>Ga0209488_10000112_pt1 | contig 59021 bp, 41 predicted proteins | sample Rivendell_Oct201_8_FD_188349 | JGI IMG/M metagenome (GOLD analysis project Ga0209488, IMG submission 188349) | Vadose zone soil microbial communities from the Eel River Critical Zone Observatory, Northern California, USA -... | ecosystem: Environmental > Terrestrial > Soil > Vadose zone >...
CGTGAGGTAAGCGGTCAGTTGCTTTGGCGTCCATCGACTGACCTCGAAGAGCTTAGCATTCTGATCCGCCAATAGAACTTTTATGGCAGCGACTGGCCGCGAAGTCAAAACAATGGACGCTTGCTCATTACGAACGTATCTCCTGAGAAATCCTAGGGCATTCCTCACAATCTTGGGATGCTGCTCATTTGCCCCATCTAGAAAGACGATCAGTCTTTGCTTAGATCGCGATGTGACTTCGATCAGGTCCTGAAACGTACCATCGCCAACATGTCGGTCTAAGAAAGATTGAACGTCCTCTCCCGTCTTCCAATCAGACAGTGGAACATACAGAGGGATACCAGATGTCTTTGCGTTTTGGGCGAGCATTCGACAAAGCAGCCTGCAAGTCGTCGTTTTGCCGACCCCTGCTTCACCTAGAACGACGGAGACTCCAGAGACCGAAGACTTCTCAGAAACTAGCAGTTTCAGAAAAGTTGGTAAATGGACGGCGCCACCTCCAGCCCTCACAGCTGTTACGGATTCTCCTAACCAGTTCATTTCACGTAGAGAAACTCGAAGTAAATCGGAGGGCTCGACTTGATAATCGCGACCAAACAATCCATCCGTTGTCAGGGGTAATTTACGCAGACTCTTCAGGTAGAGTTCGATCGTGAGTGGTCGAATCAGCCTGACTAGTTCTAGCAATCCGTGATCAGTCCTTAGGTCGATTCGCCTCTTGTCGTATAAAAGAGTGGGAATCTCCCCGTCATCTATCGGATCGACTGAGACGGGGATCACACGAGTAGTTCCGCTCCGAATCTCCTTGTGAAGGATAGGCCCGTATTCGGCTCTGCACCAGGGAGACGAAGCCATAGAACTGGTCAAGAGTACAACGATCCATTTGCTGCCTTTCAGACCATCTTCTATCTTTGAACTGATTAAGTCACCTGGATCAATTTGCTCTTCGTCAATCCACACTGTTATCTGATGTGCTCGGAACTGGCCAGCCAAGATCCGGGCTCGAACCTTGTCCGACGAACTGTGACTGATGAACACATCAAACACTTCCACCGATCGCTTCTTAGAGGACAAGCCACCTCCTTCTTGCCGCCCAATTAGTCTCTGTCGACACACTTGCGACATCGTAGCCAATTAGTCCTCAGTAAGGGACTCTTTCCTTAGAAAATCCAGATAGGCTCCCAAACCATGAGTAAAAGTCGATGTTGGACAAAACCGTTCCGAAGCGAAATTCCGAATCCTCTTGTGCCGGTCTCCGTCCAGCAGCAACACATTGCCTTTGCCCTTTGATACCTCACCGATATCAGAGACCTTGGTGCCCAATGACGCCATGAGATTCTTGATTGTGGAAACCTGCTCAGGGCGAACAGCACACACAAGTTCCCAATTCCCCCACGACAACATGAGTTTCCTTGGATCAATTTCTGCACTGGCGGCGACTTCAGCAACATCGGGATGAGGAGCAAGCGCGCGAGAGTTCACAATTATGTCCATCCGATTTACAGCCGCCAGTTCTTGAAGGCAGCCAATCACTCCGTCGGAACTATCCATGCACGCCGTCACGCTTCCGCTACCTGCCAACGCTCTTCCTTCAGCAAGTTTGGCGACTGGTCTGTACAGCGCGTTGTCGAGAATCTCCGTGCGCAATGCTGTCACAGCCCCGTTCTCGATGCGCGTCAGCACCGCTGCCCAAAAGAGGCCCATCTCACCTATGACAAGAACATGGTCGCCTACTCTCGCCCCGAATCGGCGCATTGCTTTCGATGGCTCGACACTGCCAATCGCGGTTCCAGTCGAAGTAAATTCCGGGCCGTCTTTAATATTGCCACCCAGGACTGGGCACGACCATTCGTCCGCAGCGTCGCTAATGCCATCGAGAAATCGATCAAATTCGCGCACGCTCATATCTTCTGGCATGACTGTCGACACGACTATTCCGAGGGGCTGTGCACCCATCGCGGCAAGATCGCTGACGTTTATCAGAATCGTCATACGACCGTAGTGGTACATGTCGGGCCGCTCAACCATGCAGACGACTGGAGTCGGACACGGATCGGTTGTGACCACTAGTGCGTGCCCAATTGGTGGACTTGGCAGAATGGCGCAGTCGTCGCCAATTCCGACAATTTGCCCGTCAAATGAACTGAATCGAGGGTAAATGATTTCGCGCAAGATCCTTCTCTCTCCTAGATCGCGCAACTTCAGCTCGCTTTGGATGTTATTCATGGGACCGGTCCTCCAAAAAACGCAAGTCCGCCGTCTTGATGAAACCAGCAGAGCAATAATTTCACAGAAATCGAGAGGGAAAGACAATTCTTGCCTTTGTCTCAAATTATTTAGTTCCCGCATGTGATATCGTCAGGCGCACAATTCGAGTTCGTAATACTCTTCCTGAATGCTGGGGTGCGCTGCGATGTTTCGAGACGATACCGCCCGGAATCTCCCAGATTCACTCCGTCGAACCATCACCAGCTACGACTCAATCGCTCAAACCTACGCGGAGAAGTGGTTCGAAGCTTCGGTTATGGAATTTAGAATCCGCGAATTCGTTACCACCCTTGCCGACAATGGAAGCATCTTGGACGCCGGCTGTGGGCCCGGAAGGGACACTCAGCTAATGATGAGACTTGGGATGGAAGTCGTTGGTGTCGACCTTAGCCGACAAATGGTGAATGAAGCAACTCGTCGCGTTCCAAATGGGACCTTCCGATGGATGGACATGAGGCTTCTCAGATTCCCGCCTAGCACGTTTCAAGGTGTATGGTGCTGTGCCGCATTGCATCATCTCTCGCGACTGGATGCAGTCAATTGCCTGCACGAATTCCATCGAGTGTTGATAAAAGGGGGAAATCTGGCGGTAAGCGTTCAAGAGGGTCATGGAGAAGACTTCGACTCCTTAGGCCGATACCGGACATTCTACGAAAGCTCAGAGTTTCGATCGATTCTTGGCGACGCAGGATTCGAGATAATCGCAGCACCCAATGCGTCAATTCAAGATGGAACATCTATAGGTTCCAATTCAAAAACGTGGCTCTATTTTCTGGCTCGGAAGTCGGGTCGAATTGAGGAAAGCGTCGTTGACATTGACGACGGTTGCCCTCTCTGTCCTGCTAATCGGTTTAAATACTTACATGAAGCGGGACTGTCTAGCGCCGGTTCCATCTTAATAGGCAATCAACAACTCTATTTGGCCCTTGACGGTGCCCCAATGACCGAAGGCCACCTCCTTCTTGTGAGCAGTTCACATCAGATGAGTTTCGGCGATACTCACCCACGCATAGACTCGACCATCATCGAATACCAGAAGACCGTTTGTCGGCTATTTGAGACGACATACGGGCGAAAACCACTCTTTTTTGAGCATGGCCCAGCTCAACCCGGAGAAGCTGGCGCGTGCGTCGACCATGCTCACTGGCACTGTATCCCGTTAGATTCAGTAGGCATCAAGAGGAAAGTTGAAGAACGTTTTGGGACTGGAATACCCGCGTCCCTAGAAACCTTGCGGCGCATGCGGCACGTAGGGCAGTCCTATTTGTATTGGGGAGTGGGAACGGACGGAGGCACAGCTTACTCCGTTGATGTCGTCCCATCTCAGTTTTTCAGACAGGTTCTATCCGTTATTCTTAGAGATGACAACTGGCGCTGGAGATCCGCCATGAAAACTGAAAAGAGCCGCACTCGACACGAAGCCATCCGACGAATGCTCCTTCCCCACGTTGACGAGATGCTGATGAAACCTGCTGCTAATCAGTGATTCGCGATGCTTTTTTGCTGACAGTACCAACTCGTGTAAAAGACGACGCACAGCAGAATCAAGACCTCACAATGCCATCTAGCGATCCAGGAATCGGGAACTGACTCAAAAGCGTGAAAGCCTACACAGTGTCTTCCGGCTACCGATGCCCTTCACATTGCAGCAATTTAGCCAGAACCAACAAGTCGTTACCTGTGTCCCAGTCGATAATCTGCAGTTTTTCTCCCTCTATTTTGTATTCGACGCTGACGTTCAAACCCAGTAAGCCAATAGCATCAGTGAATCTTTCAAGCCGTTCTCTTATCTGATCCAGCTTTCTTAGTGCAGTCGAAAATTGCGTTCTTATCACGGCCGGTGTTTCGGGGGCTTCCACAGGAAGATGCAGGGCCGTAATTCGCATGGACCACCCCCAACCAGACCGAGTCGCGCGAACAAGCGGATAAGGAAAGTCTGGTCCGAATGACTCGATAAGTCTTGGGCTACACCGCCAGACTTGCTCAACGGTGTGAGAATATTTTCCTGAGTAATCCACCATGAGCCGCCCCCCGACGCTAAGGCAGCCCTTGCTTAGACTCGTGTAGCAGAACCAAATTTCGTCGTATTCTGCGCGCATTTCTCGGAGTGCCCTCTCGACTGTTTCGAGATCATTCATACTTTGGACCCTGACATTGGGTAAGAGTACCGCCAACCTACTTGGCACAAATTTTGTCACAAACAAATATTCGCCGGGCTCGCAATTGCGAGATGCTTCGGTAACGGCTTTGCGCAACTGGGACAGGAAGGCCGCGGGTTGGTCTCTTCGAAAGCGATGTATCGTTGCCCGCACGTACTTGATGTCGGTCAGGCCAAATAGATCTAACAGTTCATATTTGCGCCATTTCTGTGGTAAAGGTTGCAGTGCACCTGCTTTTTTCACGTTCAAATTCATTTGAGATCAAATGCGGTACCGATCGTTTAGATTCAGTAGGTCCTTAGTTGACGACAGGTGCTTCCGCTAGTATCCACGTCCATGCATCAAAACCATTAGTGCCATTATGCCAACTCGCGTCGACTTGTCTCAGATTTGCTAGGGCGATCAGCCGCTCCAAATCTTCTTGCTGTCTGTATTTGAACCAACGCTTCTTCAGCACGTTTCCGCGTTCCTTGAGGTGAGACCCGAACCCCAACTTGTTATCTAGATATAACAAACCTCCGGGTGCTAGAAAGCTAGCAACCAATTTGACAAGCTCAAAATCGACCATAAATGAGGCTCGTTCGATATGGCTTACGTCACCTTCGGCGGGCACATGGAGGAGCGTTGCGCACATCCAAATGCCCTGAAAAGAGTTTGATTTCAATGCCTCACCCAGAGCGGATCTCTCCAGGACATTGAGTTCAAACACGGTTAGCTCCTCGAAGGTTGCATGACGGCTACGCAAAGCCGCAGCTAATCGTGGCGCCCCTTCGATAGCTGATACGCGAAAACCTTCTTTCAGGAAAAAGTCAGAGTCTCTACCAGCACCTGCGCCTATATCTAGGACGTGAATGTAATCGTTCCCAAATCGCTCCACGATGAGGTCTGAGAAGGACCTGCGAACACGTTCAAGATGAAAATATTTCCCAGGAACATTCGTGGTGCTGATGAACTGTTCGGATTCGTTGTTGTAAGAGTCGAGGACGAGGGAACGATAATCCTGCATCCTCACAGGGGACGTTCCCAAGGTCACAACTATTGGCAGGCTCACATACGTATTGCCCTCCGAGTCGCCCTTTGAACGCCGCAACCTGGTCGAATCTATTCTGATTGCGCCTTCATCAATGGAGACTCGCGCAGCGAATGACCCAGCGCTGATTCCCGACCGAATGTGAAAGGCTCCAACCGTGTAACTAAGTACGTCGCGAAACCAACGGGCTTTCGGTTCTGTTTGAAGGTGCCCAGACAGTATCAGGTGAATCGACGGCTGTTTCAGTTCCCGGTTCGGAGGAAAGACAACATAATCAAGGAGACCACCCATGTCCACAGCCGCCGGAGCGCCAATCCAATCGCGGAAATCGCTGTCTTTCTCAGACCAAGAAAGTGAATTCTCGGGCGGAATGTGACTAAGAAGAATTACTGCATTACCTGGTTCAGAGAAATGCAGAAGGAAGTCGCGTATGTCATGCTGAGCCTTTGGATCGAATCCATATTGCACGTTCTGCTTCAGGCGCCGATGTGCCCCATTGCGAATACCATAACGTATCACGGGCCAGAGGCTGATCACGTGGACTGTCAAGCGCGGTGCGAGAAAAGAGATAACCTCAATCCCTCCGTCAGACGGAGAAATCCGTCGTTGAAGAAGCCGAGAATACATATCTCGAAACGACGTAAATCCAGAATGAGGAAGCACTGATTGAAAGGCATTACGCCGGATGGAGCCAAGGACCAGATCCTCGAAGCTAGGTAACTCGGATTTCGATATGTTCTCTTTTTGCTCCATGGCGGTTCGTAGATCTTCGACAATGCCTGATCGCACGAAATCATGATTTCCAGGCGTGACGACGATGCTGCTAGCGGGAACGCCAAGGATTTCTGCGCTATGTTTGAGGGCCTCGGTCGCGACAGTTTCCTGTCCGTCGAATTCTGCCTTGCAGACTACATCCCCCAAATGCAGTATGCCCGACCATTCAAATGGGTCGGCAGAACCTACTTCGAGACTCCTAGCCGCATCGGAGATCAATTGATCAAACGTAGCGGGCTGCACTTCTTCGAAAGAATCATTCCCCCGGGCCAATGGCGATCTGTAGGCGACAGAGTCATGCCCGAATTGTGTGTCGCTAATCACCAAAAGTTGAACCCGACTGCATGGCACACTTACAAATCGCCGGTAATCTTTGAATGACTCCTCAGGTGGGAGAGCAGTATCGAACGTCGTTGGGACAGAATCCAAGACTGAAGCAACCCATGGTGTTGAAATCGGTCTATCTTGATCAAGCGCATACTTTAGGTCTCTCAAGGATTTGCGAAACGCAAGAAAGGCAAATTCACGGTGCGTTGGATTCTCAGAGTTCAAAAAAGCTGAAACAATGGGACCATTCAAGTGCACATCAACGCTTTCGTCTGGACGATGGTCAGAGCGCTTCGAATCGTTGGAACACAGCTCGTCTTTTTCGCTCAATCTCAAGGTGACCAGTCCAATATTTGACGCTAGAGAGGCGAGAATTCCGTCGGACAACACGAGGTGCTTACTCCGAATGACACCTAATCTTCGGCGAGTTAACTCCGATGTAATGATCGGCCGTGCGCAATAACTTCCAATAGATGGGATGCAAACCACCAGTTCTTCGATTCTCGGTTGATAGCCGGACTCGATTAGCTCACAAAGGCAGGAAGCTGCTGAATCGATAAGGCTAACAAGGATGGAAGATACTGGAAGTCCCGCGGTCTGTAGCGCCGATTCCACTGAGACCAAAGAGGTGAGGATCAAGGCCGTGGGACCACACGCGATCGGACTCTGACGCTGCGTCTGATCGAGAAACCACCGCCATCCTATTGTGTCTGGTTGATCGTCTGAAAGCTGTACTCCACATTGCCGCAAGACCCGAAATACGTCGTCAAATATCCCAGTCTCACGAACGGCAAGCGGTGCCAGAGCCATCAGCAATTTGGCGTAGCGAAACGAAGTCATAGAGCTAGGGGAAGGTTGCAAAAGTGAGGCAGTAAATTCTTTACATAATTCCAAAAGGCGTAAAGTAACACGATGACAGATTTGGACTAACGTTCGTGAAGGCGCCGGGTGGTGGTCGTGATAATAGACGCTGCAAATAAACTGTAAACGTCTGAATGCCAGGAGGGCATCGCATGAGTAAAGAAATTCATCGGCGCTTTCGGATCTCGGTGAACTTTCATCCATTGTTGCAAGCGTGCCATAGAGAACATGCCCCCAACCTATCATTGCCCTTTCACCCTCGGAATCAGGAACTGCTGATAGACTTGGCCCAGAGTTAACAGAAAGCTCAAAGCGTTGAAACAAGGCCTCCACGAGAGGAACAGGAAAATCATGCGAGAATAGTCTGCCTAAAGGAGCCATTGCCCACCAATATTGTCTATTCGATCGAGGTTTTCACGGGAATTGTGCGCAATTCCCATTCGTATTCTGTCAATTAGTGATTGCATCGAGTTTACTTATCACTTTGCGCAGGCATTCGGTTGCCCTAACGGCGCTTTCTCACGGAGTTCCTTAATGAACTGAAAGACAAGGTAGTGGGATTGATCAGAAGAGGCCGCCCAGCATGGCATTCAGGGATTGGAAAGACACTCAATGTCCACGATCAGTTGCTCGCCGATCCGCTGTTGGTGGTGCTGGTGGGTAAGACCGACCCAAAGGTGTATGTGTAGACAGCGATCGAAGTAGTTCCCCTGCTCTTCAATCAAAGGCATGTCCGTCATTCTCGCAGAATCCAAGCATCTTCCGAGCGCCCAAGACCGCCGGCAGGAGATACCGACGGTAGTGATTTCACCGTTGCATTGAAAAGTCATTCTATTTTCGCAGAGCCGCGGCACGCAGTTGGGGATTAACTCCGCTTTTGACCGATTTCGATGAATGACAGCCGGCGCAGGCCCGCTCCTTCTAACACCACCTGCCGGTGCCGACGGAGCACCGGCCGATCATGCAGCAACCACGCCTCAACAGGTTCGACGTAGAGCCTTTCGAATAGGGATCCAGGCCGACCTCCTCGACATGACGAATACGGCCGTTTCCATACGTTGTTGGAGCGTTACACGCTGGTTCCACGCTTCTGCGGCCGGATCCGATCCTTCGTTCACTTTGATGATTATTCGAAGGGGCAGAACCACGTGATAGCGTTTTGCGTCCTGCCTTTCTTCAGCCAAAACCTGTGACCTCACTTTTTCCAGGGGATCAAACTGATCGAAAGCGCCTAGCCAGCGCCGATAGAAGCCGAACTTCGTCCGTGGGATGAACGACCTTGCGCCCAACAGGGAGAGTCGGGCCCACAAAAAGCGGAGCGTAATGGATTGGTAGCGCATTTTCGGCGCAGTCGTTTTCTCTTCCCGGCAATAGGTCACTAACGCGAGGTCTCCCAGCCATTTAATGATGTCGGATTGAAAGACACTTTCCCAAAATTCTCGAACTGAAACGTGCCATCGAAATTCTACATGGCGTGGCGGCGGCGTTTCCTCCTCATTCAAACTCATGTTCACAAAGATAGTTTTGTTCGCGGCGTCTTTTTGCTTGATCGTGTCAATTTCATAGTCAAGGCCCGTCCTAACCTTTTCCGCAGCAATGACGATCCGGGTGGAACGTTCGATCAGATAATCCACAACTTCTCGCCAGCGCGCATTGGGCACGAGCAATCGCGGTATCGGCGAAATCTTCAGCGTTGGATCTGCGACGGGGTTTGAAATTGCGATGAGTATCTGAGATTCACCAATGATCGAGATCAGTTGATTTTCAAACTTGAAATAGAGTTCGTCAGTCTCTTCGTCCTTGAAGTCTCGCAGATATAAGAGTATCGAGCGACCATTTTTCAGCGCATCGCAAAGGCCTGCGAGTGCCCGGTCATGCTGATGCAGCGCCAGAAACGAAGTGTAATTAAGTGCTCGCCACCGTCCAACTACGAAGGGGACAGAGGTGGACAAAAAGAGGATTCCAAATCCGACTATCAGGAGCGATAACCAAGCGGCCCAACGATGGTCCCAAGCGAAGATCCATGTTCCGGCAGCGCCGATCGCCAAACTGAGACCGCCCATTATCAACTCGGAAGCCGATTCCCACAAAGCTCTTTGGAATAGGTCATGGAAATAGCAAATCGACGCCGAGAACGGTGATCGTCCGAAGTTCAGCGCGCCATCGTCGATAAGGGCCTTAATTCTGCTGCTTGCTGACATGTGCTCCTCCCCGGGAGATCACAGCGCTTCAGCCGCGACGCCGTCAGTGTATACCGATGCCCGCGTCAACCACACGAAAGTAGGGGACTAGATTGGCTATGGAACCGCAGCGGGTTCCTTATGCCTGTATGATTGTCGTCAAGGCTCGGAGGTCATAGGAACTGGAGCCGTATGCACTTCCGCGCATGGACCAAGGAGCGAGAGTGTCTGAAGTAATAAGCGCCCGCTAACAATCTATTTTCCTGGGTGGATTGTGTCAGTAAATAGACATCTAAGCATTCAGGCCAACGGTGAAAATCATGAAATACCCAGAACGATGGGGGCACTTACGCAGTCGGTATGAGACCGAAAAACCGCGAAAGATGCTGGCTCTTGATGGCGGGGGCATTCGCGGAGTGATGACGCTGGGAATTTTGAGCAAGTTGGAGAGCATCCTTCGCGCAAAGCTCAACGCCGCCGCCGACTTTCGTCTTTGTGATTATTTCGACTACATCGCTGGAACAAGCACGGGAGCAATTATTGCGGCCGGTCTGGCGCGTGGAATGACAGCTGATGAATTGATTCAATTTTACAGGGAGACTGGCCCATTGATGTTTGAATCAAGCCGATTGCTGGGCCGGCTTGTGAGTTTCTACAAGGCCGATCCTCTGAGGAAAAAGTTGCGCGAAGTTTTCAATAGTGAGAATGGCAGGTTCGATTCAAACCATCCCGACGTTGATCTCTCTCCCGAGCACCTGAGATGTCTGCTCTTGGTGGTTACAAGGAATATGACGACAGATTCTCCATGGCCGATAAGCAGCAATCCCGAGGCTAGGTACAACGATCCTGCAAGACCGGATTGCAACCTGAGGATTCCGCTCTGGCAGTTAGTGCGCGCAAGTAGTGCAGCCCCGGTATATTTCCCGCCGGAAACTCTCGAATGGGACAAAAGCAACCCAGAGAAGACGTTCGTGTTCGTCGATGGTGGTGTTACTCCATACAACAACCCTGCCTTTCTTCTCTACCGGATGGCGACTCAGAAAAACTATCGTCTTGAATGGAAGACTGGCGAAAAGAACCTGCTGCTCGTATCCGTAGGTACGGGCTCAGCCGCGTCACCTTCCTTTAAAAAGCAAATGAACATTGCAGCAAATGTGACGGGCTTGCCAGGCGGCTTGATGTATGGCATTCAGGTAGATCAGGATATCAACTGCAGGGCCGTTGGCCGCTGTATACATGGTGCGATGATCGATCGTGAACTCTATGACATGACATGCCGCGATGCCACGGAAGACTCCAGTCCTTCCGACTGGTTCAAGGCACCACATGTCTCACTCGACGAAGACCTCGGTCGCGCCTTTCTCTATGCCAGGTACAACGCAAATCTCAGCAAGGAAGGGCTGGAAGCATTGGGGTTAGGTGACTTGAATCCTGATGACGTCCAGAAACTGGATTCCATCGACCACATTGAGGACCTCTTGCAAATCGGATACGCCGTCGGGGATGAAATAAATGCCTCCAATTTCGGCTCTTTCATTTGACGGGGTAATGCGATGAGAGCGTTTATCATTCGGTATTTCAATACAAAGGATGGTATCGATTTCGGACGGGTTGAATCCGGGCTAATCATCCCGCGCTCAACGAGTTGAGAATTGAAGGTCGACCAACAGATGATACTCGACCCGAGGATAGATTATGGACATTCCGTTTGCCGGCACTAATCCCCACGCATTCGTAGCTATGCCGTTCGGCGTCAAGCCGGGGCCGGACGGAAAGTCCATCGACTTCAACCGCGTCTATTCCGAATACATCCAGCCCGCACTCAGCGCCGCAGGAATGGACGCTTTTCGTGCGGACGAAGAAGTGAGAGCGGGCGATATCCGCATCGACATGTTTCAAGAATTGTTGATGGCTGATATGGTCGTAGTCGACCTTACGATCGACAATCCGAACGTCTGGTACGAACTTGGCGTGCGACACGCGCTTCGTGCACGAGGTGTCGTGCTTGTAAGCGGCGGCCACGTGACGACAGCCTTCGATGTATATACCGATCGCAAGCTTCGTTACAGCCTCAAAGAAGGTGCGCCCGATCCGGCGACGCTGGTAGACGACAAGAGGAGTCTTACTGCGATGGTAAAAGCCACTATGAAGTCATGGCAGGGGCGCAAGGTGAGTCCGATTTACAACTTGATGCCTAATCTGCAGGAACCGGATTGGAAGTCGCTGCGCATCGGTGACGTTCGTGAATTCTGGGAGCAGTATGATGCGTGGGAAAATCGTCTCGAACTGGCGCGCCGGTCAGGTCGCATTGGTGACTTGCTGGTGCTAGCCGGCGAAGCGCCGGTCGCCGCCTTTAGGGCTTCAGCATGGCTCAAGGCAGGGGAGTCACTGCGTAAGGCAGGGCGATTCAGATTTGCGCTCGAGCATCTCGACCGCGGTCTTAGGATCGAACCTTTGAATCTCTGGGCGCTGCGCGAACAGGGAATCTGCCTGCAGCGGCTCGCTCTCGTCGGAGCTCCAGGGCACTCGCTCGATCGCGCGCGCTCCCATTACCGTTCCGTACTCAAAAGTTTTCCAAATGACGCGGAAACCTCGGCTCTGCTCGGTCGCGTTGATAAAGATGCCTGGGTGGAAGCATGGCATAGGCCAGGTAAGACTGTTCAGGAAATGCGTGACGATGCAGCCTATTATGATGCACTGTTGCGAACTGCGATTGACAGCTATGCCAAGGGGTATCGTGCCAATCCTGGTCATTACTATTCCGGAATCAATGCACTGACGTTGATGCATTTGTATCGTCATCTGACGGCCGATACGTACTACGACACAGAGATTGCACCTATGGCGGGCGCAGTGCGATTCGCCGCGAAGTGCGAGTCAGATGAGCGCCAACACTTCTGGTCCGGGACAACACTTGGAGATTTAGAAGTACTTGTCGGTACGCCAGATTCAGTCAAGAAGGCATACAAAGAAGCCATCGCCAGGAATGGGAAGGACTGGTTTGCGCTCGACTCGAGCCGCGCGCAGTTGCAGTTGCTCAAGGATCTCGCATTCCAATCTGACAATGTCGACGCCGGAATCGCAGCCTTCCAACGCGCGTTGCAGAACCTCGACAGACCTGCTGATCGATGGCAGCCGCGATATGCGCTCCTGTTCAGCGGACACATGATCGATGCTCCCGATCGTGCCAGTCCACGTTTTCCAGCGGACAAGGAAACGATTGCGGCGCGGAGGATCGCGGAAGTTCTCGATCAGATGAGCGCAGGCTCTGACGATTTCGCGCTCTGTCAGGCCGCTGCCGGCGGTGATCTTCTTTTCATCGAAGCTTGCCAAAAGCGCAATGTACGTTGTCAGGTCCTGCTGCCCTTTGATGAGCCGGAATTCATCGAGAGATCTGTCGCGGCCTCGATCAATGGCGAAAAATGGCGCGAGCGGTTCTACACAATGAAGGCGAAGTTACAGTGCCCGATCCGTGTCATGCCCGAAGAACTCGGGCCGCTGCCAAAAGGCACCGACCCGTTTGAACGTTGCAATCTTTGGTTGCTCTACACGGCACTCGCATGCGGCCTCGACAACGTGCGATTCATTGCCCTCTGGAACGGCAGCGGTGGAGATGGACTGGGTGGGACTGCGCACATGTACGAAGAAGTTAAGCGCAGAACAGGACGTGTAACTTGGTTAGATACGCGACAGCTTTGGTAAATCAAGACGATCGCATGGAAAAGCCAGTGGGTATAGCGGATCTTTTACGAATTGTAAATTTTGGGTAGAACCGATGATTTTTGGGTCTGTGCAATGAGTATGTTCTTACCAAGAACCTTGGCGGGCAGAGAAATTGCCTTTCACGAATTACTGAAAGGCCCGAATTCAAGGAACCGCTGCGGTTTTGATAGCGTGCTGGAATGCGTCAGATCGTCGTCGTTTTTGATTCTAATCTATCCCGAGACGTCGATAAATGTCGTCGCCGTAAAACCGTGACGTGGTCTCGGCACGGTTTCGTCCAGCAAACTCATTTGGAAAGTTTTCAAGAGCATGTTTGATGATTGCGCGCTTATATTCGATGTGAGCGATATAGCCAGTCCTGAGCGATACGGGACAAAACTCCGCATCCATCACACGTTTTCCATTCAGGTTGACCACGATAATGGGCAGGGCGAGCTTCAGCGCGAGATCAATTTCCCAACCCACATACTTTCGAAGATTCTTGGTGCTCTCGCCAACTAGGACCAGTACTTGTTGCGACGCCTGCATCCGTTTTCGAAGTTCGGATTTCACGTAGCTCTCGTCTTGAGCTCGCGGAGTCATGACTCCTATGTCATGTGCGTCTTCGAAGTCGAACTCGACACGGTCGTTGGCCTTCCACCCTCGCATGTATGCGAAAGCATATCGATCCTTGTCGCCGTCGAAGATAACGTATGTGGTTCCAACGCTCATCGTTTCTCCGTGAAACATTCGATAATATCTGAAAAACTCGGAGGCAGAAACTCAAACGCCTGGATATAACCGTTTTCAGTTGGAAAAACATCCGTGCGTATTGCTGTTGAAGGTGAAACGCCGGTTCGTTGGTTTCAGTTTGGGTTGCGAACATCTGAGTTGCAGAACGATCTGATGCTGAAGTTGTGCATTTTTGGATGGACGCCAAAACGGCTTACGTATCAATACAGAGCACAACGTGTTCTCCGACGATCCATCCTTTGGAACCCCGAAAACGGATGTTATTGAGCGAAACTTCCACGTCCGGCACGTCAAGAATTGTCCAGTGATCGCCATTGTCAACGCTGTGAAGTATCGTGCCTCTGTCCCCGATCACCCATAGCCCTAGTTCGTTCTTCAGCACTCTTCGTAGTGACGAAACTGAAGGGACCGGAAGACGTTGCCATGTCCACACGCGACCACCTTGTCGCACGCCGCGGATGAAAAGTCCATGATCGCCGACTGCGAATACGTGGGATTGGTCCTCCACCCAAACGCCGGTCAAAGATTGACGTTCTTCCAGTTGAATTTCCGGCCACTCCACCTGTTGCCAGTGGTTGGCAGGCCAATCCAGATGATATAAAGCGCCTCGGCTTGCGGAACCCCAATTGCCAAAGCCATCGTCTCCCGTGCGGCCAGCGGCCCACACATTGCGGTTATCGGAACCGCCTGCGTTGGCAACCATTCCAATGTCGTAGGTGAAAGCCTCTTTCTGAAGCTTCCATTCGGTGTTGCGAGGCCAGTTCGTGATTCCCAGCCACCCCGATGCGTAAAGCTCATTGTCACCTTCGATGCCGACAAGCGAACTGAACATTGCGTGAGGTCTTTTACCGTCTGGCAGAGGTGTTGAACGCTGCCACTCGACCTCGTGAGTGAAATCTGCGCGCCGTGCGGCTGCGCGATATATGCCTGTCCAGGTGGCAAGATAGCCATTAACGATTTCTTCGTCTTCGGTGCGCTGGCGCGGGGAAATTAGCATTGACGTAATCGGCCCTACTTCTGTCCAGTTCCATTTGTAACCGCCCCAGGAGAATTCGCCGCGCCCTGCCAGGATGTTGGTGGCGCGATGCCAGCTGGCTCCCGCGTCGGTGGTTCTAAGCAAGATGCCGTGGCCGACGTGCCCGCCTCCGCCACCCATGTCAATCGCACCGCAAAGCCAGCCTTCCGTCTCAGTCAGCCAAGCCGTATCAAACCAGGAGTGAGCCCATACTGCTTGTGTGGAGCTGCGAATTTCCATGTGTTTCCATTTCCGTAGAACCTGCAATAAGGCATCGACCACTATATGAATAGAAGCTCCATCTGATTCATCGGGAACCGGAACTGCCTGTAGTTCGGCAAGGCTAACCAATGACTGCGGCAGTTCGGCTGCAGACGGCGTCTGAGCGCCGCGAATCAAGAGAGGGATGATGGGGACATTGCGTGCGATCAGACGTTCAACTTCAAGGCGTACGAAATCGTTGGGTGCATCGATGCGGCGCTCCTTGCTATTGTCGGTCCCGAACCACTTCGGCCCGATTACAACCAAAGCGACATCGCAACGGGCGAGTTGTGCGTCGATTGCAGCCACGAAATTCGCTCCGGGTGGGATGGCGATATCAAAAAACACCTTATCCCTTAAGAAGAGCTTTGCCAGACTGGAACCCAACCTGTGCACCCAATCCTTCGTGTCGTCGTGGCGGTAAGCGATGAAAATGCGTTTCATAATACTCCTGCCTCACGGACAAGAGAGCCTCAACGGTCGTGCTTGCTGTGTGGATTCTATCAGGCAGGAATCGTCATCGATAGTTGAGTCATCTGAGCAATCGGGAGATCCGGAATTTTCCGTTGTACGTAGTGATAACGCATGATCTCCCAGATTCGCAAGGGCCTGACAACTCGGCTACGTTGTGTCCCTAGAAATTCTTCAAATATAGAAATTGTAAGGTTGTATTCGGGAGCTTATGGAGAAACTCCGGGTTCTATGTCAAAGTTGCGGCTGCCTGTACAGATTGTGCGAGAATCCTTCAAAACATGTCGGCGATTCGCAGGTGTCCGGGCTCGCTGAACTAGATTTTTGTTATTCAAAACTGAAACTACATAAGAGCTAACAAAGGCTAGATATGGGACTCAGACGAGGTGCCGCAGATTCAAATTCAACTGGATTTCTGGCTAGGTTCGCGGCATGGATGGTCGGGTACGATGTATTTATCTCCTATCGGCATGCCGATGCCCAGGAATATGCCGAGCGGCTCCGGGTTCTGTTGAAGTCGCGAGGACTTCGAGTGTTCCTGGACCGAACAGATCACGATGTCGGCGCTACCCTGGCGGAGTTTTCGAAAGCAGCCAGCGTGTCGTGCACGCTGACGGTTATCGTAACTATCGCTTACGACGAATGTACTACGATGAGGCTCCAGCGGGCTACAAGCAGGTCCGACTCGGCCACGCTGTCGCGGCTTCGTCTTGTGTTCCCGGGATCTTCGAGCCTCTGGTTTTCAAAGACCTGTATCCGGACAAGACCGTACTTCTGGTTGACGGAGGCGTCTACGACAATCAAGGTGTGGCCAGTCTCCTAGAGCAAGATTGCTCGGTGATGCTTGTCAGCGACGCTAGCGGTCAGATGTCCGCATTGGATGAACCGAGTTCGGGGATGGTAGGCGTTCCCCTTCGATCGTTTAGCGTGTCGATGTCTCGTGTCCGTCAGGCTGAATATCATGAGCTGGACGCCCGCCTTAGATCATCAGTGCTCCGTGGCCTAATGTTCCTTCATTTGAAAAAAGATCTAGAGGTAAATACCGTTGACTGGGTAGATTGCCAGGATCCTGCGGAAGCTTCCGACGAGGCTCGACCGGTCGATCGACGGGGAGTCCTCACCAAGTTTGGCCTCCGTAAGGATGTCCAGGCGCGGTTAGCCGGCATTCGCACTGACCTGGATTCCTTTACCGAAGTTGAGGCGTACGCCCTAATGACAAGCGGCTATCGCATGACTGAGTATGAGTTCAAGGAACGAATCAAAGTTTTTCCCGAGTCTCCCGAGATCGGGACCAACTGGAAGTTCCTGGCGATAGAAAAACTGCTCAGTCCAGGATCTGGGTTTTCAACGATCATGAAACACTTGACTGTCGCAAACCAGGCAGCATTCAAAGTCTGGCGACTCTACACTCCCCTGAAGATCTCAGGAATTGTGTTGCTGGCCGGCCTGGCCGGAGCGCTCGTTTGGGGATGACAGCAGTGGCGTTCCACGCCAATCCTTACCGTAGGCACCGCGGGCGAAACGCTCTTTTGGCTTGTGGCGACACTTCTGATCGGTCCGACATTGGTCCGACTCGTGCGTTTTCGGAAGTCGCTCGGCCAGATCGGTCTTATGACGGCGGCGACGCTTCTGGCATCGTTTGGCTTCAAGCTCCATTTGGCGGTGTTCGACAAGCTTTTCCTCAGACTTGGGCGGATAGCGCGACTCCCAAAGTAGCTCCGGGCCGATGAGATTCTCGGTAGAAGCAATGCGTTATTCATTCAGGTCGAGTTGGACAAGCAATGCTTCGAAATGAACGGCGTCCTGCACGGCAGCACGGCGATCTTCATTCCATGGATCCTTTTCTGTTGACTGCAACAAACCCAACAACGTATCGATCCGTTCGGTCAGTTTGCCTTCGTGTGTTGGCCACGCGATGGAACTCCGTTGACGCTTCTTAGACCAGTCCGCGATTAGTTGGCGGCTTGTCTCTGATTCTCCTCGTCCGACCACTTCGTCCCACTCTCTATATGACATTGCGTTTTTGAGGGCTACTTCGGCTCCATGCACCAATTGCGTTTGAGTTTCCTGACTACCAAATATTTCAACTGCGCCTGTATCATACAGCTCGCGTAGGCACTCCCATGCGCTGTCGTCGGCATCGTCAGCTGTCAATGGTTCCAGCCTGAATGGAAACATAATTGCCGATGACGTTTTTCGCTCAATAGACTCTATTACTCGTGGAGCGCTACGCCCGAGCAAGACCAGACCTATCTCGATACAACCTTCTAGGTCAGCTACGATCCCGACACTGGCCAAGGGTGGATTATTGGATTCCATAGGAGCCGTGATCGTCTCTATAAGTTCGGCGGCCCAGGTAACCCTGGAATCGCGCTCGACATTTCTCAGTTCGACACAAATTAGGATGTTTTTCACATCGTGCCTTTTCATATTCACAAAACGTTACGAATTGCGCCGTACACAGAAGCGGAGCCGGTCAAAGTCACTCTGGTATGCGATGCGAGCCACCTCAAGTCTTCCCTATCGGTCGGCGAGAGATGCTGATGATCACCAGCCAAAAGATACGGTCCAACGGGAAACGCTGTGACGAGTCGGTGAATGTGACGCAGGCGCCCGGGAATAGCAATAGGCAGCGCACACCCTTTCGTGATGTTCGAAAGGTCGGAGATCTCCAATACGCCAGATCCGATATTAGTCACTTTACCCTGTTTAGATATTGCCGCCAACCGCACCAAAGTTTCGTAGTAGGCTCGCCGACCAACTGCTACGGCGAGGTAGTGCTTATAAATGAATGTAACGATGTCATCTACGACTGAAGTTGAAAGTTTCTTGGATGGGTCCTGTAAGATGGAGTGCCGCTCAGTTGCAGTGCGGAGCAACGGAGCTCCATTGAAATTGAGACTAACTGGGCCAAGCCTGTAGCGCCGCGCAAATGCCGCTTCCCACCTTGTCCATCGTGAATTGAAAAGTCTGCTTGTCTCTAACAGGACTACGAGTCCCATCGAAGCCATGGCTTCTGACAGTTCGTGTGGAAAGACGCGACCTGGTGTCCCGTTGAATTGGTCCAAAAAGACGCGAAACCCCGAATGGATCAAGGCATCGTGGATCTGCTCAGCACCTTTGAAGGATTCCGAGCGTACGTAACTGATGAACACACCTGGCTTTTCATCCAGCAAAGCTGCCGACAGAGTGGACTCTGCGAGTTGCTGGTGCGAACCTTCCCAAGGCAGAGCGTTACATTTCTCCAGCAACGGACACGTCCCATTGCCGAAAACCTGTGAGTGCGTTAGAGGAGGCTTCAACGCAGTGATAATCACAGTACTTTGACGGTTCCGCTTTAACCATTCCTGCGCCATAAGCTCGAAACGAGGGGACAAGATTTCAGCCCCGATTATAAGCACCAGCACCTGTTGACAGCTGGGCTCCTGCCAAGACATGCAGTTCATCCCACGTGGTCCGTAGCACTGATCCGCGTTAGCGCCTAAGTTGAGAAGGCGGCTCTCAATGGCTCGATGCACGGCCCGCGCATCGTTCCCACTTGCACTATCACACGCGATTACGGAGATGCGCGCGGGCAGAACAACGCCTTTCAACGAGTACCGAATACAGGACGATTGCACTGCAACATCGGTTTCCAATTGCAGAATTACTCGCCAGTCACTAACAGGGTTCATAAAGTTTCAACTGCGGTGGACGGTCATCGATAATTGTGTCTTTGCCTCTCCAGCCGATGGTTTCGTCCCCTCTTCTAACGAGGCTGATGTTACTTCACAGTCGTTTGCACTCCAGCCGGCATTGCGTCTTCCTGGCCACATTCTTTTCTCTCGTCCACATCCTTCCGATATCGAGGCGGGAATCAGGGAACCTCTCAGTTGATCGAAGACTAGGCTGAGACCAAGAAAATAGGAAAACACTCTATTGTACCGTGATAGTTGCGAACGTGCATTTCCGCGCGGAGTTCTAGAGATAGAAATTGGCGTGTCGCCTTGTTTTGGCAGTCGGCTTCGATTGTGATGGGTACGTTGCATGGTTCTCGGAATTTAGAATTCAATAGCGCGGCCGTTGCCGAAAATCCCTCGTTTTTACGTTGAACCCATTTATCGAGTGCACGGATTTCTTTCGGCTAAAATCCGATAACCGCAGTGGTCCATGGCATTGCGGAATCCCAACGCGTTCGGATACTTATAAGCCCCCAGTATTGAGATCGGCTTCTTTATCGTTCGCCCCACAAGGTTTCCCGTAGGGTGTTTGACCAAGCGAAGTTCGGATCTCGTCTGCAGTCAAATCACGCAATAATCGTGCGCAAGCTTCTCTTGTGAGGTCTTTGGCGTTGAGAAGAAATCCGTGTGTCTCGTTGGGACTGGCAGAAATAGCGTAGCGACTGTCGGGATGAATCGCCACAGCGGAGATGTATTCGGTGTGATCGACTTCGGCCACCTGTTTCCACGTATCGGTACTCCAGACTCGAGCGGTCTGATCGATGCCTCCCGTGACGACAAAGCGATTGTCACTGCTGAATGCAATTACGGTCACACTCCCGGCAAATTGGACTGGTTCGGGTTTCCAGTCCGGTAGAGAGTAGACTTTGTAGCCGTCGGGCGTCAGCATCCCTAAGTGATGCTTGTCCGGACTAAGAACCAAACGACCGATTTCCGGCCCGATACTTTCCGGCGATACTTGACCAATTTTCTGCAATGGAAACTCGGAAAGGAGTGTCCAGTCTTTTGACTGCCACACTCGGATTGAAGGTACGGCGCGGAAGCGTTTCAACTCGCCGTTGTAATCCGAGTCATACTTGTGCAAATTAAATTGTTCCCAGTCAACATTGTCCGTCAGAGTTAACAATTGCTGCCCGTCATCGCTAAATAGCAATTCGGCCAAAACTCCATCCTGTTTACGTGTTACACAATGTTGCCATTCAGCAGTACGACAGACCTTGATTTCTCCTCCCACGCTACCTGACGCCAGAAACTTACTGTCCGGGCTGAACGCCACCGAGCGGATATTTTTCTGAGTAAAGACCGCCAGCCTTTCACTGGTCAAATCGAAGACTGTTGTCTGGTCTGGATTTACAATGATTGCGTACCGGTCATCTCCGCTGAAGAGAAACTTTGACGTATAGGCTTGGCTCATTTGCCATCGACGGTGCAAGCCGGTCAATTCGTATATCCATGCGCCCTCACGGCCTGCCAGCCCAAAATACCTGCCGCTCTTACTAAACGCCGTATCGTTCGCTTCGCGAACATACGTTACAAATTCATTGTTTTCACCGAGGCGCGTCAAATCATCGAAGTTCACTCTGGCGAGCGTTGACTCGGTCGCAAAGTCGCGTAGCTGGGCTTCGCTATTAGAAGCGATTCCTATTTGAGTTCCATGGGCAAGAAACGAAATATTCACAGTGTCATGGGTTTTCAACCAGCGAGCCGACGAATGCGCTGGGTTTTCCCACAGTAGCGTTTCATTATCACCGATGGTGGTTGTTAGGTATTTCCCCGCTACCTTAACGTCCCAGATTTCGTTTTCGACACGCGTTCCTCCAGAGTCTGTCCGGCAGTATCTCACTGGCGGTACCAGTACGGCCTCGATATTGGCTGAATCTGAGTCAAACAATAGTCCCAGGCATTGGCCCGAACCGCCGGTTAGTGCTGTTTGCGCTGGAACACCCACCAATCGAGCCTTCGGAGTCGTCAATGCGTTTCCAGGAAACTTGGTGGTTACTCGTATTCCGTCCGAATCCAGCACTTGGATCTGATCCTGTTCGGATACCAAAAGGCCCTTCTCGCTGGCAACCACTTCCGAAAAACTGCTCCCTGGGAATCGCTCAGTGACGGTGCCGTTCTGCCAGTTGACAATTTCGATCATCTGTTTAGCGGCCGTTTTCGGGGTAAGGATAACGAGCGCATTCTCGGAAGGTGTAAATGAAAAAATCCGCTCGGCATGCTCCAGCTTGGCGACGTTTTCCCATCCCCCTGAATTTTTTCGCCAAACATAAGCCTGATCACCTGTGCTTCCGGCCAGATATTTTCCGGTCCGGCTGACGGCCATCGACCAGACAGCTTGTGGATGTGGCAACTCTTCTTGCTGGCGCCAGTTACTGGTGTCCCACAAACGTATTTTCCGATCCTGTCCGGCACTTATCAAGAAATGACCATCCGGGGAAAATTCCGCCGCTTCCACGCCGGATTCATGTCGCAGGGTGGTCACCTGTTTTTGAGTTTCGAGGTTCCAGACATTGATTGTCCCGTCCTCTGCGCCGGCAGCAACGTATAGTGATCCAATAGATACAGGACTAAATGCTACGCATGTCACTCGTCGTTTCGCATCCTGAATGCCGCTCAATTCCTTTCCAGTAGCGGAATTCCAGACCCGGAAAGAGCCCTCACTGGCTATGAAACGACCGTTAGGTCCAAACCGAACATTCGTTGTCGGCAACGATGCTATGAATCGGGGCAAGAGTTCCAGTTTGATTCGCAGAGCGGTGTAAACCCGGGGCGAAACTTCATTGAGACTGTCGAGCTGATTTAATGCTTCGACGGCAAGAAGGACGCTGCGTTCAAAAATCGAGGGTTCTTCAGCTTTTTCTCGGATATCGGTGTTTTGCACCAATGGCATGTTCTCAGCGCGACTTGCAAGTGCGGTATAGTAGGCCACGCGCTCTTGTTTTTCCGCCTGTAACTTTGCTTGATTTTCCAGGGCCAAGGCCGCCTTTGCACGATCTTCTGCCTCTATGGCGGCACGTTCCGCTTTAAACTGAAGCTGTTTGGCGGCTGCCGCAAGATCATTCGTGTGTCTTACAATCAGGTAACTGATAAGGCTTCCAACAAGTAGTAAGACGCCCACAGTCCACATGGTCCTTCGAACTGCTTGCCGCAGCCGTAGCGTTTGACGCGTGAATGTAATCGAACTCAAAATTCGGTCGATTACCTGCTTGTTTGGAGTTCCAGTTGAAAGGGCACTCTCACTTTCGTCTTCCCTGGCGGCTCCTTGTATTAGAACCCACGGCTCATTTTTCCAATCAACCCGCTCTAATGCCCCAGCAACATTGATAGGGACGATTGGCTTGCCGTTTATCGCGAATGCGGCGATTTCATCCTGCACAGCCTGTGAAGTCACTGACTCTTGGGTGGCCAAAAGAACAAATAGGCTGCTGCGACTCAGTTCTCGAAGCAAAGAGGGCGGAAGAAGCGGGGCTGGTGGAGCGGCAAATCGATCTAAGTATATCGAAATGTCTTGCATTCGGCTACCAAGGAGATTTGCTAGGTTCTGTGCATACAAGGACCCGTCGCGGCGTGAATAGGAAATGAACAGATCTCTCCCGAAGAGATGTTTCAGAACTCTTTCTACGGGTGAAGATAGCTGCACGAGTCTCCTCAATTAGCCGGCGAGTATACATTGTGAAGGTTCGGCATCCACAGTTGATCTTCGGGCACCCGTCCAATGCGGTACCATACGCCGCAGCCGCTGAATCCTCTCGGATGTGCTTTCGGTTCGCCTTCAATCATGTGATATGCCGCAACAAAGTGTCGCGCTGGATCAAAATCCGTGAGGGATCATTCCCGTACGACTTCTGTCCACTCGACGCTATTGAAGGCTACAAAGTTCCCGCTCTCCATTTGTCGGGCGATATCGCTCGGATAACCCATCGCGATGACGAGGTGGCCCGTGTCCGGCTTCGTTGCATCGTCATCGAAGTCGTAGAAACGTACTCGATGTCGTTCCTCAATGTCAGCATCGACCAAAAGGACTGCCAAGTCGTCGTCACAGAGCACCCTTCCTGATATCGGAATGGGTTCGAGCATGGACATGTCCGTGGCACGAATTCCTTGTGACTGTCGTAATTGTGAACGCTTCATCCGTCGGAGGCTGCCTTCAGGGCGACAAAAAGCGGGGCGATTCGATTGGAGTGTCTTCGATGTCGTGTCTGGCGGTAAGGATGAAATTGCGTCCGCGATACGAGATGGCGGTTCCGGTGCCGACTTCGCGCAGTTCTCGTTCACAGGTTCCTCCGATGATGGCGAGTGTGTGCGAAGCGATTGCTTCTTCGATGGCACCCGCTGCTCGCTCGTGAGTCTAGGCGTTCTGTGACATTCCGTTATGAGGCGGGAAGTGTTACGAAAATAGCATCAGGGCCTGAGTCGAAAATGTTGACCAAAATGTTGACCAAACCATGCCCAAACATGCCCAAAACTGACCAAAAATTGGTCAACATTTGCATCTAAGTCATTGATTCTAAAGTGGAGGCGGCGGGAATTGAACCCGCGTCCGAAAACGATCAGTCAGAGCGTCTACATGCGTGTCCGGTTCCAATTTTTGTCGTACCCCAGCCTAAAGGAATCGGCAAGCCGGTTGGGGCACCCGCCCGTTAGGTTTCGCCCTTTGGCCGCCGGGTCAGCAGCCTCGGACTATCCTGTCTAAAGTGACGTCCTTCAATCCGTCAACAGGAGAACGGATCAAGGACGTAGCCGGTTATTAAGCGGCTAGTGCTGGTGTATATTCAGCAGTTGGTTGTTTCCACGTTTTTACGAGGACATGGGCCTCGGCATGCATCTCCTTCTTCAACGTCTCCGTCGAAACCGGTGCGCCCCCAATATATTGAAACGCCTTCTTTATATAGGTGGTGTCGACAGTTCTGTCAACGCTGTATAATCGTGCCCTTCCCGGGAGGGTTACATTTTTCATGGAGTTGCGAGCGCGCGCTGTCGATCGGTTGATGGAGGCTCTGAGCCCCTCCGTTGCCGCGGAAATGGATCGAATCATCGCGGAGGTGCGGCAGGAACTTGAGGACGAGTTCCAAAAACAACTTCAAACCGCATTGCGCGATGCCGAACTGGAAACATTGCATCTAGCCGAAGTGCGGCTGGAAGAAGCCGTGATTGAGGCACGGGAAGCCATGCGAGTGCAGCTCACCGATAGCTTCACCGAACAGATGAATTTTGCGGTTCAGCAGATTCGCGACACCATGAAGGAGAAGTCCGACGAAGACATGAAAGCGGCGTTTGCCAATTGGGCGACCGAGCGCGCGCAGTTGCAGGAACAGCTCAGCCGGTGGAAAGCCTATGCGGAAGCGCAACGCCAAATGTCGGAATGCACATCGCAATCCGAAATTCTTGCCCGATTCCTCAAACTCAGCGAACCATTCGCGGATTTCCTCGCGATTTATGTGAGACGACCCGACGGCTTGGCGCTCTGGAAGACCCGAGGCAAAAACGTCTTCCCGGCGCTGATTTCTCTCGACACGATCGACCCCGACCTTTATTTCAAGCCCGCCGTTGTGCGGACTAAGATGGTCGCGGCCGTATGCGCCACGCGTCCGTGCAAATCGGAGTCGCTGGATTTTCTGATGGGATCTCTGGAACGAGCCATTGAGTCATTTGGAATGAAGCTTCGAACCAACGGCCCCGGGTCGGAGACTGAAAAGCCGCAGCGTGCGGAAGGAACCGTTCCCGCGGAAGGTAGTTCTGCGGCGATGAACTAATACGATGTTTAACCGTCCGATCTCCCACAAGGCCGCTCTTTTTACCGAGTCCGTTATTCGCGAGATGACCCGCCTGGCCATCCAGCATGGAGCGATCAATCTGTCCCAGGGCTTCCCCGACTTCGCAGCTCCCGAAATCCTGAAGAAGGCTGCATCGGATGCGATATTCGCCGACGTCAACCAGTACGCCATCACGTGGGGCGCCAAGAAGTTTCGCGATGCGCTGACGGCGAAAACCAAACGCTACCTTGGAATCGAGATCGACCCGGAACGCGAGATCACGGTGTGCTGCGGATCCACCGAAGGCATGATCGATGTGCTGCTCGCGGTCATCAATCCCGGAGACGAAGTGGTCGTCTTCGAACCGTTCTACGAGAACTATGGGCCCGACGCGATCATTTCCGGCGCGACTCCGCGCTACGTGCAATTGCGCCGTCCGGACTGGACTTTTGACGAAGCCGAACTTGCGGCAGCGTTCAACAACAAGACGAAGGCCATCATTATTAATACGCCGAACAATCCCACCGGAAAGGTCTTCAGCCGCAGGGAACTCGAAGTCATTGCCCGGCTCTGTCAGAAATGGGATGTGCTGGCGATCACCGACGAAATCTACGAACACATTCTGTACGACGGAGCGACGCACGTTTCTCCCATCACTCTGGATGGCATGCGGGAACGAACGATTGTCGTCAACGGAATGTCGAAGACCTACAGCGTCACCGGATGGCGGGTCGGCTACATCATTGCGCCGCCGGGCATCACCGGAGCCATTCGCAAGATGCACGACTTCATGACCGTCGGGGCTCCTGCCCCGTTGCAGGAAGCCGGCGCCGTCGCCCTGAGTCTGCCGGACTCCTACTATGCGGAACTGGCCTCGCATTACCAGGTTCGCCGTGACCGCCTGTTGGGAATGCTGCGCCAGGCGGGAATCCAGGCCTTTGTTCCAAAGGGCGCCTATTACATCATGTGCGATATCGGGTCGTTCCTCGAGCTCGGCGGTTATGCGAACGACATTGAATTTTGCCGTTTCCTTGTGAAAGAAATCGGAGTGGCCGCAGTGCCGGGCAGCAGTTTTTTTGGCGATTCCACTGCGGGCCGAGACATCATCCGTTTTACATTCTGTAAGAAGGAATCGACGCTTGCTGCGGCCGAAGAGCGACTGGCCCGGCTGATAAACATATTCCCTGGGGCAGAGTCCAAATCCCACGTTGGGATATAATCGCGGGACATCTTCCGCCGTGGAGCAAAGTGACCATAGGGTGCGTAAAGAAGGTAAAAATGAATAGCAAGAGATTGATCTACCTCACACTGATTGCCGCGACTCTCAGTATTGGAATAATTGTCGGAACCATCGTCTCCGGTGGCGTCAAAGCGGTCGGTATGCAGAAGCCGGCGACCCTCGTCATTCCGGACCCGGTTTCGATGTCGAACTCCTTTTCAAAGATTGCGGAACAGTTGGAGAACGCGGTGGTGAACATCGATGTTGAGATCACTGCCCCACAACCCTTAACGCCGCCGCGGCGACAGGGTGGAGGTGGTGGCGGCGGACGGCGTCAACTACCCCCTAATGTCCCCATCCCCGATCCGAACAGTCCGCTGGGCGATGCGTTGGGTCACCTTTTCGATAATCCGGATCTCGAACCCGAGTCGGCGAAAGCCACGGGCACCGGATTCATCGTCGATAAGGGTGGATACATTCTGACCAACCAGCACGTGGTGGAGCACGCGACCAAAATTACAGTCAAGCTGGCCGACAAGTCGGAGCTGCCCGCGCGCCTGATCGGCAGCGATTGCTATACGGATCTTGCGGTCATCAAAGTCGATGCTGGAAAGGATCTTCAAATCGCAAAGTTTGGAAACTCTGACGGTGTGAAAACGGGTGACTGGGTTTTGGCCGTTGGAAGTCCCTTTGGTTTTGACCACACGGTGACATCCGGGATCATCAGCGCCAAGGGTCGCTCGGCGGAAGAACTGACCAACGGCGTTCGACAGGACAAGTGCGCGGGCTTCCAGAGTTTTCTGCAAACGGATGCGGCGATCAATCCGGGAAACAGCGGCGGTCCATTGGTGAGCATGGCCGGAGAAGTGATTGGGATCAACACCGCGATTGTTTCTGAAACGAATTCGTTTGCCGGACTCGGGTTCGCGCTTCCTTCCAACATTGCGATCAAGGTTTACAACCAGCTCGCTCAGAATGGAAAGGTGGTTCGCGGCTCGATCGGAATCAGTTATGCCGCAGATCTGGAGAACTTGCGCGCCTTTGGCGTGACCGAAGGCGTCGTCGTCACCGACATCTTTCCGGGCAAGCCTGCGGCCCAGGCGGGGATTCATACCGGCGATGTGATTACGTACATCGATGGGCAAAAGATCACGTCCGGGCCATTGCTTCTCGATATTATTGCCAGCAGCCCCGTCGATCGTTCCGTTCAGCTGAAGGTTCTCCGTAACGGACGGGAGCAGGCAATACCGGTAATGATCGGAGACCGTGAACGGGTGATCGGCGGTGGCGACCCTGCTTCCACGACGGCGCCCACCGAACATGAAATTCCCGCACTTCCTTCGGATCGGGTTCTCGGCATCACAGTTCAGGATGTTCCCCAGCCCATCATCAAAAAATATGCGTTGTCGGGAGTGGCAATCTCCGCAGTGCAGAAGGGTAGCGTCGCGGCAGACCTCCAATTGAGTCCCGATCCCGGCGCAACGCTGCCGCTCGTCATCGATTCCGTCGTGATGGATGGCCATGTGACGGAAATCCGGACTCCTGCGGATTTTAGCCGGGCCATGGCCGGCATTAAACGAGGAACGAAAATTGCATTTGGGGTTTTTGTTCCAAAGACGGAAAACAGGGTTTTGAAATACGATCACAGTTTCATTCCCTTGACGATGCCATAAACACAGGACCTGTCCGAGTTGCCCCTCTCATTTTTTGAAATGAGAGGGGCTTTTCCTTATGAGTTCCACCCACCAGAAATACCGCAACTTCATTAATGGCCAGTGGACCGATGCGGCTGCCGGAGCGACCATCGAGAACCGCAATCCTGCGAACAAGACGGAACTGATCGGCGTGTTCCCCAATTCCACCAGCCCAGACGTCGATGCTGCCGTCGCCGCAGCGGCGGAAGCCTGGAAATCCTGGCGCCTGGTGCCTGCACCCCGGCGTGCGGAAATTCTCTTTCGCGCCGCGGAATTGATTGCCCAGCAAAAAGAAGAATTCGCCCGCGACATGACACGCGAAATGGGCAAGGTGCTCAAGGAAGCGCGTGGCGATGTTCAGGAAGCCATCGACATGACCTACTACATGGCCGGCGAGGGCCGCCGCATGTTCGGCCAGACAACGCCTGCGGAACTGCCGGATAAGTTCGCAATGTCGACGCGGAATCCTCTCGGTGTCTGCGGCATGATCACCCCGTGGAATTTTCCAATGGCGATCCCATCCTGGAAAGTCATGCCGGCGCTGGTCTGCGGCAACACGGTGGTCTTGAAGCCGGCGGAAGACACGCCGTTATCGGCCGTCCACTTCGTCGAGGTACTGGAAGCGGCGGGCCTGCCGCGCGGCGTGGTGAATCTCGTGATGGGAAGCGGAAGCGATGCGGGGGCACCGTTGGCTCGCCACGTTGGTGTCTCCGTGATTTCGTTCACAGGCTCTACCGAAGTGGGAGCGCTTGTAGCGCAAACGTGCGCCGGATCGTCCCGCCATGTGCATCTGGAAATGGGCGGGAAGAACGTGCTCATCGTGATGGATGATGCGGACATTGACCTGGCTGTTGACGGAGCGCTATGGGGAGGTTTTGGCACCAGCGGTCAGCGCTGCACGGCCGCAAGCCGCGTGGTCGTTCACAAGCGCGTTGTTGGAGAGTTCACACAGCGGTTTGTCGAGCGGGCGTCGAAACTGCGCGTGGGAGACGGCCTGGATTCTGCAGTGGACCTCGGCCCGGTTATCAATGAATCCCAGCTGAGACGCATCGAAGAATATGTTCGTATTGGCCGCAATGAAGGCGCGAAGCTTCTGTGTGGCGGCCGGATCCTGGATTCCGGAGCGCACCGTAATGGATGGTTTCACGAGCCGACGATATTTGGCGATGTGGCTGCGAACATGCGCATCGCGCAGGAAGAGATTTTCGGGCCAGTGGTTTCGGTCATTACCTGCGACAGCCTGGATCACGCCATCGAAATCGGAAACGGCGTGAAGTATGGATTGTCGGCCGCGATCTACACACGCGACGTGAATCGCGCATTCCGGGCCATGCGCGACATGCACACCGGAATCTTCTACGTGAACTCGTCGACGATTGGCGCGGAAGTGCACCTGCCGTTTGGCGGGACGAAATCCACCGGCAACGGCCACCGTGAAGCCGGCACCGCTGCTCTCGATGTCTTTTCGGAATGGAAATCGATTTACGTGGATTACAGCGGAAAACTTCAGAAGGCCCAGGGCATCGAATGAACCACTGGGATCTGATTATCGACGGGCAACTAGACGGCGTTTCAAACATGGCGATCGACGCGGCTCTGCTGGAAGAAGTCGAGGAATCGCCGCTGCCGAAGACCATCGTCCGGCTTTACCAGTGGCGACGGCCCACCATATCGCTGGGCCGCAATCAGAAGCTCGAGAGCGCCGTGGATCCGGAGTACTGCCAGACTCATGGAATCGACATTGTGCACCGGCCCACGGGAGGCCGCGCCGTTCTGCACGACGATGAATTGACGTATGCCGTCATCTCCAACGATTCCTCCTGTTTCGGCGACACCATTTACGCCAACTACAAACGTGTGTCCGAAGCCCTGCGCGACGCATTTCAACGGCTGGGAGTGGCGGCAGTGCTGGCTCCCGAAACCCGCAAGGCGCCATCGCCTCGAAATGGTGCAGACCCGCCCTGTTTTCTTTCGCCGTCGCGTTATGAACTCACGGTGAATGGGCGCAAAGTTGTGGGCAGCGCTCAGCGCCGTGTGAAGAACAGCTTCCTGCAGCACGGCTCTATGCCCATCACCTGTGATCGGGAGACACTGGCTCTGGCCACGCGACTGGTCGAGACCGACTTGCTGTACCGCGAGATGGCGGGGCTGGCGGAGTTTCTTGACGAACGTCCATCGGTGGGGATGCTTAGCAATGCGTTGATTGGAAGCTTCCAGGACCGTTTCGCCATGGAGTTCCGGCGTCGGGACTCGGACTAGTTTGCTATAATTCGAACCATGACTTTACGAGAAGATCCCCGGCCGTTGGGTGATCGCACACAGCAAATCCTGCGCCTCCTGATTCGCACCTACATCATGTCGGGCGAACCGGTGGGTTCCGGTACGCTGTCTCGCAATTTCGAAGGAAATCTGAGTTCGGCAACCATTCGGAACATCATGGCCGAACTCGAAGACTCCGGTTATCTCACGCACCCCCACACTTCCGCCGGTCGAGTGCCGTCGGAGAAGGGGTACCGGTATTTTGTCGACAACCTTCCGGATTCAGGCAAGGTCAGCAAATCTTCCGAACGATTGATCACTCGAATGCTGGAAGACAGCGACACTCCCGAAGACATGATGGCTCGGGCGTCCTACCTTCTATCGACTCTTTCGCGGAACATCGGAATTGTCATTGCGCCGCCGTTGGCCGCAACCCAGCTGAAGCACATTGAGTTTCTCGATCTGGGAGATGGAAAGGTGCTCGTGATCTTCGTGTCCAATCTGGGTGCGCTGCAACGGAAGGTGATTCGCATTCAGGATCGATACCCTCAGGAAGAACTCGATCGGGCCGGACGTTTCCTCGTTGAGAAGTTCTGGGGCAGGACGCTGATTGAAATCCGCAACGAACTGCTGCAGATGATGGAAGCCGAACGCTCCGCCTACGATCGCATGCTGAATCTTCTGCGAACATGGAACGATGCGCTGGAAACGGAAAATGAGCTCGCTCCCGACGGCGTGTTTGTGCAGGGCACGGCGAATATTCTGAATCAGCCCGAATTTGCCGATGTCGACCGCATGAAGAATCTGTTCCAGATGTTCGAAGAGAAGAGCCGGCTGGTTCGGATCCTCAACGAATGCATCGCTTCCAATCCCTCAACGGGAGTGAGGATCGCGATCGGGTCCGAGCTCGGCATTCCGTCGATGCGCGACTTCACGCTGATCACCTCTTCATACCCGTCGCGAGACAATACCGTCGGGTTTCTGGGAATTATCGGACCGACGCGCATGGAGTATGAACGCGGTATCTCGGTAGTTGCTTATCTTGGCCGCCTGGTTGGTGAGAGAATTAACGCCTGATTTATGCCTGATTTCACAGAAGAAAACGAAAAGCTCGAAGACCCTGTTCCGAGTATCGACCCGGAATCCCAATTCAAAGCCGAACGCGACGAACTCTACGATCGCCTGCTGCGAAAGCAGGCCGAGTTCGACAACTACAAGAAGCGGGTCGAGCGGGAACGAAGCGAATACGTGCAGTACGCCTCCGCGGAGCTCATGCGCGAACTGTTGAACGCCATGGACTCATTCGACCTTGCCATCCACAATGCCAGCTCGGATTCCGGCGGCGACAATATGCTTCGCGGACTGGATCTGATCTATAAACAATTTCAGGACACCCTTGCGCGTTTTGGATTGAAGGCCATCGAAGCGCGGGGACAGGTGTTTGATCCGAACCTTCATCAGGCGGTGAGTACGGTACCGACCGATGATGTTCCGGAGAACACGGTCGTCGATGAGCTTCGCAAGGGATATACCCTAAACGGCCGGTTGTTGCGTCCGGTGATGGTCACCGTGTCCGTCCGCAGCTGACAGGAATTCCATTGAGCACTAAGCGAGATTATTACGAAATACTGGGCGTCTCTCGATCGGCAACCGATCAGGACATGAAGAGCGCGTATCGCAAGCTGGCGCTTCAGTATCATCCCGACCGCAATCCCGGAGACAAGCAGGCCGAAGACCGCTTCAAGGAAGCCGCAGAAGCTTACGCCGTTCTCACCGACGCGCAGAAGCGGGCCGCATACGATCGATACGGTCATGCCGGTCTGGGTGGAGCCGCAGGGGCGAATGCCGGATTTGACCCCAGCGTCTTCGCGGATTTCAGCGATGTGCTCGGCGACATCTTCGGATTCGGAGATTTCTTTGGCGGGGGCGGCCGTCGCGGTGGAAACCGACCCCAACGGGGATCCGACCTTCGTTACGATCTCGAAATCCGCTTCGAAGAAGCCGCATTCGGTGTGACCAGGGAAGTGAAGTTTGCGAGACATGAGTCCTGCTCGGATTGTGGCGGCACGGGTGCCCCGGCAGGAAGCGGTGCTTCCGCCTGCACCATGTGCAACGGTCACGGCCAGGTGCGATTTCAGCAGGGTTTCTTCAGCATCACTCGCACATGTTCCCAGTGCAGTGGCTCGGGAAAGGTCATCAAGAATCCCTGCAAAGCCTGCAAGGGCGAGGGCCGTATGGTCCGGGAAAAGATCGTGAAAGTTTCTATTCCTGCAGGCGTGGACAACGGCGACAAGATGCGCATCTCCGGCGAAGGCGATGCCGGCGGCAAGAATGCGCCCTCCGGCGATCTCTATGTGGTGTTGAGCGTGCGCGATCATGATGTTTTCGAACGCCGCGAACACCACCTGTATTGCCATATTCCGGTGTCGTTCCCTCAGGCCGCTCTGGGATCCGATATTTCCGTGCCGACTCTCGAAGGAGAGGCAGTGAGTCTGAAGGTTCCGGCCGGAACGCAGACCGGATCGACTTTCCGTATCAAGGGGCGCGGAGTTTCCAAACGCGGCGGCTCTTCGCGCGGAGATCTTTACGTGACGCTGGATGTCGCGGTTCCCGCAAAGCTAACCCGCGAACAGAGGGAACTCATCCTGAAGCTCGGTTCCACTCTCGAAGACGACAACCGTCCGACAGAAAAAAAGCTTCTCGACCGCATGAAGGAAATCTTCAGCTAGTTGAGCGGCAGCACTCTGCAACTCACCGTCGATGTTCCGGAAGAATTGAAAGATGCCGTCGTCGGCGAACTCTCCCAGTGCGGAGCCACAGGATTCTGGGAGAACGGCGAACCTGCCTCCGGTATCACCCGCCTCGAAGCCTTCTTCAGTGCAAACGCGGATATGCAGGATGTCGAAATTCGCCTTCACGAAGTTTTTGTTCGAGCGAGTCTGTCGGCGCCATCTATGACCGTGGCTCCCGTCGCTGAACGCGACTGGCTGGGAGAGTGGAAGAAGTCTTATGTCAGCTTCCCGATCGGGACGGGCTTCTACATCATCCCGAGCTGGTCGGATGCCGGGTGCCCACCGGACCGCTTTCCCATCCGCATTGATCCCGGCCAGGCGTTTGGCACGGGAACCCACGAAACAACGCAGCTCACGCTGGAACTTCTCGAAACCTTGCGGCAGCGAATCGACGCCTCGCGTCAGATTATGGATCTGGGAACGGGGTCTGGAATTCTGGCGATCGCGGCACGGCTGCTGGGATTTCAGCGGATCGCCGGTTGCGATAACGACGCAGATTCGGTAAAGGTTGCCGTTGAAAACATCGAAAGGAATGTTGACGGCGTGTCGGCGTATTGCGGATCGATTGATGCGGTGAGTTCCGAATCCGTGGATCTCCTGTTGTGCAATCTCACGGCAGACGTCATCATTCAGCTCTTTGCTGAAATCGTTCGAACCATGCGTGCCGGAGGCATCGCAATTCTGTCGGGCATTCTGGTCGAACAGCGCGAACAGATTCGAAACGTGTTGGATCGTGCCGGCTGGATCATTGAAGACGAACGTGTACGCGGCGAATGGATCGCACTCCTGATTCGAAAACCCGAATAATCCCATGGCGCTGAAGCTGGTCTACATTTCCGAGCCGCTCATTGAAAGCGGGGTTATCCGGATTCGGGATGACGAGCATCGGCATCTCGCTGTCGCCCGCGCGGAATTAAATGAAGCGATCGAACTATTTGATGGAAGAGGCAAGGTGTGGACGGCTGCAATCACGGCCGTGGATCGCCGGGAAACCCTGGCGCAGGTTACCGGAAACCGGCTGGTGCCGCCCGATCCATACGAACTGATTCTGGGGCAGTCGCTCGTTCGCGCATCGGCGTTTGAGTTTGCGCTGGAAAAGGCGGTGGAGACCGGAGTCACTCGGATCGTCCCAATGCTGGCAGCGCGATCGAATGTGAAGGATGCCCGGCGGCAGGATCGCTGGCAGAAAATTATTTTGGAAGCTGCGAAGCAGTCGAAGCGGTATCACCTGCCGACACTGGAAGAGCCGGTTGCGTTCGAACAGGTGCTCCATATGGACGCGCGGACACGAATCGTGTTTGCGGAACACAGCGGGATCGAGCTGAAACCGGCGATTGCGGGATCACCGGTGCTGTACCTCATTGGCCCCGAGGGCGGGTGGACGGACGCGGAGCTGGAATCCGCACAGACGAGTGGATTCGCTCTTGTTGGACTTGGTCCGACCATACTGCGGTCCGAGACTGCTGCCGTCGTCGCTACCGCCCTGCTTCGCTACGAACTGCGGAACGCGCATTAGTTCGGACTGTAGGCGCGGTCTATGCCCGCGCGATATCCATCAATCAAACTTTACTGCTGAATCAGGATCGTGCGCGGTCATAGACCGCGCCTACAGTTATTAGGTCGCCTTCGGCTCTTTTTTATTCGGTGTCGCGTTGAACAACAGGCGTCCCACGCAGGTATACTCGATGCGTTGTAAGCGCCAATATTAAAATCTTCCCGAAGGAGTTCCTATGCGAATACATCGTTACGCTGTAGTTCTAATAACTGCTCTGATATCGGGTTGCAATTCCGCTCCGGCTCCGGAGACGGCCAAAGCGCCCGCAGCTTCAACCGAGGCAGCCGCTGTTGCCCACGGAAACCTTGCGCAGGTGATGCGATCGATCATGTTCCCCAATTCGAATGTCATCTTCTTTGTCCAGGACAAAGACCCCACCAAAATTAAGCAGGCCAAGGATCCGTCTTCGGCCACAGACGTTCTGACCAGCACCTATGGCGGGTGGGACGCTGTCGAGAACAGCTCATTGGCATTGTCGGAGGCGGCCAATCTGCTGATGATTCCCGGCCGCAAGTGCTCCAATGGCAAAGATGTCCCGATCAAGAATGACGACTGGCCGAAACTCGTCCAGGGTTTGCGGGATGCCGGCATGGCGGCATACAAAGCAGCGCAGTCCAAAAACCAGGACAATATCCTGGCCGCGACCGATACTCTGACGACGGCATGCGGGAGCTGCCACGAGAAATATCGCGATAAGCCCGGCGGAGTTGCCGCACGCTGTATGTAATTTCGAATGTTTGAAGCTTGAAACGCGCCCTTCTCAGGAGTGGCGAAATCCGCTAAACTGTTTTGGCTCGTATGGAGTCAGTCTCACCTGAGCGTTTCGTAAATCTATGTCCACAGAACCCGAGAATCTGCCGGTCCCCGAGGCCGAGGCGCCCAAAAAAACGTCAACCACCGCTATTGCTGAAATCCGCGGCTGGATACGCGACGTTTTTTTCGTCGTAGCCACCGCCATCATGATCGTGATTTTTCTCTATCAGCCGGTCAAGGTGGAAGGCACCAGCATGTTGCCCGAGTTGAAGGACCAGGAACGAATCTTCGTTAACAAGTTCGTCTATCGATTCGAAAAGATTTCTCGTCGCGACATTGTGGTCTTCTGGTATCCGCGCGATCCTTCGAAATCATTTATCAAGCGGGTTATCGGACTCCCCGGCGACCGGGTGGAAATTCGCAAAGGGGTCGTCTACGTGAATGGAGAGCGTCTTGAAGAACCGTACCTGATCCCGGAATACATGGATAACAAGAACATGGATGTCCGTGAAGTGGAAGCCGGGTACTACTTCGTTATGGGAGACGATCGCAAATACTCCAGCGACAGCCGGATTTGGGGCCAGGTGCCCGAAAAGTACATTTACGGGAAAGCAGTATTCCGATATTGGCCGGTCAGCCAGATTGGATCGCTCGATTGATTCCACGCGTCAGGAAATGAATAAACTCGCCACGCTGTTGCTCGAAGACGGCCGGGTATTCCATGGAAAGGGACACGGCTTTGAGGGCGAAGCTGTTGGCGAAGTGGTATTCAACACGTCGATGACAGGCTATCAGGAAATCCTCACGGACCCGTCCTATGCCGGTCAGATTGTCACCATGACGTACCCGTTGATCGGAAACACCGGCATCAACCGGGAAGACGTCGAGTCCAGGAAACCATTTCTCGAAGCATTTATCGTTCGCCGAATGTCTCCGATTCCCAGCAATTGGCGGACCACCGACTCGCTCGACGACTACCTCATCGAACATCGCATCCCGGTAATTTCCGACATCGACACCCGCGCGCTCGTGCGTCACATCCGGCTCAAGGGCTCCATGCGAGGAATCGTTTCGCGAATCGATCACGATGTCGAATCGCTGCGCCGAAAAGTGGAAGGAGCGCCGCAAATGGCCGGCTGGGATCTGGCCAGCCGCGTCACGATCGATCGCTCGTACAAAAGCGGGACGGAGGCGCTGAATTTCATCGAGTTCTCCACTCTCTCGGAGACCAAACCCCACACCGCACACGTGGTCGCTTACGATTTCGGAATCAAGACCAACATCCTTCGAGACCTCGTGCATTGCGGCGCGCGCGTGACAGTCGTGCCGTCGGCCACTTCAGCGGAAGACGTCCTGGCGCTGAATCCCGACGGCATCTTTCTGTCCAATGGCCCTGGAGATCCGGAAGCCGTCGACTACGCGATACGGAACGTGAAGGTCCTGCTCGGAAAGAAACCGGTGTTCGGCATCTGCCTCGGGCACCAGATTATGGGTCTGGCGTTCGGCGGAAAAACATTCAAGCTGAAGTTCGGTCATCACGGCGGCAATCAGCCTGTGCTCGATATGCAGCGCAATAAGGTCGAGATCACCGCACAGAATCATGGATTCGCCGTGGATCCGGAAAGCCTGAACCTGAACGATATCGATATCACCCACATTAATTTGAACGACAAGACCGTGGAAGGCATGGCGCACCGCTCCATGCCGGCGTTCTGCGTGCAGTATCACCCCGAGGCCTCTCCCGGCCCGCATGACTCGTACTACCTGTTCGAGAAGTTTTTCAAGATGATGAAGGAAAATGCCTAAGCGTACGGACATTTCCAAAATCCTCATCATCGGTTCCGGCCCCATCGTGATCGGTCAGGCATGCGAGTTCGACTATTCCGGAACTCAGGCGTGCAAGGCGCTGCGCGAAGAGGGATACGAGATCGTGCTGGTCAATTCGAACCCGGCGACGATCATGACGGACCCCGAGCTGGCCAATCACACCTACATTGAGCCGCTCACCAAGGAAATTCTCGAAGCCATCATCAAGAAGGAGCGGCCCGATGCTTTGCTCCCGACCGTGGGCGGGCAGACCGCGCTGAATCTGGCCGTCGAGCTGTCCGACGCCGGAATACTCGATCAGTACAAAGTCGAAATGATCGGTGCCAAGACCCCTGCGGTGAAAATGGCCGAAGACCGGTTGCTCTTCAAGCACGCAATGAAAGAGATCGGACTCGACACGCCCGCCAGCGAGGTGGTCGGCGATATGCGCGAAGCGCAACGCGTCATCCAGAAGATCGGATTTCCTGCCGTGATCCGGCCGTCATTCACCCTGGGCGGTGCCGGCGGCGGAATCGTTTACAACAACGAAGAGTACGAGGAAATCGTGCAGCGTGGTCTGGACCTGAGCCCGGTGCACCAGGTGCTGATCGAAGAATCGGTGCTGGGCTGGAAGGAATTCGAAATGGAGGTCATGCGCGACGTCGCCGACAACGTCGTCATCATCTGTTCCATTGAGAATTTCGATCCCATGGGAATCCATACCGGCGATTCCATCACCGTCGCTCCGGCGCAGACGCTGACGGATCGCGAATATCAGCGCATGCGCGATGCATCGGCGGCGGTGATCCGCAAGATTGGTGTGGAGACGGGCGGTTCCAACATCCAGTTCGCCGTCAATCCCGCGGATGGCCGTCTCGTGGTGATCGAGATGAACCCGCGCGTGTCGCGCAGTTCGGCTCTGGCATCCAAGGCCACCGGATTTCCCATCGCCAAAATTGCCGCGAAGCTGGCCGTCGGTTACACGCTGAACGAAATTCCAAACGACATCACGAAGAAGACGCCGGCGTCCTTCGAGCCCATGCTCGACTATGTTGTCGTGAAGATTCCGAAATGGGCCTTTGAGAAGTTTCCGGAATCGGATCCGACGCTCGGCACGCAGATGAAGTCAGTCGGAGAAGTGATGGCGATCGGCCGTACATTCAAAGAAGCGTTTCTCAAGGGAATGCGATCGCTGGAGACCAGCAAGGTGCTGACGTCGGATTCCATTGACAAGGGCATGATCCGGCAAAAACTCATCACGCCGAACTCCGAGCGGATTCCGTACCTGCTTCAGGCGCTGATCGACGGATATACGATTCAGGAACTGATGGACCTTACCCGCATCGATCCGTGGTTCCTTCACGAGATGAAGGAAATTGCCGATATGACGCGGGAGATTTCGGCTTATTCGATCGAATCGTTGCCTGTTGCCATGTTGTATGAAGCCAAGCGGTCGGGATTCTCCGATACCCGGTTGGCGCGGCTGCTGCATGTGAAACCCGCTCAGATCGCGGCTCTGCGGGCGAAGGAAAATATCTATCCGGTTTATAAGCGCGTCGACACCTGCGCCGCGGAGTTCGAGTCGTACACGCCGTACCTGTACTCGACCTACGAGGATGAAGACGAGGCTGCCCCGACCGATCGAAAGAAGGTCATGATCCTGGGCAGCGGGCCGAATCGGATCGGGCAGGGAATTGAATTCGACTATTGCTGCTGCCATGCGGCGTTCGCTCTCAAGGAAGAGGGATTTGAAACGATCATGGTCAACTGCAATCCGGAGACGGTGTCCACGGACTACGATACTTCCGACCGCTTGTACTTCGAGCCGCTCACACTGGAAGACGTGATTCATATCGTGCGAAAGGAAAAACCGTTTGGCGTGATCGTGCAGTTCGGAGGGCAGACTCCGCTCAATCTTGCTCTGGAACTGCAGCGCGACGGTGTCCCGATCATCGGTACGTCGCCGGAGTCCATCGACCTGGCGGAGGATCGCAAGCGTTTTGGCGGACTCCTGAACAAGCTCAAGATACCGCAGCCCCAGAATGGAACGGCCGTGACGCTGGACGAAGCGCGTGCTGTCGCGAAACAGATCGGCTATCCCGTGCTGGTGCGCCCGTCCTATGTGCTCGGCGGACGCGCCATGGTCATCGTTTACGACGAAGCGAGCCTCGACAATTACATGCACGCCGCGGTGCAGGTATCTCACGACCGGCCGGTGCTGATCGACAAGTTCCTCGAAGATGCCTACGAGGTCGACGTCGACGCCTTATGCGATGGTGAGCAGATCGTGATCGGCGGCATCATGGAACACATCGAGGAAGCCGGCATCCATTCCGGTGACAGTTCCTGCGTTCTTCCCACCTACCAGCTGAGTGAAGAGCTGAGAAACACGATCCGCGGCTACACGATTCAGCTGGGTCATGCCCTCGATGTCATCGGCTTGATGAATGTGCAATACGCCGTTCACAACGGAAAGGTGTACGTGCTCGAAGTTAATCCACGGGCGTCGCGAACGGTTCCGTTTGTCAGCAAAGCCACGGGAGTGCCTCTGGCCAAGATCGCCGCGCGCCTGATGGTGGGACGAAAGCTCAAGGAGTTTAACCTTCCGTCGGAATTGAAGGTCAATCAGTACTGTGTGAAGTCTCCGGTGTTTCCGTTTGCGCGCTTTCCCGGAGTCGACACCATCCTTGGTCCCGAGATGAAATCCACCGGCGAAGTCATGGGCATGGACGATGCATTCGGCAAGGCCTACGTGAAGGCGCAGATCTCCGCGGGTTCGGTGCTGCCCAAATCCGGAGTCGCATTCATCAGCGTGAATCAGCACGACAAGCGTTTGATTGCGAGGATCGGCGCCGACCTGGTGGAGATGGGGTTCACCATCATTGCAACGCGCGGCACGGCGCAGGTATTGCGCAATGCCGGAGTTGCCGTGGAGACGGTGTACAAGGTGAATGAGGGCAGACCGCACATTGCGGACTATGTGAAGAGCGGAAAGGTGAATCTCATCATCAATACCCCGCTGGGCAAGGAGTCGTTCTTTGACGAGAGATCAATTCGGAGAGCGGCGATCAACTACCGCATTCCGTGTATCACGACCATCGCTGGCGCTTCAGCCGCAGTCGCCGGCATCCGCGCATTGCAGACCGAACCGCTCGGTGTGAATTCCCTTCAGGACTATCTCAAACGATAAGAGACGCGCTTCGCGCGACCGCTTTTCGCTTCCGCTTACGTCTGATTCGCCGCCAGCGAAACGAGTGGCGGCACGTTTGATGTCGGATTGCCCTTGTCTGCCGAATCCGGAAGATCGCCGGTGTCGGCTCTCAGGTGCTGATACTGGCTCGGTTTGATCGTCGCCAGCAGTTCCTTCCGTGTTTTGATGTGCAGCTTCTTGCCCATGTAGATCTTGCCCATTTTGGCCATCAGCCACTCCGGCAGGGCATTGGCGAACATGAAGATCGGCCACGTAAAGCTCGGGCCGTTCAGTTTCCGCAGCTTATAAGCCCACATGGCGATCGCACCGACGCGCCACACGGTGGGTGCCCACCAGCTGGCCTGTCCGGGACGCAGGTTCATTTTCCAGCACTTCATCATCAGCTGCCATTGCAGCGGCGTCAGTTCACGAGTCTCCTCGACGCCCTTCTGATATTCCATACGCGTGTCGTGAAGCGGCGTGAAGATGGATGGAATGAAGAACGCGAAGAGTCCTCGCCGCTCGACCTCGTAGATCAGGTCGATGGTGGCCTTCACATCGTCGTCGGTTTCCCCGGGGTTGCCGACGATGAGTGTCATTGCCGGGAACCAGTTGTTCTTGTTGAGTATTTCCAGCCCCCGCACGATGACGCTCGGCCATTCATCGATCGGAAACGGCACGGCCTTGCTCGGCATGATCTGTTTGGCCATCCGCACCGATCCGGTTTCCAGACCGATGAGCGGTACAAGCACTTTCCCTTTCGGGTGACTGCTCAGAATTGGGGCATGAATCGGGCTCTTTTCCAGGCATACCTCGGTGAGCTGTTGAATCATGACCGGATCGACAACCGCAGGTGCGATCGTCGAATGGCTCAATACGTGTTGTTCGACTCCTGGCGTGTTGACGATGTCGGAATACAGGTCGACGAGCGCTTCACGGTTCGGGAAATAGAACGGCGTAGGCGTCTGCACCTGTCCCCAGATAAACATGTCTTCGGTCGCCAGCGAAATCTGCTTGTTGCCGTCGCGGATGTTGGCGCGAACCGCCGCCATGATCTTGTCCTTGGGCAGGTCGATCTGCGGGTTGAGATCGGGCACGCAGAACTGGCAGCGCCGGCCACAGCCCGTCGTCATCTCGACAACGCCGAACGTGGTTCGTTTGTCGGGGAAGATTATCGCGTTGCGATCTTTCGGATGCCCGACGCTGACCTCCTGCGGCAGTGTTCCGCCGACGAGCACGGTATCGAAAAGTTTCAGCACGTCGACCGATTCACTGCGGCCGTCCACGACGCAGTCGACGCTCAGTTCGTCGAACATCTTCGTCTGAGAAATCTGCCATCCGCCGGAACCGCCGACGATGACCTTGAAGTTCTTCCGGTTCGGGTTGCCTTTGATCGTGGCAAACAACTCGCGCGAGTAGTGCGAGTTGATGGGCATCCGGGACGATCCAAAGATCGATGTGTAGACACCTGCGGCAAAGGTCACGCCAAGAGGATTGTGCGTCGAGACCGCGACAATGCGGGTGTCCGGTCCGATGAATTTGTGAAGATCGTCCGGATAGCAACAAGCGATATCTTCTTCCTTGTAGTGGCGCAGCAGCGACGCTTCGAGAACGCGCACACCGGCAGGCATATATTTCGCCGACCCATCGGCGTTGTATTCGACATTCCGCCACGTCGGATACTTTCGGTTGATGATGCCTTCAAGCCACATCGGCAGTGAAGCCATGCTCATCTGGATGAAATATCCAGCATGGTCAATGATTTCGGTTAATGGAGCGGTCAATACGATCCGCGCGCCGCGAGGAGTTGCATTGTCTACGGGTAGTGGTGTCATATCTTGTGCGCCTGTATTCATAGTGTCCTAACCCCTGCCAGTGGTGAATAAGTGTCTCGCAGAGTGGCGTAGAGAATAAGCTTTGTTAGCAGCACTATGCAAGTGGGCTGGGCGTTTCGGGCTACTTGCTGCAACCCTTCCGGGTTTCTTCGAACCCATCGAACAAGCGTGACGCATTGGCGCCGGCAAGAGTTTCCAGCCGGTGCGGCTGGCCTTTTTCAACGGTATATCGTGCAACCGTACCCCTGGATCGCAGGAATTCGGCTTCACGATTCATTTCGGGATGCCACATGTACTCATCCAATTCGCCGACATACATGAACACGCACATTTTTGAAATCGCCTGGAGCTTTGCCGCGCTGGGTTCCCACATGTATCCGGGGAAGGCCGTAACCGACAGGAAGTACTGCGGGTTGGCTGCGGCGATGTGAAAGGCCGCGATCCCGCCATTCGAGGGCCCGGCAATGTGAAACTTGTTGTCGCGGATCTTGTAGTCCGCGAGGATCGTTTTCAGGAATCCGGGAAAGATGCGAGCCCCGCCCTCGAAAAACAGATCATCGTCCGGAGCGGCGGGGGCGACGACAATGTAGCCGCGCTTTTCGGCTTCGGCGCGGAAATTACGGTTCAGGATGCTGTCGACCGTGCTCATGTTTTGCGGTCCGCCACCAAAGACCAGGATGGCGGGATAGGTTTTTGCCGGGTCGTATCCGTCGGGGAGGACGATTTTGTAGCGGACCGTCGTAGTGCCGACTTTCGTGGTCTTCTCGATCACCTCCGCGTGGAGAGTCGTGACAGTGAGTGCCATGAGTACAAGTATTCGCTTCAACATGGAAAAGTCTCCTATATACCCGCGGACTTTATACGAGACCTCCGTCAGGGTCAACGCAGGTGCGAACAAATTGGATGAGTGGAGAAATTCCCCTCCTGAGTCAGGAGGGGTGGCGCGAAGCGCCGGGGTGGTTCCAATGGGAACCACCCCTCGCGGGACCGCTTCGCGATCCCGCTGCCAATGAATCTTAATGGCTGCGCCCTGTCGGGCTTGCACTCGCAGCCGCTCGTGACTCAGGAGGGCAATGTCCCCGCTTCCAAATTGTCCACCTCTTCTACGAATCCATTATTGCCCTTGCAGAAAACATACAAGTGTAGTAGGAATACATACGTTCATAGGAGACAGCCATGCCCCGTCACCAATTCACGAAGCTGGAATCGCAGATCATGGACGCACTCTGGACCCGCGGAGCCCTGTCCATCCGTGAAGTCCAGGAAGCCTTCCCTTCGCGCGGCCGGCCGGCTTACACCACCGTTCAGACCACGGTTTACCGCCTCGAAGCCAAGGGCGCACTGCGCCGGACCCGGAAGATCAGCAACGCGCACATCTTCGAGGCCGTGGTTTCACGCGACTCCGCGCAGCGCCGCATGCTCGACGACCTGCTCGGATTCTTCGGCGGCCGGTCCCAGCCCGTCATGGCGCACTTGATCGATGCCGGCGTTCTGACGCTGGACGATATTCGCGAGGCGGAAAAGACGCTGAAGAATCTCGCGAAGAAGGAGAAGCCCCAATGATCGCGATCGCGAATCACCTGTGGCAATCGACTCTGTTCGCATTGGCAGCCGGCGTCCTGACGTTTTTTCTCCGGAAGAACTCCGCTTCCGTGCGGCATGCCGTGTGGCTGGCGGCGTCGGTGAAATTTCTCATTCCATTCTCACTGCTGTCTGCTGCCGGTGCGCGACTGTCGTGGCTGGCCGGGCCGCAAGTCACGCCTCGGCTTGCGTCGGTGATTGGGCAGATCCCCCATCCTCTGAGAATCCCCGTAACGCCGTTTACGGTATCCAGCTCTGTCGCTGTGGCGCCCGTGCCAGCGAATGCGATTCCGATTGTTCTTGCGGCACTCTGGATTTGCGGTGCGGCCGCAGTGGGTCTGGGAAGGTTCTCTCGATTGCGCCAGGTACGCCGGTTCATGAAAGAGTCCGTGGCCCTTTGTGAGGGCAGCGAATATGGACTCCTGTGCCGGGCGCTGCGGGCTCGTGGCATGTCGCCGCTGCCATTGATCACTTCCAGCGCCTCAATGGAACCGGGTGTGTGTGGAATCATCCGGTCCGTCCTTGTGCTTCCGACCGACATTTCCACTCGACTGTTGGATTCCGAACTGGATGCGATCCTCGCGCATGAACTGGCGCACGTGCGGCGGCGCGACAACCTTACTGCGGCCATTCACGCGATTGCCGAAACCCTGTTCTGGTTTCATCCGCTGGTGTGGTGGATCGGCGCGCGCATGTTGCGCGAGCGCGAGAGGGCCTGTGATCAGGAAACTTTGTCCGCGGGCTGCGATCCGCAGACTTATGCCGAGGGCATTCTTAAAGTGTGCCAATTCTACGTGACGGCTCCCGCCGATTTTGTTGCCGGAGTCACCGGCTCCAATCTCAAGGTGCGAATCGAGGAAATCATGATCAATCGAAGAGTATTCCCACTGGGTTTCGGCAAGAGACTTCTTCTCGCGACTGCCGCTGTCACTGCGATTGGTTTGCCGGTCCTTGCGGGGTTGATCCGTACACCGGTGGTGCGGGCACAGGCTCCAGTTGCAGTCACTGCGGCCGTTGAATCCGTTGTCCGCCTGGCGAGCATCCCTGTGGCTCCGCATGCCCAGCGTGGAGCACCACTAGCTCCGTCGAGCCAACAAACAGCACAACCCCAGGCTCCGACGACATCGCCGACCACACCCGCCATTGTTCCGACCGAATGGCTGAGTGAAGTTACGCCCCTCATCACGGATGCGGAGCGCGCCGCATTCCAGAAATTGGGCAGTGACGAAGAGCGAAACGTTTTCATCATGAATTTCTGGATCTCCAGGGATCCCACGCCTGGTACTCCGGCAAACGAGTTTAAAGATGATTTCTATCGCCGTGTCGAGTATGTCAACACCCATTTTGCGGCAGGCGTTCCCGGCTCGCAAACCGATCGCGGGCGCATGTACATTCTCAATGGGCCGCCGGATGAGATCGTCAGTCATCCCTCGGGAGGAACATACTACCGGCCCGCACAGGATGGCGGACGTGTTACCAATACATTCCCGTTTGAAACATGGCGTTATCAACACCTCGCCGGCAAAGGCGACAATATGGTCTATGAGTTTGTCGCCCGGGTGAAGACCGGCGAATACACGCTCGAATACGACCCCGCGGCAAAAGACACCCTTGATTCCGTAGGCCCGCCGAAGCGTTGATGGTCTGCCCGCAACAGGCCGCCGAATACCACCGTACTGTTGGCGCGTTATTTCTCTATCCGCGAATTTGGGTATAATCCGCGCCGACAGGAGCCCCAATGATTTCAAAACTGTGTCTTCCGATTCTCGCCTTCTTCATCGCCGTGCAGTCCAGCCCGGTGCGCCCGAGCACCTACGATGCAATTCGGACCAACGCTCTCGACGCATTGCGTGGAGTGGCCCTCAATGCGCCGGACGACCGTGGTCGAACTCCCCTGATGATGGCGGCGGAAGTCGGCACGCCAGAAGCCATGAAGACCCTCCTCCTCGCGGGCGCGGATCCCAACGCCGCCGACAGCTTCGGCGTTACTGCGCTCATGCTGGGCGCCCGCGACATCGCGAGAGTACGTCTTCTGCTCGATGCCGGAGCGCGGGCCAATGACAAATCGAAGCAGGACCAGACCGCTTTGCATATTGCCGCATCGACCACGGGTTCCATTGAAACCATTCGCCTGCTGGTGTCCAGCGGAGCAGACCCCAAAGCCATCGGTGCCGGCGGCCGCAACGGCCTGCTGGTCGCAGCCACGGCGAACGATCTCGACATGGTCCGATACTTTCTGGATCAAGGCATCAACGTGAACAGTGTCAACCGCACCGACATTTCCGGCCACACCGCGCTGATGGGCGCCTCCGCCCAGAACAACACGGCGATGGTTCGGCTTCTTTTGCAGAAAGGCGCGGATCCGAACCTGGCTGCCACCGATGCGGGCGCCGTCAAGAACGGGCCGCTCGCCTTCAAGGGTCGAACGGCGCTGATGATGGCGGTCCCGTACGGATCGCCGGAAATGATCCGCCTGTTGCTGGATGCTCATGCGAACGTTAACGCTGCCGATGTTGCAGGGATGACGCCGCTGATGTTCGCTGTGGCGTCGGAAAACCAGGATCCTGAAGTCGTGCAGTTGTTGTTGTCTTCCGGAGCGAATCTGAACGCCAAGTCCACCACCGGCGAGACGGCTCTGGACTGGGCACGCAAGTACGGATCCCCGGCGATTCTGAATTTGCTCCATGACACCGCAGCGAAGAAAACGCCATCGGCAGTCAAACGCGAACCAGCTCCCCTGCCGTCCCGCGAAGACTTGCGCTCGATGATTCAGATGAGCACCGCACTGCTTCAACGCAGCGGCGCTCAGGCGGAGACGGCCGGTGGCTGTGTGAATTGCCATCACCAGTATTTCACCGAGCAGGCCATTGCGGCGACGCGCGGCAAGGCGATACCGATCGATGAGCCCATCGCCGTCGAGCAGCGCCAGGCGATGCTGGTGAGTCTTCGCGGTCGCGCGAACACCTTTGCGCAGCGCCAGGATTCCGGCGGGGGACTCGACTCCGTGCTGAATACACTGCTGGCTCTTCAGGCCGATAAGTACACCCCGGACGCGATCACCGATTCTGCGGTGGCCTACATTCTGTCCCGCCAATACAGCGATGGCCGCTGGCCACGCGAAGAAGCCTCGCGCGCGCCGCTTCAGGATGGCGACATTAATCGCGCGGCTGTCGCCGTGTCGATGTTGCAGGCGTTTGCGCCGCCGTCGTTGCGGGCCGATGCCGATGCTCATGTTGCCCGGACACGACAGTGGCTGATGTCCGTTCGCGCGAAAACCACCGACGATCAGGCCATGCTGCTGGTCGGTTTGAAGAAATCCGGCGCGCCTGTGGCGAATGTTCAGACTGCGGGTAAGGCACTGCTCGTGCTTCAAGGAGCGGACGGAGGCTGGGGCGGAAACCGGAATCTGGAAAGCGATGCGTATGCGACGAGCGAAGCGCTCATTGCCCTTGTTGACTCGGGCATCGTGCCGGTCACGGACGCGAATTACCAACGCGGCATCCGCTTCCTCGTTGAAAAACGCGAAAAAGATGGCTCGTGGTATGTGCGCAGCCGCGCCCCGAAGTTCCAACCGTATTTCGAAAGTGGCTTTCCCGACGCTCACGACCAATGGATCTCTGCTGCCGCCTCTGCCAAGGCTATAGTCGCACTTGCGCGCTCAATCCCCTAATGTCGTGAATAAAGTGGGGACTGACGCCGAAATCGCAAAGGCCTTATCGTATTTGCAATAACCCTTCCGCGATTTCGGGGTCTGTTCCCACTTTATTCACACCCTTATATGTGCCCTGCTCCCGCACCCTCCCCGTCACCTTCGCCAGCACCGCCTCCAGCAGCGGCGTCATCAACCCCAGCTGCCGCGCCCGAATCACCATATTCCACGCCGCCTCAAACTTCTTCCACCCCGCCGCATAGAAAAAGTGCTTCGCCTGATGCTTCACCGTCCCATGCTCGAAGGACGCCCGCGCAATCGACCCCCAGCGATAGAACTCCCGGTACGCCCAGTCGTAGCCCTCCTTCAGCGCCGCCGGATCAATTCGCGTCGGCCGATACACCACATGCCGCGTGTCGTACAGATCCCAGTTCCGTGTCGTCATCCGTCCTTCCCGTTCCATCCGCGCATACAGCCCCGTTCCCGGATACGGCGTCTGGATATGAAACGTCGAGGTCGTGATGCCGTTCTCGAGCGCCCAGTCGACCGTGCGCCGAAACACGTCGTTGTCGTCGTCATCCATCCCGAACACGAAGCTCCCATTGATCATGATTCCCAGATTGTGCAGCCGCGCCGTCACCGCCGAATAATCCCGTCCGAGATTCTGCCGCTTGCCGCTGCGTTTCAGATTCCCCGGCGTCAGCGTCTCGAAGCCGACGAAGAGGCTGCGCAGTCCGGCTTCCGCTGCGCGTTCAATCAGGTCGCCGCGCAGAATCGAGTCGACGGTTGCGGCGCCCTGGAACAGCCGGTTCATCCCTTTCATTCCGGAGAACAAAGCCGATGAGAATCGCGGATCGCCCAAGAGGTGATCGTCGAGGAAGTACAGATGACGCCCCGGCAACCGATCGATCTCCTCCAGCGCGTCGTCCACGCGCTGGGTGTAGAACGACGTCCCGCCGCTGAAGAACGCGTCTTTGTAGCAGAAGTCGCAATGCTGCGGGCATCCCCGCGTGACGACGATGGAGTTGGGAACCAGGTAGTGCGTGCGCTTGATCAGGTCGCGGCGAACCGGCGGGATGCGCTCCAGCGTGCGCCCGCTCGTGGACTGGTAGACCCTTAGTGGCCGTTCCGCGCGGAAGTCGGCGAGAAACTGAGGGAACGTTTGCTCTCCCGGACCGAGAAAGATCACATCCGCATGCGGCGATGCTTCGTCGGGCAGCGCAGTGACGTGCAGCCCGCCCAGCGCGACATAGACTCCCCGTTTACGATAGCTGTCCGCAATGCGGTACGCACGATACGCATTTGTGATGTAGACCTGAATGACGACGAGATCCGGCGTGTCGTCGGTTCTCAGCTTCTCGACATGTTCGTCCACGATGACAGCGTCGTCATCCGGTGTGAGATATGCCGCGAGCGTGGCTAGACCCAGAGGAGGGAACAGCGAATACTTGATCGGCCTCCAGAACGGGCTCGTCGCCTCGGTCAGAGCCGGCAGGATGAATTTGACGCGCAGTCGGCGCCTTAGCGATTCGCCTCTCATTTCTTTGCATTGTAAAGTAATTTACATTAATCGAAGAGTCAATTGCGAAGATGTGCCCGGCCGACACTTTCGGGGGCAAACGTTCGGCGAAGAATAAACTATTTTCAAAAGAAATTAGAGAGACACGAAAGGAACTCGAAATTCAAGATTGTGGCTCCCTGAAAACATCGGGGTCTTCCTGACGCTCAGTCGTTACTGATGCCTCCTCCAACGCGCAGTCCCGAAACTCAATAATCTATAGAACCGGATTATTTTCGCGATGCAGCACCTTACCGAGCCGATAAGAAGCATTTGGCCAACACATAAATATCAGACCAATAACTCCGATTGGTGCGCGAATCAGAGGTGTCAGACTTGGAACCGAACCTATGACGATTCCGACCGCAGCGATGATCCACCGCAATCGCTTCATTTCAAAAGTTAGCTTTTCATCAAGGTCGTAGCTTCGCCGAAGAGACCAGGACACGAATCCGAGGTTTAATCCGCCAGCAATCACTAGCCCAAGATTTTCGAGAAATTTCTGGATAAACTGCGAATACGTCACTGCACAGTCACCTTCCAATGCCACAAGCTATCATAGGAAATCCTCTGGTTGCCAAGCCCCAGGGGTGAATAGATGTAGCGGATTTCACGGACAAATTGTTCCCTTAATCCGCGATTAGCGCCCCGAGACCATGCGGCGAGTGTAGTTTCTTGCGAAACTGCACATGCAATATCGGAATGAGTGAAGATCTGGAGGCGTTACAATGGCGGGCATGACGATCAAGGGTACGGCAACCATCGAGGACCTGCTCAAGACTCCGAAGGACGGATTCAAATATGAACTCGCCGACGGAGAGATTCTGATGAGTCCCGCCGGGATGCGTCATTCCGAGATTGCGGTACGAATCGCGGTTCTGCTCTTCGAGTTCCTCCGCGACCATCCGATTGGAAAAGTCTATAGCTCGGATGTGGGTATCCAGTTTCCCAACGGCAATGTGAGATCGCCGGACGTGACTTTCGTCAACAACTCCAAGCTGCAGGACGGCCGTTCTCCAAAGAGCTACGGAGAATTGATTCCGGACTTAGTTGTCGAAGTGTTGTCTCCCAGCGAAAGCGCACGGGAATTGGGACGAAAGATTGGCGAGTATATTGAAAATGGAGTGCCGCTGGTTTGGGTAGTAGATCCCGAGCGGGAAACCGTCACAATTTATCGATCGCTGACCGACACGGAACAACGAACGGTCGCCGACCGAATCACCGCAGAGCCCGTGCTTCCGGGATTTTCCGCCGATGTTCGGTTGTTTTTTTGAGCTTGCCTTCGACCCTGGCTGTCATCCGCCTGCTGGGGGGCGGTCGCCAGGACATCATGGGCGAGATCTCCAAAGGAGTGCATACTTCATGCTAGTATGCATACGATGAAGAATCGCGTTACATTGACGATGGATCCGGAGATCGCAAAAGAGGCAAAAAGGATCGCCCATGTGCGGCGGACCAGCGTCTCTGCTTTAGTAGAGGATCTTCTTCGTGGAGCTGCAATTTCTCCTAAGACCCGGCACGTATCGTTCGTGGACAAATGGACAGGGAAACTCCGCCTGAAAGCGCCCACCAAGCCAGACCCGAAATTCAAAGCACTCAAGAAACGTTACGGACTGGACTGACAGATGAGAATCCTGCTGGATACGGACGTCATCCTTGACGTTGCCCTCAATAGAGAATCGTTTCTTCGTTCCAGTCAGGATGTTCTGCGCTGGGCAGAAGGTCAGCCGGGTCAGGCGGCAGTGGCGTGGCACACACTATCCAATGTTGCCTATCTGACTGTTTCGCCTCGCGAGTTTATCCGGCAACTGTTGGAATTCGTCGAAGTGTCACCAGTGAGTACCAAGGATGCCCGGCATGCCGTTCGACTTCCGATGGGCGACCTGGAAGACGCCTTGCAGGCCGCCGCCGCACTGGCCTTTGAAGCGAACTTCATCGTTACCAGGAACGTTCGCGACTATCGAAAGTCTCCGATCCCGGCCATTTCGCCATCCGATTTTGTATCCAAATTGCGAAAGCTGTAATCGAGTTTCGTTACAGCTTGATCCCCTGATCCACGGCCAGCATTCGGAATGCGGGCGAAATTTCTGCGAGTTCTTCAAAGCTGCTGGCGGTGGCATGAATGGTGCCGCCGCGGCCATCGACGCGATCGATCAGAATGAAGCGATCGCAGATGCGGCGCACGGTGTTGAGCCGATGCGTCACGATCAGCGCGCCGCAATTGACGAGCACCTTTTGCAGACCGTCCTGGACGAGCCGCTCGGTGGTCGCATCGAGCGAACTGGTGGCTTCATCAATGATCATGAAGCGCGGTTCCTTTAGCGCCGCCGCACCGATCATCAATCGCTGATTCTGTCCACCCGACAATTTGATCCCGTTGTATCCGATCCGCGTGTCGAGACCGTCGACCAGACGATCCCCGAAATCGATCTGAAGCGTCCGCATGACGCTCCAGATATCGTCGTCGGTGATCAGGCGCTTCCGCTCCTCACTCAATCCATAGGTGAGGTTGTAACGAATCGTTCCGTTAAACACTTCGAATTGTTGCGCGACGTAACCGATCTGTGTCAGCCACGTGTGGAGATCCAGATGACGCAGATCGACCCCATCAATCAGAATGCTCCCGCTGGTCGGATCCATGTAGCGCAGCAGCAGCTTCATGATCGTGCTTTTGCCCGCGCCGCTGGGTCCGATCAACGCCACCTTCTCTCCGGGCTCGATCGTGAACGACACACTCTCGAGCGTCGGAATGGCCTCGTTTCCCGCGACCTGACGATCGTAGTGATACCCCACGCCGTCGAACTCAATTCGGAACGGTTGAGCCGGGGCCACAGCCTTCGGTGTTTCAAACGTGCGAATACCCGCAGGCATGGTCAGCGCCTCCTTCATCCCCATGATCGATGGCGTGAAGAAATTGAACTGATGCTCGATATGGCCGATGTGCCACAGCGTCGTGGAGAACTGGCTTCCCCATGCCACGAGAAACCACAACGAGCCGCGCTCCATTGCGCCGATCCAGACGGCATGCACGCAGTAACCGATCAACGTGAAGAGCAGGGCGTCGGCCAGCGTATTCCGATACGTAGCCTGCTTGATAAACCAGAACCAGAATTTCCGATCGGGCTGAATGGCTTCATCGAACAGCCGTTCAATTTCCTTCCGCTCGATCTCTTCCTTCGCGTTCGTCTTGACGCGCTCCACCCTCTGCCATCGTTCGACGCGATATCGATTCAGAAACCGCCACAACCGATCGATCGGCAGGCAGACACGCAGCACCTGTTGATTCAGGAACAGCGTCCACGCCAGGTGGCTGGCGAGTATCAACATGATGATCACGCCGACGGCCCACCGTCCGCTGCTGATCGTGAAGATCCAGATCGCAACAAACGGCAGCGCGATGTTGAGCAGGGCTTCGATGCCCTCGAACAACAGCATGCCCTCGAGGCCGAGCACGCGGTCGTAACCCTTCTTCACGTTCGCTTCGTTCAGATGGTTGTTCTCGCTGATGTGAATGCCCAGCGATTTCTCCAGAAACAACTCGGTCGTGCGCACGTCCAGCTGACGCATGTTGGCGCCGGCGAGATACTCGCGCGTGATGCCCTGGTAGTAGCGCACGATCTGACGTCCGAGCATGAGAATGCCGTACACCCCCAACATCATCAGCAGCCGGCGGAGCTGGGCGTGTTGCGGGTCCAGCAGATCCGTGATCCTGCCGAACAGCAGCGGCAGGACCACCGTCAAGACGCAAGACAGGGTCATCCAGCCGATCATGCCGCGCATGAAAGCCTTGCCTTCGCGGCTGACCAGTTCCTTCCACACCCACACGACCATGTCTTTCATGCGCCGGAATTCGTCGCGATATTCCTGCCAGTTCGTTGCTACGGTACGGTCTAATTCGAGATCGCTCATTTCGATTACCTGAAGAGTTCGGAAACCGGGGTTTCGTGCGAAGACGCGCAGAATTCCGGTGCCGGGTTAAAGTTCGGGATTGCCGCGAAAGTCTAAGGAAGTTGCCCGCGAGCTAAAGCTGGTGCGAGCTCTCAAGGAACGAGGCGGCGATTCCGGCTACGGCAGCACAACCAAACATCGCTGGGCGTGACGTCAAGTTGTTGCGCATCGGAATTTCCTCCTCGAAAAACGGTGTGTTGAAAGATTGAGAACCTGACGAGTGTAGCCAAAGGTTGCGCGGCAGTCGAGAAATTTGTTGGTTCCACGCGAGAGGGGGCAAATCGGGGACAGGACCCGAAATCGGTGAAGGACGGTTTCAAATACGAAGCGGATCTATCGATTTCGGCGCCAGTCCCCAAATTGTTCACGCCTATAATGCGGGGATGCAAATCAAGCAGTACTACCTGAGTTGCCTGTCGCACATGTCCTACGTGATCCTCGACGAACGCACAAAGACGGCGGCGGTCGTCGACCCTCAGCGCGACATCGAAGTGTACCTGCGCGACGCCACCGATGGCGGATACAGAATTAAGCGCGTCTTTCTGACTCACTTTCACGCGGACTTTCTCGCGGGGCACCTCGAGCTTCGCGACAAGGCCGGAGCGACGATCTATCTGGGCCGTCGTGGACTGACCGAGTATCCGGTGACGCATGCGAAGGACGGAGACCGCATCGAGTTCGGCGATGTTCGCCTGGAAATCCTGGAAACGCCAGGGCACACACCGGAAGGCATCTCGATTGTCGTTTACGATCTCGCTCAAGACGCCGACCAGCCCCGCGCTGTGATGACGGGCGATACATTATTCATCGGCGACGTCGGCCGTCCGGACCTGCTCGCCTCGATCGGCGTCACCGCAGACGAACTTTCCGACATGCTTTACGACTCGCTGCGGACGAAGCTTCTCGCACTTCCCGATGCCACGCTGCTTTATCCCGCACACGGCGCGGGCTCCATGTGCGGCAAGAATCTGAGCACCGACACGGTATCGACGATCGGCGAACAGAGAAAGTTCAACTACGCGCTGCAACCGATGAGCCGCGAAGAGTTCAGGGCCATCGTCACCGCGGAACAGCCCGAAGCTCCGGGATACTTCGTGCATGACGCGATGCTAAATCGCCTGGAACATCCGAGCCTCGATGCGACTCTCGCGAAATCGCGGCAGGGGCTCAGTGTCGACGACGTCTTGAGTCTCGCCAAACAGGGCGCTCAACTGGTCGATACTCGTGACGGCGTCGACTTCGAGGGCGCGCATCTGGCCGGCGCCTGGAATATCGGGATCAACGGAAAGTACGCCACCTGGTGCGGCACCATTTTGAATCACAACAACCCGATCGTCGTGATCGCAGACAACGGGCGTGAGGAGGAAGCCATTGTGCGGCTGGGTCGAATCGGGTTCGACAACGTTGCGGGTTTTCTCAAAAACGGCATGGACGCCGTGCAAGACCGGCCCGAGCTGATTCGACGAATCGACCGGATCACGGCTCTGGCGTTATCGGGTCTGCAGTCGTCGCCCGACGCTCCGCTTGTGGTGGATGTGCGCAGCGAGAAGGAGCGGGCCGCCGGCCATATTCCCGGCAGCGTGAGCATTCCTTTGAATCACTTTCAGGAGCGTTTGAAAGAACTGCCGGATCGACGGAACATCGTTGTGCATTGCGAAGGCGGCTACCGCTCGGCCACCGCGGCCAGCATGATGGTTGCGGCAGGCTATCCTCGCGTGATGGATCTCGTCGGAGGCTTCAAAGCCTGGGTGACTTCGAAATTGCCGGCGGCTTAAGTCAAATTACCTTGCCGTCGCTCCAACCGGTGAGCTCTTTGAATCGATGTAGACCGACGGCGCCGAGCGCTCTCCGGACGGCGTTGCTGCCGTCGGGGCAGGAGCTGGCGCGGACGCTGTGCTGGAATTGCTGTTGTCGTTGTTTGACGACGAACCACGCGTGGTTCCACCACTGGTATCGGACGATGTGTTGTTGCCGTTCACCACCTGACTAACGACGCGATTTCCGGAAGTGCCGTAATATCGATAGCCGTAGGGCGATCTGTAATCGGAACGCGGGATAAAGGTGTAGAAGCGAAGGTACGGCGAATACAGCCAGATGTCATAGTCTCCGTACGGAACCGAACCGCGCAGCGAATTCGCCATGGTGAAGTTGGCGCTGGCAATGGTTCCGGAACGCGTCTGGCTATAGATGTCGAGGCTCGTCTCCTGAATGGTGCTGATCTTCCGCGCCCGATAATTATTCTGGAAGAAGATCTGCCAGCCTTTTTCGTATGTCAGTTTGGTATCGCCAGTCTGGAGTTTCCCCTGGATCACCGTCGCGGCGCCGTCGCCAAATTTGAAAATGCCGCTGCCGTTGACCTTCATTGTCAGATTTCCTGTGGTGACCGTGATCGGGTAATCCTTATCGATTTCCACCACTTCAATCAGCGCGGGGCCACGCGTGACGGTGACTTTCACATTCGCGAGATCGACGTCGTCAATTCTGGCTTCGCTGTTTTCACCGAGCCGGAGGAATGTGCCCGGTCGAAGCAGAACCTCGACATACCCATCACTTCCGGTGCGGATGGGTTGGCCGGCACGAGCGGTTTCCATGGAAGCGACGTTGGCAGTTCCCTGGACATGATTGATCAGACCGGCCTTCACCGAGATCACGTATTGCATGAGCAGCGCCGCAATCAAAACTGACATAAGGCCTCCTGAGCTGGTGGAATGAAAACCTGGCGCTATTGTAGTGCCGACCCCGTTGTTATCCTAACAATTCGCTTGTGAATATTCCTTAGTGGCGGATAGGCTACCGCCAGGATTCAACGGGGGACCTGCAAATGAGAATTTCCGCTGCCATTCGTTCAGTTTGGCCTTTCCTGTTGGTGTGCCTTTTCGCCACTGCAGGGCTCGGCCAGGAGAAGTCTGGCAGCCTTGGCGGCACCGCCTCCGACGATACCAACGCCGTGCTTCCAGGGGTCCACGTGACTCTGGTCAACAAGGCCACCGGCCGGGCCCTGGACGTTACCGCGGGACCTTATGGCGATTACTCCTTCAGCAATGTGGAGCCTGGACACTATTCCATCACGTTTGCACTCGACGGCTTCGCCCGCACGGAGTTTCCGGACATTGATATCCTCGTGGCGCAGAATCTCCGGCTCGATACCAAATTGAAAGCCGGCGCCACCTCAACAACCATCCAGGTAACTGATTTTGCCCCCCCTGTGGACCTGCAGAACTCCTCTGTGGTTGTTCATATTCCGCAGGAGGAGATCGAGAAACTGCCGAAAGCCCGCACGTTTCAGCAACTGGCGAATCTCGCACCGCGCGTCAACACCGGAGAGATCGAGGGCGGTATCCAGATCAATGGCGCAAGCGGCGCCGAGAATACCTTCCTGATCGACGGAGTTGAAACGCAGAGCGCCATCGATGGCAGATCCCGCCAGAATGCGGTTTTCGAATACGTTCAGGAGATCCAGATACAGACCGCTGGCGTCGAAGCCCGCTATCGTGGTGCGCTTGGCGGTGTCGTTTCCGCAGTCACGCGTTCCGGCGGCGACCAGTGGCGTGGGAACGCATGGGTCTTCTACTCGGGCGACTCCCTGAACTCTGCGCCTCAAAGGCGGCTCGTGCTGGACCCGGCAGACAATCGCACGGTGGGCTTCTATCAAGACGACAAGAATAAGTCGCGAGTCATTGAGCCTGGATTCTCCGTGGGCGCACCAATCCGAAAGGACCAACTGTATTTCTTCTCGGCTTGGAGTCCGAGCTGGACGCAGCGCGATCAACCGTATCGCTTCTCCAATGGCGCTGAGCCCGGCACGATCCGCCGCAATCAGACATTCATGAGCGGCTTCAATAAGCTCTCGTGGGATCCGAAGCCACGGCTACGGACGAACTTCACCTGGCTGTGGACTCCATACAAATCGAAAGGCTATCTGCCCGCTTATAACGCGGCGTGCGCCGATTGCCTCAGCAGCACTCTGGCTTCGAACGCGGCCAACAAGGATCGCGGGTTTTTCGATCCGCAGTCCAGTTACGGATTGAGCGTGGATTTCCCGCTTCGCAGCAACATCACCATGAGCTCGAGAGTGGATTACTTCTGGGACAACTACAAGGACACCGGCATACCCGACATCACCAGCGTTCAATATCAAGCTCCAGCACTGGCGCCGCTGGTGCCGCCGAATCTGCAGGGCGGTGTGGGATTCCAGAACACTCCCCTCGTTTTTAAATACGACCACGATCTCGTGGCTCGGACATCGGCGAAGTTCGATGTGAGTATCCTGGGACGCCTGGGAGGAACTCACAACCTGAAGGCGGGTCTCGCCATCGACAAGACCGTCAACAATGTGAACAGTTTCTATCCCGGCGGATACGTGTATCTCTGGTGGGACACTTCGTTCGCCAGTCCGGTCACCAGCGTCATCGATCGCGGCACGTACGGGTACTACGAGGTGAATGATTTTCGCAAGCTCGGATCGGCCGGTGCATTGACGAAATCCTTCTACGTTCAGGACAACTGGCGCGCCAGCGATCGCCTGACCCTCAACATGGGTGTGCGAATGGAAAAGGAGAACGTCCCGTCATTCCGGCCCGATATCCTGCCGGTAGCGGTGGCCTTTGGATGGAGAGACCGGGTGGCGCCGCGTATTGGTGCCGCATTCGATGTTTTCGGTGACGGACGGATGAAATTATTCGGAAGCTGGGGCCGCTATTTCGATCCCACTCGATTCGAACTCGCACGCGAAGTCTTCGGCGGTGAAATGTGGCGGACATATTACCGGTCGCTGGATACGCTCAACGTCTTCGCTCTCAATTTGAGCAATATGCCGGGCCGCGATCTGTGGAATCCCGCGGTTCCCGGGGCGTTTCGGGATCGCCGCAGTGTAGTCGCGGGCTTGAACAGTGTGGCTCCGTCCCTGAAGCCGATGTCGCAGGATCAATGGTCGTTTGGCTCGGACTATCAGTGGAATACACGAACAAAAATTGGCGTGCAGTACATTCATCAGAACCTGCGCCGGACCATCGAAGACCTGGCTGTGCTGGTTGGCGGGAATGCCGCGTATATCTATGCGAATCCCGGAGAGGGCGTTGCGGTCACCGCACCGTTTGTGACCGGGCTCACTGCAAAGCCGTTGAAATATCCCAAACCCGTTCGTGACTATGATGCCGTGGAGATCACCGTCGAGCGTCGGGTGGCGGTTCACTGGTTTGGCAATTTCAGTTACACATGGAGCCGTCTTTTTGGAAATTACTCCGGTCCCGCCAGTTCCGACGAATTGCTCACACCGACGACCGGGCTCAGCAACGCAACGGCTCAACAATCCGACGGCAGCATTGCACACCCCGCGCGCAATGCGAATCTCAGCTGGGATCTGGACGAAGTATTGTTCGACTCGAAGGGACATCTCGATCCACGAGGGCTTCTGGCAACGGACCGGACACATGTCTTCAAATGGAATGGGGGATATGAGTTCGACCTTCGCCGCTGGGGCACCACGAGCATCGGAGCCTTTCAGTACGTGGGCAGCGGCACGCCGCTTTCAACCGTGGTCCACACGTTGAATCACGTTCCGGTATTCGTCAATGGCCGCGGCGATATGGGTCGCACGCCAATGCTGAGCGATACGGATCTGCAGATTTCGCATACGTTGAAGCTCACCGAACGCCAGAAGCTGCGGGTCGAATTGAATGTCTTGAATGCATTCAATCAAAAGACTTCCCTTCACCGATTCGTCAGTTTGAACCGCGGTGAAGGTAACCCGGTCGACTCCTCGGCGATCAACCTGTCGCAAGTCGATTTGCGCAAGGGGTACGACTACAATGCCCTGATTCAATCGACATTGGACGGCGCCAACGCCCTTGATCCCCGCTATGGGAAAGACGATTTGTTCAGCGATGGAATTTCTGCGCGCTTTGGTT
>Ga0209488_10000113_pt1 | contig 58989 bp, 57 predicted proteins | sample Rivendell_Oct201_8_FD_188349 | JGI IMG/M metagenome (GOLD analysis project Ga0209488, IMG submission 188349) | Vadose zone soil microbial communities from the Eel River Critical Zone Observatory, Northern California, USA -... | ecosystem: Environmental > Terrestrial > Soil > Vadose zone >...
GCCTACCGCCGCCGACTGGAACGATCACCTCACCACGGCCTTTCCCGAAGTCCGCCTCAAGCGGTACCTCGAGATGCGCGGCGCCGACAGCGGGCCGTGGCGCCGCTTATGCGCGCTGCCGGCGCTGTGGGTCGGGCTGCTTTACGACGCCACGGCGCTCGACGCGGCGTCCGCTCTCGTCGCCGACTGGACCCAGACGGAGCGCGACTTGCTTCGCACGGAGGTGCCGAAAGGCGGGCTCAAGACGCCGTTCCGCGGCGGCACGCTGCGGGATGTCGCCGTCTCTGTCGTCGAGCTGGCGCGCGACGGCCTGCGCCGCCGGGCCAAGCGCGATGGCGGCGGCCAGGACGAAAGCCATTTCCTCGAAACGCTGACCGAGATCGCCGCCGCCGGGCGCACCCCGGCCGAGGATCTGCTGGAGCGCTACGAGACGCGCTGGCAGCGCCGCATCGAGCCGGTTTTCAAGGAAGAGGCGTACTGACGGGCGGGCGGCCGCGCACCTCTTCGCGCTTCACGCGGGGCGCGCTTGTCATGGAACCGCGGCGCAGCCTCAGCGTTTGCAGCTCGCAGTCACGAAGAGGCTGCTGACTTGTCTCCACGCGCCCCGCATCCTGTCCCCCCAGATGCGGGGCGCGCCCTCTTTCGGGTCAGAGGCTTGGGCTCGCCCCGCCGAGCCGCATCTCGATCCAGCGCCGCGGGCTCGACGAACCTTTGGCCGGCGGCAGTCCCGTGAGCGACATCCAGCGCGAGTGATACCAAGCCGAGGCCGAGACCTCGATCTTGAGCCGCCCGTCGGCGGGCGGGCCGTCGCGGCCGAGGGCGGTCCACGGCAGCAGCGCCTCGGCCGCGATGCGCGGCTGGTCGGCGCCGAAATAATACGCCTCGCCGCCGCGCACGCCGGCGCAGCCGTTGTCCCGATGCTCGGCGGGCGCACCCTGGCAGAGCTGCGCCGTCATGAGGGGATGGTCCTGGCCCTTCTCCTTGCTGCGCGGCGGGATGAAATAGAGGGTGAAGCGGCGCGGCCCGCTGCCGGCATCGATGTCGAGCTCGAGCCGATAGGCCTCGCCGAGCGGGAAGGCGCCGTCATAGGCGAGCAGATCGAGATCGTAATAATCCTGCCCGATGGTGGCGAATGCGAGCCCCTGCTCGCTCCACGACAGATAGGCTTCGCCGAACGGCACCTCGCCCGGCGCCGCCTTCAAGGGCGGCAGGAGCGCCGCCGGCTTCGGCCAGTCGAAGAGCGAGGCATGCGCCGGATCGATGACGGCGTGCGGCACGATGAAACCCGCCAGCGTCCCGTGCGGTGTCGGCTGTGCCGCGGCGTGGATCTCCGCCAAGCGGCGATTGGCGGCGCCGAGTGCGCCGACCAGCTCCTCATAGGGACGGTCGCGGATGTCGACGAGGCCGAAATTGTAGTCCTCGGCGTCGCCGCGGCCGCCCAGCGGGTAATCGTAAAACTGGAACCAGTGAAGGCCGAGGATTTCCGGCACGTCGGCGAAATTCGCCGCCGCCGCTGCCGCGCCGCGCGCACGCTCCTCCTGCGTCTCGACCGTCATGAGATGGCCATTGTTGCGGTTGCCCGTGCGGTTCTCGTGCGCGGCATAGAACCATTCGGAGACGAGCACCGGCTTGCCGCCGGAGAGACGTCTCAGCCCATCGAAATAATAGGGGGCAATCCAACCTTCGGGGCTGTCGACATTGTAGTTGGTGGCGATGATGTCGACGTGGCGCGCCTCGGCTTTCACCGCCATCGGGTCGTAATAAATCGGCAGCCGGTCGCCGAGAAAAAGCGCCTCCGGATCGGCTTGGTGGAGCGCGGCGGCAACCAGCGCGTAGTAATGCTCCGCTACCACTTCGGTCCAACGCCGGACCGCGGCGCTGCCCTTCCCGCCGACCCTGAGCCGCGTGATCGTCTCGGCGTTCAACAGTGCCGGCCAGGAATCGACGCCGGGTGGCGGGACGAAATCGGCGCTGAAGCGCCGCCAGCTGTCGCGGTAGAGCCGCTTCATCTCCGCCACCCAGCGCTGCTTGGTGTAACTGCTGGCCGGCCTCTTCGAGTAGAACACGAACAGCGCGCCGCCCCACCAGCCGGCCTCGTTGTCGGAGAAATAGCCGAGACGATAGGGCGTGCCGCGATAGGGCGCCGTCAGCTGCCTTGCCGCCTCGACGAGGCGCTCGGGCATCGCCGGGTCGAACGGATCGAACCAATGGAATTTGGCGTTCCGCCCGAGCTCGAGATCGATTGCCGTGGGCAGCGCCAGCGGCTGCGGCGGCAACGACCAGGCGCCGGCCGAGTTGAACCCCCAAGCGCCGAGACGCTCGCGCGTTTGGCCGAGCCAATCCTGGAGGCTCGATGCGCTGGCATGCCAGTCGTAGTGCGGCCGCGCCAGCCTGGCGCCGGAGATGCCGCCGTCGACGACATTGACGCCGACCGAGAAGAACCGCTCGCCGCAGGGCGTTTCGAGCCATGCGGCGCCGTTCGCCCGCGCCACGCTCCAGCGCGTCGTCGGTGCGGTGGCCAGCTCGCAGGCGCGGACAGGCGCTGCGACGATGAAGAGTAAGCTGAGCGCTCCGGCGAGCGTCGCGGCGCGAGCCACGGCCCGCCCAGCGGTCATGCCGCGGTGCCGCCGACCGTGAGCCCGTCCATGCGCAGGGTCGGCTGGCCGACGCCGACCGGCACGCCCTGGCCGTTCTTGCCGCAGGTGCCGATGCCGTCGTCGAGGCTCAGATCGTTGCCGATCATGCTGATCTTGGTGAGCGCATCGGGGCCGTTGCCGATGAGCGTCGCGCCTTTGACCGCGGGCCCGACCTTGCCGTTCTCGATGAGATAGGCCTCCGACGCCGAGAAGACGAACTTGCCGGAGGTGATGTCGACCTGGCCGCCGCCAAAATTGACGGCGTAGAGGCCGCGCTTCACCGAGGCAATGATCTCCTTGGGGTCCTTGTCGCCCGCGAGCATGTAGGTGTTCGTCATGCGCGGCATCGGCGCATGGGCATAGCTCTGCCGCCGGCCGTTGCCGGTGGGGCGCATGCCCATGAGATGCGCGTTGAGCCGGTCCTGCATGTAGCCGCGCAGGATGCCGTCCTCGATCAGCACCGTGCGCGATGAAGGTGTACCCTCGTCATCGACGGTGAGCGAGCCGCGGCGGTCCTTGAGCGTGCCGTCATCGACCACGGTGACGCCCGGCGAGGCGACGCGCTGGCCGATCAGGCCGGCGAAGGCCGAGGTCTTCTTGCGGTTGAAGTCGCCTTCGAGGCCGTGGCCCACCGCCTCGTGCAGCATGACCCCCGGCCAGCCCGGGCCGAGCACGACCGCCATTTCGCCCGCCGGCGCCGACACCGAGCCCAGATTGACGAGCGCCTGGCGCAGCGCCTCGTCAACCTGCGCCCGCCATTGCGCGGGCTCGAAATAGCGCTGGTACTCGACGCGCCCGCCGGCGCCCGACGATCCCGTCTCCATGCGGTCGTCCTCGCCGACGACCACGCTGACATTGAGACGCACCAGCGGGCGGATGTCGCCGACGCGGGTGCCGTCCGGGCGGATGATCTGCACCGCCTGCCACGAGCCCGAAAGCGACGCCGTGACCTGGCGCACGCGCGGGTCCTTGGCCCGGGCATAGGCGTCGATCTCGGCGAGCAGCTTCGCCTTGGCGCCGAATTCGATCAGCGACAGCGGATTGGCATCGGTATAGAGCGTCTGGTTGGTGCCGATAGGCGGCGCGGTGAAGCTGCCGCTGTGCCCCGTCTTGACTGCTCGCACCGTATCGGCGGCGCGGCGGATCGCCGCTTCCGAGAGCTCGGAGGCATGCGCGTAGCCGGCTGCCTCGCCCGAGAGTGCGCGCAGGCCGAAGCCCTGCGCCGTGTCGAAGGACGCCGCCTTGATGCGGCCATCGTCGAAGGCCAGGCTTTCCGACTGGCTGTATTCGAGGAACAGCTCGCCGTCATCCATCCCGTCCAGGGTTTGCTCGACGATCTTCTCGACGCGACCGCGGTCCATCCCCGTCTGGGCGAAGAACAGCGCATCGGTGCGTGCGAGGTCGGTCATTGGATACTCCCGTTGGCGGGTATGCGATTGTTGCGGCGCGGCATCGGTCTTGCTGCGGCTTGTGCCAGAAAGGCGCTATCCATGCCAGCGGATTAACCGGGTGCGCGACGGCGATTGCAACACATAGGCGCTCGCGCCGCGGCCATCAAGCCGAACCGCCACGCCGCCTCTGTCGCGATGCCGAAACGTTGGTGAAATGTCTTCGTCATCGCGCTTCTCTAGCTTACCCTCCTGTCAATTCTACCGGGAGGCGAGCCAATGAAAACGAGAACATTCGAGGCAAGGAAATGGCAGCGGGCATCGACGGTCGGTGCCTCCGTCATCGCGCTGCTGAGTTTGGCGGTTGCCGCCACCGGCCATGCCGCCGATTCGGCCAAGCCTGTCGAGACAGCGAGCCCGATCAAGCACCTGATCGTCATCATCGGCGAGAACCGCAGCTTTGACCATGTCTTCGCCACCTACCAGCCCAAGCACGGCCAGAGCGTGGCCAACCTGCTGTCGAAGCGGATCATCAGGGCGGACGGAAGCCCGGGTCCGAATTTCGCACAAGCGGGCCAGTTCTCAGTCTCGCCGCGGGCGAGCTACTACATCAGCGCCGACCGCAGCGCCAAGACCCCCTTCACCTTCTTGCCGCCGCCGGATCTCAACGGCGTCCCGCTTGCGGCCAGCGATGCCAACATCTTCCCGCCCTTTGGCACCATCGCCAAGGCGGCCGCTGCGGAGCCCGATCTCGAGCCGGAGGACCTTGTCCTCTTGACGACCGGCGCCGCCACCGGCCTGAGCTTCACGCCCGAGACGGGCGGGATCCGCAATCCCGATACGCGCATCGCCAACGTTACGCGCCTGCCCAACGGCCCGTTCCAGCTGACCGGGCCGACCATGCCCTACGATGCCTACACCGAAGACACCATCCACCGCTTCTATCAGATGTGGCAGCAGACCGACTGCGCCACCGATCAGGAGCATGCCACGCGCGCCAATCCCACCGGCTGCCTCAGCGATCTCTGGCCCTTCATCACCACCACCTTCGCCGGCACCGCGGAGAATGGCATGGGTACGCCGATGGCGTTCCTCAACGTCGCGCAGGGCGATGCGCCCGTGCTGAAGCGCCTTGCCGACCAGTACACGCTGAGCGACAATTTCCATCAGGCAGCGATGGGCGGAACCGGCGTCAGCCACATCTATCTCGGGACCGCCGACAACATCTTCTTCAGCGATGGCAAGGGCCGCGCGATCAGCCCAAGCGCCGCCTTCGGGCCGATGCTGGGGCCGCTGCTGATCGCCAACCCCAACCCGGTCCCCGCGACCAACAACAAGTATCTCAACGACGGCTTCTACACGAATTGCTCCGACCTGACCCAGCCCGGGGCCGGGCCGATCCTGGATTACCTCAATGCGCTGTCCTACGCTCCCAGCGCGGCTTGCGATGACGGGCATTTCTATCTTCTGAACAACCTGTTCCCCGGCTTTCATGCCAACGGCGCGCCGAACACCGGCAACGCCCGCTTCCCCATTCTCGCCATCGTGCCGCCCTCGTCGGTCCGGACCATCGGTGACGCGCTGATCGAGAAGAACATCTCCTGGGCCTATTACGGCGGCGCCTTCAACGAGGCCGTGGCGGCCGGCGTCGACGATGACCTCACGCCCTTTTGCCCGATCTGCAACCCGTTCCAGTACGCAGCCTCGATCATGGCCGACGATGCAGTGCGCAAGGAGCACACCAAGGACATTCTCGACCTGTTCAGCGCAATCGACAGCGATACCCTTCCCGCGGTCGCCTATGTGAAGCCGGACGAGTTCCTGGACGGCCATCCGCAGTCCTCGAAACTCGACCTCTTCGAGGCCCTCGCCGATAACGTCATCGACAAGGTGAAGGCCAAACCCGCGCTCTTTGCGGACACCGCGATCGTCGTCACCTTTGACGAAGGCGGCGGCTATTACGATTCGGGCTTTATCCAGCCGGTCGACTTCTTCGGCGACGGCCCGCGCATCCCAACGATTGTGGTCTCGCCATTTTCGCAGGGCGGCCGCGTCGTGCACACTTACCATGATCATGTCTCGATCGTGAAATTCATCGAGCGCAACTGGCGCTTGGCGCCGTTGACCACGCGCAGCCGCGACAACCTGCCCAATCCGCGGGCCGATGACGAGAATCCGTACGTGCCGACCAACATGCCCGCTATCGGCGACCTCTTCGACATGTTCCGCTTCGACCGGGACGGCGACGACCGGGACCACGATCGCCGTCGCGGCGGCGACCGGAGCTGAGCGCGGCCCCTCTCGCTTCGGTCGGGTGAGGGCGCCGGGCTCGCCGTGGTGCTAAGCTTGGTGGCCAACCAGCGGAGCGGCCGGCGCTTGGCCGCACGCGCCTCGTTTATGCGGCATAAAGTCGCAACGTTGCGGTTGGCGCGCGGCCGCCTCCGGCGCTATTACCACGACGTTGCGGCGCGGCCGCGCTGCTGTAGCTGGCCGGCACGCAACGAATGTTGGCGGAGTTGTGGGTGCGCCGGGCTTTGTTGTAGGGTCGCGCCGCTTTCGCCGCCGCTGTTACGGATGGAGATTCGATCGGGCGGAGACGCCCGTGGCGCAAGGTGCCGAAGGTGGGGTTCTCCGCCCCGCCACTTTCCGCCGTTTCGAGACGAGGGGCTCAATGGGCATGCGATGGGTCGGCAGATTCCGGGCAACGGGCTGGGCGGCGAGGCTTCGGCCGGCGCTGGGTGCGCTCGCTGTCGCCGTCATGCTGGCGCCGGCCGCTCTGGCGGAGCAGGCGGAGGACTGGCAGATCGGCATGCAGCCCGGCGTGACGCCGGTGCGCGATCAAATCGATTTCCTCCATGACAGGATACTGCTGCCGATCATCACGGTCATCACCATCTTCGTGCTCGCCCTGCTGCTCTACGCCATCGTCCGCTTCAACGTGCGCCGCCACCCGACGCCGTCGCAGACCTCGCACAACACGCTGATCGAGGTGATCTGGACAACCGTGCCGATCCTGGTCCTGCTGGTGATCTTCATCCCCTCGATCAAGCTGCTCTATTTCGTCGACCGCACGCAGCACGCCGACATGACGCTGAAGGTGATCGGCCACCAGTGGTACTGGACCTACGAATATCCCGATCAAGGCGATGTGAGCTTCGACAGCAGCATGATTCCCGAGGAGGAGCAGGTGAAGCGGGGCCTGCCGCGGCTGCTCGAGGTCGACAATCCGCTGGTGGTGCCGGTGGGCGCGACGGTGCGCGTCCTGGTCAGCGGAACCGACGTCATCCATAGCTGGTTCGTGCCCGCTACCGGTGTCCAGGAATACGCGGTCGTCGGCCGCACCAACGAGAGCTGGATGCGCATCGACAAGGCCGGCACCTATTATGGCCAGTGCAACCAGATCTGCGGCCTCAACCACCCGTTCATGCCGATCGAGATCAAGGCGGTCGACAAGGGAGAATTCGGCAAGTGGATGGCGTGCGAGAAGAAGCCCCCCAAGGAAGGCTGCGGACAGTTCACGACGACGGCCGCGCGCGAGGACGGCGAACCGCCCGTCCTGGCGGCGGCCGGGTCGGCACTATAAGCTAAGCATCGAGGAAAGAGACCCATGGCGTATGGATCGACCGCTCACGCGCACGAGCATGACGACCACCGGCCCGGCTTCTTCGCGCGCTGGCTGCTCTCGACCAACCACAAGGACATAGGCACCCTCTACCTCGCCTTCGCCGTCTGCGGCGGCATCATCGGCGGCCTCATGTCGGTGCTGATGCGCATCGAGCTGATGACGCCCGGCGATCATCTGCTGCACGGCAACCACCAGCTCTACAACGTGATCATCACCGCGCACGGGCTGATCATGGTGTTCTTCGTGGTTATGCCGGCGATGATCGGCGGCTTCGGCAACTGGTTCGTGCCGATCATGATCGGCGCGCCCGACATGGCCTTCCCGCGCCTCAACAACATCAGCTTCTGGCTGCTCGTGCCGTCCTTCTGCCTGCTGTTCGGCTCGGCCTTCGTCGGCGAGGGCGCCGGTGTCGGCTGGACGGTCTATCCGCCGCTGTCGAGCGCGTGCGGCACCTGCCACCCTGGCCCCTCGGTCGACATGGCGATCTTTGCGCTGCATCTCGCCGGGGCATCCTCGATCCTCGGTGCGATCAATTTCATCACGACGATTTTCAACATGCGCGCGCCGGGGATGACCCTGCACAAGATGCCGCTCTTCGTGTGGTCGATCCTGGTGACGGCCTTCCTGCTGCTGCTGTCGCTCCCGGTCCTGGGCGGCGCCATCACCATGCTGCTCACCGACCGCAATTTCGGAAGCACGTTCTTCGATCCCGCCGGGGGCGGCGACCCGATCCTGTTTCTCCACCTTTTCTGGTTCTTCGGCCATCCCGAGGTCTACATCATGATCCTGCCGGGCTTCGGCATGATCAGCCAGATCGTCTCGACCTTCTCGAAGAAGCCGATCTTCGGCTATCTCGGCATGGTCTACGCCATGGTGTCGATCGGCGTGATCGGTTTCGTCGTCTGGGCGCATCACATGTTCACCACCGGCATCAACGCCAATACCCGCGCCTATTTCACGGCCGCGACCATGGTCATCGCGGTGCCGACCGGCATCAAGATCTTCTCGTGGATCGCCACGATGTGGGACGGCGCCATCGAATTCAAGACGCCGATGCTGTGGGCGGTGGGCTTCATCTTCCTGTTCACCGTCGGCGGTGTGACTGGTGTCGTTCTCGCCAATGCCGGCGTCGACGTTGCCCTCCACAACACCTACTACGTCGTCGCCCATTTCCATTACGTGCTGTCGCTGGGCGCAGTGTTCTCGCTGTTCGCCGGCTTCTACTATTGGTTCGGCAAGATGAGCGGCCGGCAATACAACGAGACCTTGGGCAAGATCCACTTCTGGACCACCTTCATCGGCGTCAACCTGACCTTCTTCCCGATGCACTTCCTCGGCCTCGCCGGCATGCCCCGGCGCATCAGCGACTACCCCGACGCCTTCGCCGGTTGGAACATGGTGGCCTCGATCGGCGCCTATATCTCCTATGCCTCGACGCTGCTCTTCATCTACATCGTCTTCGATACGCTGCTCCGCGGGCAGAAGGCGGCCGCCAATCCCTGGGGGCCCGGCGCCACGACGCTCGAATGGACCCTGCCGTCGCCGCCGCCGTTCCACACCTACGAGGACATTCCGCACATTGCGTCCACCGCGGTCCACTGAGCGGGATGAGGGTGTAAGCGCGTGACCGATCTCTCGACATCGCCCCTCGCGCGCGGCGCCGTTACCGCGCCCGGCGTCGGCGATTACGTGGCGCTGCTGAAGCCGCGGGTCATGTCGCTGGTCGTGTTCACCGGCTTCGTCGGCCTCTATCTCGCGCCTGGCCATCTCCATCCCGTGCTGGCGGTGGTGGCCATGCTGTGCATCGCCGTCGGCGCGGGCGCCGCCGGCGCCATCAACATGTGGTACGACCGCGACATCGACGCGCTGATGCGACGCACCCGGTCTCGTCCGCTGCCCGCCGGCCGCATGGCGCCCGGCGACGCGCTCGGCTTCGGCTGCGTGCTGGCGGCGGCGTCGGTGCTGGTGATGGGGGTCGGCATCAACTGGCCGGCGGCGGCCCTCCTGGCGCTCACCATCGCCTTCTACGTCTTCGTCTACACCATCTGGCTCAAGCGCCGCACGCCGCAGAACATCGTCATCGGCGGCGCCGCCGGCGCGTTGCCGCCGGTCGTCGGCTGGGCCGCGGTGACCGGCGATGTCGGCATCCCCGCGCTGGTGCTCTTCGCGCTCATCTTCTTCTGGACGCCGCCGCATTTCTGGGCGCTGTCGCTCTACCGCGTCAGCGACTACGCCAAGGCCGGCGTGCCGATGCTGCCGGTGGTGGCGGGCGCGCGCGAGACCAAGAAGCAGATGCTGGCCTACACCCTCGTGCTGTGGCCGATCGCACTGGCGCCGGCGCTGATGGGGGTCGCCGGCTGGCTCTATGGCGCCGCCGCGCTGGGCTTGAGCGCGCTGTTCACCTGGGCGGCGCTGCGCGTCTGGCGTGACGCGGGCGACCGCAGCGCCAAGCAGATGTTCGCCTTCTCGATCCTCTATCTTTTCCTGCTCTTCGCGCTGCTGCTGCTCGACCGGGCGCCGGCCGTTGCCGGGGTCGCGAGCTGAGCGATGATGGCGATGACCGACGAGAGACAGCGGCAACAACGGGCGAAGAACCGGGCGCTGCTCGCCGTTCTCGCCGGCCTCGCGCTGCTGTTCTATCTCATGGCCCTCGTCAAGATGGGGGCGTTGTGATGGCGCGGCGGTATGGCAAGGGCCTGACGGTGCTGGCGCTCTGCGCCATGCTCGGCGGCATGTTCGGCCTGGTCGCCGCGTCGGTGCCGCTCTACCGCCTCTTCTGCCAGGCAACCGGCTATGGCGGCACGACGCAGCGCGCCAGCGCCGCTCCGGCGAAGGAAGTGGCCGACCGGCTCATCACTGTGCGCTTCGATGCGGAGACGGCGCCCGATCTGCCCTGGGAGTTCCGGCCGCTCCAGGCCTCGGTGCAGGTGCATCCGGGCGAGGAGAAGGTGGTCGCCTATCGCGCCGTCAACCGCGACAGCCAGCCGGTGACGGGGACCGCGACCTTCAACGTGACGCCGCTCAAGGCCGGCATCTATTTCGACAAGCTGCAATGCTTCTGCTTCACCAAGCAGCATCTCGATGCCGGCCAGAGCGCCGACCTCAGCGTGTCGTTCTTCGTCGATCCCGAGATCGTCGATGACGCCAATACGCGGGATGTCGACACCATCACGCTGTCCTACACCATGTTCCGCGCCAAGACCGACGACAGCGTACGGTCCTCGGCGCTGCCCGCGAAATCCTCGTCCGTGAATTGACCGCCGCGCCAACGTTCCTTCGCCAGAGAGCAATCATGAGCACCAGCCAGGGCGGACCCAAGCATCCCTACCACCTCGTCGATCCGAGCCCCTGGCCGTTGATCGGCGCGGGCTTCGCCGGACTCATGTTCGGCGGCGCGGTGATCTATATGCACGGCGGCTCGCTGTGGCTGGTGGCGCCCGGGTTTATCGGTGTGGTCGCCATCATGGCGATCTGGTGGCGCGACGTGATCCGCGAGGCGGTGCATGAGGGGCATCACACGCCGGTCGTCCAGATCGGCCTGCGCTACGGCATGGCGCTCTTCATCGCCTCGGAGGTGATGTTCTTCGCGGCATTCTTCTGGGCGTTCTTCAGCTCGGCCCTCTTTCCCGTCGGCGGCGTCTGGCCGCCCAAGGGGATCCATCCCTTCAATCCGTGGGAGATCCCCTTCCTCAATACGCTGATCCTGCTGACCTCCGGCACCACCGTGACCTGGGCGCATCATGCGCTGCTCGAGAACGACCGCAAGGGGCTGATCCAGGGCCTCGCCCTCACCGTCATCCTCGGCATCTGCTTCACCTCGCTCCAGGCCTACGAGTACAGCCATGCCGCGTTCGGCTTCAAGGAAGGCATCTATCCCTCGACCTTCTTCATGGCGACCGGCTTCCATGGCTTCCACGTCATCATCGGCACCTGTTTCCTCGCCGTGAACTTCTTCCGTGCCCGCGCCGGGCATTTCACTCCGGACCACCATTTCGGCTTCGAGGCGGCGGCGTGGTACTGGCACTTCGTCGACGTGGTCTGGCTGTTCCTCTTCGTCTGCATCTATTGGTGGGGCAGCGGCGCCGCGGTCGGCGCCGAATGAGCGCTTGCCGCCGGTGGCGATGAATTCGCCCGAGCCCCCGGCGGTATCGACGCTTGCGGCAGCGCTGCTTTGCCGCTGCCCGCGCTGCGGCCGGGGCAAGCTCTATGACGGCCTCATCTCGGTCGCGCCGCGTTGCCCGGTGTGCGGCCTCGACTTCCGCGCGAACGATGCCGGCGACGGGCCGACGGTGTTCGTCGTCTTTCTGCTGGGCGCGGTCGTCGTGGCACTCGCCGTTGCGGTCGAGTTCGCGTTTGCGCCGCCGCTCTGGGTCCATGCCGCGCTGTGGGCCCCGGTCGTGCTGATCGGTTCGCTCGCCATGTTGCGTCCACTCAAGGCGGGTTTCATCGCGCTCCAGTACCGCCACCGCGCGCTCGGCGGCGGCTCCGGCGTCTGAGCCGGTCCGGCGATCCCATGGGCAGCGGTCGCTCGCTCTTCTGGCCAAGCGCTTTCGCCGGCGGCGCGTTCCTGGTCCTGCTCGGGCTCGGTACTTGGCAGGTCGAGCGCCTGTTCTGGAAGCAGGGGCTGATCGCGCAGCGCCACGCGGCAGTCACCGCGCCTCCGATCGACCTGCCGCCATCGCTCGAGGCGGCGCAGCCCCTCGAATATCACCGCGTACACGTGACCGGCCGCTTCGCCAATGACCGTGAGCTCTATCTCGGCGCGACTTCGCCGGAGGGCCGCGCCGGCTATCAGGTGATCACGCCGCTGCGCCTCGCCGACGGCCGCAGCGTGCTGGTCAATCGCGGCTTCATCCCGCAAGATCGCAAGGCGCCCGAGAGCCGCGCCGCCGGCGAGCTTGACGGCGATGTCAGCGTGACCGGCCTGCTGCGCCTCCCGCCCTCGGGCAAGCCGCACTGGTTCATTCCCGCCAACAATGCCGAACGCAACTACTGGCTCTATGTCGATGTACCCGCGATGGCGGCGGCCGCCCATCTCGACCGCGTCCTGCCCTTCTACATCGACGCCGACGCGGCGCCCAATCCCGGCGGCCTGCCGGTCGGCGGGCAGACGCTGCTCGACCTGCCCAACGATCACTTGCAATACGCCTTCACCTGGTACGCGCTGGCGGCCGGGCTGGCCGTCATCTACATCCTCTTCATCCGCCGCCGCGCCCAAGGAGAACCCGCTTGACCCCGAGCCCTTACAAGGCCCTCGAAGCGCGCTTCGCCCGGCTCGGCACGCTGCAGGAGGCGGCGGCCGTCCTGCAGTGGGATACCGCCACATTGATGCCGACCGGCGGCGCCACGGCGCGCGCCGAGCAACTCGCAACGCTGAAGGTCGTGTGCCACGAGGTGCTCACCGACGCGGCCCTCCGCGACCTGTTCGGCGGGGCCGGCGCGCAGAACGACCTCGATCCCTGGCAGCGTGCCAACCTCGCGGAGATGCGTCGCCGGTGGGTGCACGCCACCGCGGTGCCGGCCGGTCTGGTCGAGGCGCTGTCGAAGGCCTGCTCGACCTGCGAGATGCGCTGGCGCGGGGCACGTCCCGCCGGCGACTTTGCGGCCGTGCTGCCGGAGCTTCGCCGCGTGCTCGACCTGGTCCGTCAGGTGGCGGCGGCGAAAGCGGCGCCGCTCGGCAAGACGCCTTACGAGGCGCTGCTCGACGAGTATGAGCCGGGCGGCAGCACGGCCGCCATCGATCGTCTGTTCGACGAGGTCGCCGGATTTCTCCCTGGACTCATCGATGCGGCGCTGGAGCGCCAGCGCGCCCTGACCGCGCCGCTGCCGCTGCCGGGTCCGTTCTCGATTGCCGCCCAGCGCCAGCTCGGCCTCAAGCTCATGGAGCGGCTCGGCTTCGATTTCGCCCATGGCCGGCTCGATGTCAGCCTGCACCCCTTTTGCGGCGGCACCCCCGACGATGTCCGCCTCACCACGCGCTATGAGGAAGCCGATTTCAACCGCGCGCTCATGGGCGTGCTGCACGAAACCGGCCATGCGCTCTACGAGCGGGGGTTGCCCGCCGAATGGCGGCGCCAGCCGGTCGGGGACGCGCGCGGCATGAGCATCCATGAGAGCCAGTCGCTGCTGGTGGAGATGCAGGCGTGCCGCTCGCGCGAATTCGCGGAATTCGCGGCGCCGCTGCTGCGCGAGGCCTTCGCCGCGAGCGGCCCGGCCTGGGAGGCGGAGAATCTCTATCGCCTCAATACGCGGGTGCAGCGCAGCCTGATCCGCGTCGACGCCGACGAGGTGACCTATCCGGCCCATGTCATCCTGCGCTACCGGCTGGAGCGCGCCATGATCGCCGGCGACCTCGCGCTCGAGGATCTCCCGGCGGCATGGGGGGACGGCATGCGCGATCTCCTCGGCGTCGTTCCGCCTGACGATCGCCAGGGCTGCCTCCAGGATATCCATTGGTATGACGGCGCCTGGGGCTATTTCCCGACCTACACCTTGGGCGCCATGACGGCGGCGCAGCTCTTCGACGCGGCCAAGCGCACTGATCCCGCCATCCTCCCCGGCATCGCCCGCGGCGACTTCGCGCCGCTGCTTGCCTGGCTGCGTGCCAATGTACACGGCAAGGGCTCGCGTTTCTCGACGGCCGAGATCATCGAGCAGGCGACCGGCCGGCCGCTCGAGGCGCGCGTCTACCGGCGCCATCTCGAGGCGCGCTACGGCGAGGGCTGAGGCGCGAGCGTCAGCTCGCCGGCGAGGGCGGCGCTTCGCGGGGCACGTCGCGCGACGGCCTGCCGGCGCGCATCGCCTTGAGGCGCGACGGCTGCAACTCGCCCGCCGCCTCGAGCACGGGATAGGCCACCGAGCAGATGTGCGAGTGGATGCGCTTCAGGTCGCGCAGGATGTCGATATGCAGCGAGCTCGTCTCGATGCTCTCGATGCGCCCTTGGCGCAGGCGGCCGAAATGGCTTTCGGCGGCGACCCGCTCGGCCTCGCGCACCGACACTTTCTCCTGCAGAAGCTGGCGCGCGATCTTCGCGTCGCCCGACATGAAGATGCCCAGCGCCAGCTTGAGATTGTCGGCGACGCGGCGGTGAAAGGCCTCGAGCTCGGCGGCGCCTTCCTTGGAGAATTTGAGCTTGTTCTTGATCTTCTTCCCCGCGAGTTCCATCAGGTTCATCTCGACGATGTCGCCGATATGCTCGAGGTTGATGGTGAAGGAAATGATCTCCATCGCGCGGCGGCCGTCCTCGACGTCGAGCGCCTCGCGCGTGACTTCCGTGACATAGAGCTTGATCGCCTCATGCAGCTTGTCGACAGCGTTGTCCATGCGCTCGATCTCGCCCACGAGCTTGCGGTCATCGGTCAGCAGCGCTGTCATGCTCTGGCGCAGCATCGCTTCGACGATGTCGCCCATATGCAGCGTCTCGCGCGCGGCGCAGGTGAGCGCTACCGACGGCGTCTGCATCGCCGCGGGATCGAGATAGGCGGGGGTCGCCGGGTCGGCGCTCTGGGCCTGAGCCGGCAGCAGGCGACGCAACATCCTCGCGAAGGGGTCGAGCGAGACGATGAAGAGCGCGGCGAGTACGAGGTTGAACAAGGTGTGGAAATCCGCCGCCTGCCGCGCCGCGTCGGGCTCGAGCCGCGCCAAGGCGCCGACCAGCGGATCGAGGAAGGGCAGGGCGAGGGCGCAGCCGACGGCGCGGGTGACGAGGTTTCCCATAGGGAGCCGGCGATTGGCCGGATTGTCCGCGCCGGCGCCTTCGAGCAGCGGGTTGAGGGCGCTGCCGAGATTGGCGCCAAGCACCAGCGCCAGCGCAGCGACAGGCGTCACCACGTGGCCGCTGGCCAGCGACATGACCAGCAGCACGACGGCGATGCTCGAATGCGCCGCCCAGGCGAGCGCGGCGGCGACGAAGAGATCGATCAATGGCTCGCCGGTGATGGCGGCGAACAGCGCGCGCATGGCGGGCGCCGCCTGCGCCGACTCCATGGTGACCCGCAGCAGATGGAGGGCAAGGATCATAAGCCCGAGCCCCACCATCACCCGGCCGAAATCCCGTGTGCGTGTCCGGCCGCCGCGCCGGAAGGCGGCGACGCCGGCGACGAGAAGCAGCGGCGACAGCCAGCCGATGTCGAAGGACAGCAGCTGAACGATCAGCGTGCTGCCGACATTGGCGCCGAGCATGATCGCCAGCGCCGGGCTCAGATCGACCATCCCGCTCGCCGCGAAGGACGTCACCATCAAAGCGGTGGCGGTGCTGCTTTGGAGCACGGTGGTCACGCCCAGGCCGGCGACAAGGGCCTGCCAGCGGCTGCGCAGCCCGGCACTGAGCACCCGCCGCAAATCCCCGCCATAGGCGCGCAGTATGCCGCTCTGCACCATGTGCATGCCCCAGAGCAGGAGCGCCACGCCGCCCATGAGGTCGAGGAGAACGAGATTGCCCGTCGGAGTGCCCTCGGCTGGAGATGAGCGACCGACTCTAGGACAGCAATGTTAAGCGCCTCTGAACCACCCGAGCGTATCGGGCTGGATCGCCGACGGGCTTTCCAATCCGGCGAGCCGGTCCTCGCCGTCCGGCATTCCCGCCAATCCCTAGACCTCTTAACCAATGGCCCGTGTACGCAACCATAAGTCGCGGCGCCCCGGGGTGTTGCGGCGCGCTGCCCGGGGCGATACCCTGCAGCCCTCTCCCAGACCCCTGGAAGTCCGTGCACTACATCAGCACCCGCGACCGCCGCTCACGGCCCGAACGCCTCTCCTTCGGCGAGATGCTGCTCGCCGGGCTGGCGCGCGATGGCGGGCTCTACGTACCGGCGGAGTGGCCACATTTCGATGCCGACCGGGTTCGCGCGCTCGCCGGCCGGTCCTATGCGGAGATCGCCGTTGCGGTGGTTGCGCCCTTCATCGGCGAGGAGATCGAGGCGGCCGCGCTGGGGCGGCTTGTCGATGCGGCCTATGCCGGCTTCGGCCATGCGGCGGTGGCGCCGCTGAAGCAGCTGGCGCCCGATCTCTGGCTGCTCGAGCTGTTCCATGGGCCGACCCTCGCCTTCAAGGACTATGCCCTGCAGCTGGTGGGGCGGCTCTTCGACCATGTGCTGGCGCAACGCGGCGAGCGGGTCACGATCATCGGCGCCACCTCCGGCGACACCGGCTCGGCGGCGATCGAGGCATGCCGCGACCGCGCCGCGCTCGACATCTTCATTCTCTACCCGCGCGGCCGCATCTCCGAGGTGCAGCGCCGGCAGATGACCACGGTCGCCTCGCCCAATGTGCACGCCATCGCCATCGAGGGCACCTTCGACGACTGCCAGGACCTGGTAAAGGCGATGTTCGCCGACACTCCCTTCCGCGACGCCTTGCGCCTGTCGGCGGTCAATTCGATCAACTGGGCGCGCATCATGGCCCAGGCGGTCTATTACTTCGTCGCTGCGGTCGCGCTGGGCGCGCCCGACCGCAAGGTGGGCTTCAGCGTGCCGACCGGAAATTTCGGCAACGTTTTCGCCGCGCATGTGGCGCGGCGCATGGGCCTGCCGATCGCCGAGCTGATCATCGGCACCAATCGCAATGACATCCTCGCGCGCTTCATCAATCAGGGAACGATGACGATCCAAGGCGTCGAGCCGAGCCTCAGCCCCAGCATGGACATCCAAGTGTCCAGCAATTTCGAGCGCCTGCTGTTCGAGCTCAAGGGCCGCAACGGCGCGGCGGTGGCCGACGCCATCGCCGCGTTCCGCGCGACCGGCACGCTGCCGGCGACCGACGCGGAATGGCAGTCGGCGCGGCGCCTCTTCGACGCACATCGCGTCGATGACGAGGCGACGCGTGCGACCATCGCCGCGACCTGGCGCAGCACGGGCGAGCTCATCGACCCGCATAGCGCCGTGGCGCTGGCGGCGGCGCAGGCGGTGCGGCAGAACCGCGCGATGCCGATGGTATCGCTCGCCTGCGCGCATCCGGCGAAGTTCCCCGAGGCGGTCGAGAGCGCGACCGGCCGGCGCCCTGCGCTGCCGCCGCGCCTCGCCGATCTCATGTCTCGCCCGGAGCGGATCACGGCTCTCCCCAACGACCTGCGCGCGGTCGAGAATCACCTGCGCGCTCACGCGCGGGGTGCGGCAAGGGGAGGCGCGGCATGACGGTGCGCGTGACCACGCTCGAGAACGGCATGCGCGTCCTGACCGACACGATGGACAGCGTCGAGACCGTGTCGCTCGGCGTCTGGGTCGATGTCGGGACCCGGCACGAGTCGGCGGAAATCAACGGCGTCGCCCATCTGCTCGAGCATATGGCCTTCAAGGGCACGGAGCGGCGCTCCGCGCTCGATATCGCCGCCGAGATCGAGGCCGTCGGCGGCCATCTCAACGCCTACACCTCGCGCGAGCACACCGCCTACTACGCCAAGGTCCTTAAGGAGGACACGGCGCTTGCCGTCGACATACTCGCCGACATACTGCAGCACTCGGCGTTCGATCCCAAGGAGCTCGAGCGCGAGCGCACGGTCATCCTGCAGGAGATCGGCCAGGCGATCGACACGCCGGACGACATCATCTTCGACCTGTTCCAGGAGCGCGCCTACCCCAACCAGGCGATGGGCCGGCCGGTGCTCGGCCGGGCCGAGATCATCGGGCGCATCGGTCGCGACACGGTCGCCGACTACATGCGCCGCCACTACGCCGCGCCGGGCATGCTGCTCGCCGCTGCCGGCAATGTCGATCACGAGACGGTGGTCGCGCTCGCGCGGCGGGTCTTCACCCATCTGCCGCAGGACCGCATCGGGCGCGGCGAGCCGGCGCGCTATATCGGCGGCGATCTGCGCGAGGACCGCGACCTCGAACAGGTGCATGTGGCGCTGGGCTTCCCCGGCTTCGCCTACGGCGACCCCGACTATTACGCCGCCTCGGTGGTGTCCTCCGCGCTGGGCGGGGGCATGTCGTCGCGCCTCTTCCAGGAGGTGCGCGAGAAGCGCGGCCTGGTCTACGCCATCTATTCCTTCACCCATGCCTATAGCGACGGCGGCCTGTTCGGCGTCTATGCCGGCACCGGCGAGGTCGAGGTCGAGGAGCTGATCCCGGTGCTGTGTCAGGAGATCCGCCGGCTCGGCGAGGGGCTCGAATCGGCCGAGCTCGAGCGCGCCCGGGCCCAGCTCAAGGCCGGGCTGCTCATGTCGCTCGAGAGCACGACGGCCCGGTGCGAGCAGCAAGCGGCGCACATGCTCGTCTTCGGCCGCCCGCTCGACCTCGGCGAGATGGTGGCGCGCATCGACGGCGTCGACGCTGCAGCGGTGGCGCGGGTGGCGTCGCGGCTGCGTACCGCTGCGCCGACGCTCACCGCGCTCGGCCCGGTCGGGCGCATCGAGCCCTATGGCCGGATTGCCGAGCGCCTCAGTCCATGAGCGGCAAGCGCGACAGCGCCGCGGCGTCCGACCTCCTCCGGCTGCCGAGGCTCTTCGCTGCCGCTTTGCCGTCGCTGCGTCTCGTCGATGATTTGGTCGTGCTGCGGCCGCCAGAGCGGGGCGATTGGCAGGAATGGTCGGGGCTGCGCGGTGAGTCGCGGCGCTTCCTGATGCCGTGGGAGCCGAGCTGGTCGGCGGATTCACTGACACGCACCGCCTTTCGCCGCCGTCTCCAGCGCTACGTATCCGAGTGGCGCGCCGACCAGGGCTACAGCTTCTTCCTGTTCCGCCGGCAGGATGGCGCGATGGTCGGCGGCATCGGCCTCAGCAATGTGCGCCGCGGCGTCGCCGAGACGGGCAGCCTTGGCTATTGGATCGGCGAGCGCTATGCCCGGCGCGGCTATATGAGCGCGGGACTCGGTTTGGTGCTCAGCTTCGCTTTCGAGCGCCTGCAATTGCACCGGGTAGAGGCGGCCTGCCTGCCGCATAACGGGCCGAGCCGCGGCCTGCTGCTCAAGACCGGTTTCCGCGAGGAGGGCTACGCGCGCGAATATCTGTGCATCGACGGGCGCTGGCAGGACCACGTGCTGTTTGGCATGCTGCGCGACGAATGGGTGGGCGAGGACCGGCGCTAGGCGTGGCCGGCCTCGCCCGATAGCGCGATCGGGTCGATGCCGAGCTTGGCAAGCGCGCGCTGCCATTTGTCCTTGAAGTCGTCGTCGAAGACGATGCCCTCGTCGGCGGCGACGTGCAGCCAGCCATTGGCCTGGATCTCGGCGTCGAGTTGGCCTGGCCCCCAGCCGGCATAGCCCAGCGCCAGCAGGCTGCGCCGCGGCCCGCTGCCGCGGCCGATCGCGCGCAGGATGTCGAGCGTCGCCGTCAGCGCCAGGTTGCCGCCGACGGTGATCGTGCCTTCCTCGGTGTAGTCGTCCGAATGCAGCACGAAGCCGCGACCGGATTCGACCGGCCCGCCGAAATGCACATGCGCCTTGCCCGTGAGCCCCGCGGCGGCGATGCCGAGCTGGCTGAGCAACTCGGGAAGCGTCAGCGAATCGATGAGCTTGTTGACCACCAGCCCCATGGCGCCGTCCTCGTTGTGGGCGCACAGCAAAATGACGGACCGCTCGAAGCGGCGGTCCTGCATCTGCGGCATGGCGATCAGCATGTGGCCGGCGAGCGAGGTCAAGCGATAGCCTTCATTGGTCGCCTTTCACATAGACGCCCTTTAGAACGCTTGCAAGCACGCTTGATCCTCCGAGCGACATCGGGCTGACGACTTTGTTACGGCGGCAATCCGGGGAAAAGCCTATATAAACCGACGTGTCGGAGCTTTCGTCATGAGGAATAGAGCGGCGGTGGTCCGCGGCGCCAAATGGTTGACCGCGCTGGCCTTTGCCTTGGCGTGGCTTGGTCCGGCGCAGGCGGCAGGGGCCGCGTCCGACTGGTTCCTGACCGACCAGGGCCGCGTGCGGCTGGTGGCTGCGGCGCCGTCGGCCGGCGATGGCGACAGCCTGCAGCTCGGTCTCGACTTCCGCCTGGCGCCGCACTGGAAGATCTATTGGCGGTCGCCGGGCGATGCCGGCTATCCGCCGCGCCTGGACTGGGCGGGGTCGAGCAATTTCGCCGGCGCGACGATGGCGTGGCCGGCGCCGCAGCGCTTCTCGGTGCAGGGCCTCGACACCATCGGCTACACCGATGCGGTGGTGTTTCCCCTCACCGCTCGGCTCGAGCAGGCGGGAACGGCCGCGCATCTGCGCCTCGCGCTCTCGTACCTGACCTGTGAGAAGATCTGCATACCCTACGACACGGTGCTGACCCTCGACCTGCCCGCCGGACCACCGCGAGCAGGCGATACCGGCTATGCCGCCCTCATTGCCCGCTATGCCGCGCGCGTGCCGCGCGACGGCGGTGCCGGCCTCGCGCTCGCCGCGGCGACGGTGATCCCCGGCAAGCAGCCGGTGCTCGAGCTCCGGGTCAAGGCGGAGCAGCTGCTCCATGCCCCGGACGCTTTCATCGAGGGGCCGGAGGGCGTCACCTTCGGCGCGCCGCGCTTGGTGCACGGCGAGGCACCCGGCGAGGCGCTGCTTCGCCTGCCGGTTTTCGGCGAGCGCCCGGCGATCGAGCGCATGGTGGGCCACCCCGTGACGGTGACGCTGGTCGACGGCGAGCGCTCGCTCGAGGCGGCGATCGCTCCCGCCGCCGGCCCGCCGGCGGCGGATTTCCGCCTGCTGCTCGGCGTCCTGCCGCTGGCGCTGCTCGGCGGCTTAATCCTCAACTTCATGCCCTGCGTGCTGCCGGTGCTGTCGATCAAGATTCTCGGCATGGTCGAGCAGGGCGGGCGCTCGCGCCGCGCCGCGCGACTGGGATTCCTGGCGACCGCGGCGGGGGTGATCGTGTCCTTCCTGGCGCTCGCTGCCGCCATGGTCGCGCTCCTCGCGGCGGGCGTGGCGGTCGGTTGGGGCGTGCAGTTCCAGCAGCCGCTATTCCTGGTCGGCATGGTGGCGCTGCTCACGCTTTTCGCGTGCAATCTCTGGGGTTTCTTCGAGGTGCCGCTGCCATCGGCGCTGGCCGCGCTCGGTAGCGCCGGCGAGGGCAGGCTCTTGCTCGGGAATTTCGCCGCCGGCGCCTTCGCGACGTTGCTGGCGACGCCGTGCTCGGCGCCTTTCCTTGGCACCGCCATCGGCTTTGCCTTGGCGGCGGGGCCGTTCGAGATCTTCGCCATTTTCCTGGCGCTAGGGCTCGGACTGGCCGCGCCCTACCTGCTGGTGGCGCTGCTGCCGCGCCTCGCGCTGTGGCTGCCGCGGCCGGGGCATTGGATGTTGACGCTGCGCCGCGTGCTCGGGCTGGCGCTGGCGGCGACGGCGCTGTGGCTCGTCTCGGTCCTGGTGGCGCAGACGGGCGCACCCGCGGCGCTCGCAGCCGGCGCGCTGATCGCGGGGGCGGCAGGGGCGCTCCTGCTGCTGCGCGCGCCGATGCCGCGTCGGATTGTGCCGACGGCGTTGCTGGCGTCGGCCTTCCTGGTGCCGGCGCTGCTCTCGGTCCCGCCGACGGCGGCGCGCGCCGACGCCTTCTGGCGACCCTTCGATCGCGCGCAGATCGAGCAGCTGGTGAGCGACGGCCAAGTCGTCTTCGTCGACGTCACCGCCGACTGGTGCCTCACCTGCAAGCTCAACGAGCAGCTGGTGATCGCTACCCCCGCGGTCAGCGCGCGTCTGTCGGCGCCGGATGTCGTCGCCATGCGGGCCGACTGGACGCGGCCGAGCACCGCCATTGCCGCCTATCTGCGCGGCTTCGGCCGCTACGGCATCCCCTTCAATGCCGTCTATGGCCCGGCGGCGCCGCGCGGTTTGGCGCTATCGGAGATCCTCACCCGCGACCAAGTGCTGGGGGCGCTCGGCACGGCCGCCGGACCGGGCCGCGTGGCCGGAACATCGAAGTAGGGCGGGGGTGATTTTCGCGGTGCGGGCGACTATGGTGTGGCCCATAGGGGCAAGCGCTCCGGCAAGTTTCCTTGAAGTCCAACATCAACGAGGGGAAAGGCGATGACCATCAAGGTTGGCGACAAGATTCCGTCGGTGAAGCTCAAGCAGATGACGCCCGACGGCATGAAGGATGTGCAGAGCGACGATTTCTTCAAGGGCAAGAAGATCGTGCTGTTCGCCGTACCCGGGGCGTTCACGCCGACCTGCTCGGCCAAGCACCTGCCCGGCTTCGTCGAGAAGGCGGTCGACCTGAAGAAGAAGGGCGTCGATACCATCGCCTGCCTCTCGGTCAACGACGCCTTCGTGATGAACGCCTGGGGCAAAGACCAGAAGACCGAGGGCAAGGTGCAGATGCTTGCCGACGGCAATGGCGACTTCACCCGCGCGGTCGGGCTCGAGATGGACGGCAGCGGCTATGGTCTCGGCAAGCGCTCGCAGCGCTACGCGATGGTCGTCGACAACGGCGTCGTCAAGACGCTCAATGTCGAGAAACCCGGCAGCTTCGAGGTATCGAGCGCCGAGGCGGTGATGAAGGCGCTCTGACGCGCCCGGCGGCGGGTCGGCCTCCCGGCGAGGAACGCCGATCCGCACGCGCTCCTGGGAACGCCGTGGTGCGAATCCTTCCTTATGTCTTGCCGGGTGTGAGGCGGCGCGCTTCCTCGATGCCCGAGCGTGCCAGCGCATCGGCGCGCTCGTTCTCGGCATGGCCCGAGTGCCCTTTTACCCAGAACCACTCCACCTGATGCGGCTTCAACGCCGCCTCGAGCCGCTGCCACAGGTCGATGTTCTTTACCGGCTTCTTGTCGGCGGTCTTCCAGCCGCGGGTCTTCCAGGCATGGATGAAGCGGGTGATGCCGTCGCGCAGATATTGGCTGTCGGTATGGATATGCACGCGGCTCGGGCGTTTCAGCGCTTCGAGCGCCGCTATCGCCGCCATCATCTCCATGCGGTTGTTGGTGGTCGGGTTGGCGAAGCCCTTGAGCTCGCGCTCATGCGCGTTGTAGCGCAGCACCGCGCCCCACCCGCCCGGACCGGGATTGCCGCTGCAGGCGCCGTCGGTGAAGATCTCGACCACCGCGTCGCCGGGCTCGGCCGCTTTTGTCATGCGTCGAGGCCATAGGCGCCGGGTCGGGTGATGCTGCGGTGGAAGCGCAGTTTCTGCAGGTATTCGAGCGGATCCTTGGGCCGCACGAAGGCGCCCGCGGGATGATGGAGCCAGTCATAAAGCCGGGTCAGCAGGAAGCGCAGCGCGCTGCCACGCGCGAGCAGCGGCAAGGCCTCGAACTCCGCTGCGGCGAGGGGGCGAACGGCGCGATAGCTCGCCAGCATCAGCCGCGCCTTTGTGACATTGAAGCTGCCGTCGCTCTCGAAGCACCAGGCGTTCACACAGATGGCGAGGTCATAGGCGAGAAAGTCGGTGCAGGCGAAATAGAAATCGATCAACCCCGACACCGCCTCGCCGCGGAAGAAGACGTTGTCCGGGAAGAGGTCGGCGTGGATGACGCCCTCCGGCAGATGCTTGGGCCAGCTCCGCTCGAGCGTGCCGATCTCTTGTGCAAGCTCCTCGGCGAGACCGGGACGCACTTCATGCGCGCGGTCGCGACAGGCATCGAACAGGTTGCGCCAGCCGGAGAGCGAAAGATTGTTGGGCCGCCGCATGGCGAAAGACGCGCCGGCGAGATGAAGCCGCGCCAGCGCGTCGCCGACCGCGGCGCAATGGAAGGGGTGAATGCGGCGCGGCCACATGCCGTCGAGAAAGCTGATCAGCGCCGCCGGCCGGCCGCACAGCCGGCGCAACGCCGCGCCGTCGCGCGCCTTGATCGGCGTCGGACAGGCGATGCCTTGCGCGGCGAGATGCTCCATGAGCGCGATGAAGAAGGGCAGGTCGGCGGGCGCGACGCGCTTCTCGTAAAGCGTCAGGATGAACGTGCCGGTCTCGGTCCGCAGCAGATAATTCGAGTTCTCGACGCCTTCGGCGATGCCTTTGCACGATATCACTTCGCCGACGTCGTAATCGGCGATGAAGGCACGCAGCTCCTCGTCGGGGACATCGGTGTAGACGGCCATGTCATGGCCTCATGCGATCAGCGCGCGCGGCAGGTTGAAGCGCACTTCCTCGCGCGCCACGGCGACTTCCTCGATCGCCACGTCGTAGCGCTGGCGGCACACCTCGACCACCTCCTCGACCAGGATTTCCGGGGCCGACGCGCCGGCGGTGAGGCCGAGGGAGCGGGCTCCCTCGAGAAAGCGCCAATCGATGTCGCAGGCGCGGCCGATCAGTGCCGCCTGCGGGCAGCCGCCCTGGCGCGCCACCTCGACCAGCCGGACCGAGTTCGACGAATTGGGCGCGCCGACGACCAGCAGCCGGTCGCAACGCCGCGCGATCGCCTTCACAGCGCTCTGGCGATTGCTGGTGGCGTAGCAGATGTCTTCGTGCTTCGGTCCGTGAAGGCGCGGGAAGCGGGCCTTGAGCACGGCGACGATGGCGTGCGTGTCCTCGATCGACAGCGTCGTCTGCGTGATATAGGCGAGCTCTTCCGCGTCATCGAGCGCGATCCGCGTCGCGTCCTCGACGGTCTCGACCAGCAGCACCGCGCCCGTCGGCAGCTGGCCCATGGTGCCGACCACCTCGGGATGACCGGCATGGCCGATGAGAATGACGCGGCGCCCTTGTGCGAAATGGTGCTCGGCCTCGCGATGCACCTTGCTCACCAGCGGGCAGGTCGCGTCGAGTGAGATGAGATGACGGGCCTCGGCCTCGGCCGGCACCGCCTTGGGCACGCCATGCGCCGAGAACACCACGAGCGCGCCTTCCGGCACCGCCGCCAGATCCTCGACAAAGACCGCGCCGCGGCGCTCGAGCCGCTCGACGACGAAGCGATTATGCACGATCTCGTGGCGGACATAGACCGGCGGACCGAAGCGATCGATGGTCCGCTCGACGATCTGGATGGCGCGCTCGACCCCCGCGCAGAAGCCGCGCGGACCGGCCAGGAGAATGGTCAGCGGCGGTTTTGTCATCCTGAAATTACCCTTCGCGGACCGGTTCCGGCTTAGTCTCGGAGCCCTTGTGCGCTGTTCGGCGGTCGAATAGAGTTCGGCGCGTTTCGAGCGTGCGGCGGCCATCCGGCCCCGCCGCCGCCGGCAAGTTAGTACAGCGGACAATCATAAGGAAGGGCTAGATGAGCGGACCGATTCCGGCGCAAGAAAGCCCCTATGTGCTCGCTGCCGAGGTCGGCCGCGGGTATTGGTGGTGCGCCTGTGGGCGCAGCAAAATTCAGCCGTTGTGCGACGGCTCGCATCGCCGCACCGGGCTGGTGCCCGTTCGCTTCAGCGCCGAGATCGACAAGCAGGTCTGGCTTTGCGGCTGCAAAGCGACCGGCAGCTCGCCGCTCTGCGACGGCACGCACAATCGCTTGTGATGCGTCGCTTCCTGCCCCGCGCCGCGGTACCGGCTGTGCTGGCACTCGGTGTGGCCGGCTGCTTCGGCAGCACCGAGAGCACCGGCAAGCTGGTGTGCCCGACGCCTTTGATCGCACCTGATCTCGATGCTGCCGCCCAGTTGCGCTCCGGCGGCAGCGGTCCGGGCGACATCCGCTTCGGCGTGAAGCTGACCTCGGTCAACACCAACTGCCGCACCGAGAAGATCGGGCTCACCGCCGATACGCGGATCGCTTTCGTGGCCGCCCGCAACGATCCGACGCTGACGCATGGCGAGTTCGCCTATTTCGTCGCCGTCGCCGACGCGCAGCGGAACATCCTGAACAAAAAGGAATACACGGTGAGTGTCGAGTTCGCGCCGCGGCAGAACCGGCTGCAGGTGAGCGATCAGGTCGCGATCGGCCTGCCGGTGCGCGATCTCTCCACCGGCGGCAAGTATCTCATCATCGTCGGGCTGCAGCTGAGCCCCGAGCAGCTCGACTTCAACCGCAAGCAGCAGCAGGCCCAGTAGCCGAATTAACGCGCCCTTCACCGGCCATCGCGCATGAAGAGGCCGCCGTCCGTGGCATCGACGATGTCGCCGGGGCTTGCGAGTCGCGAAAGTGGGCAGCAATGAACTTCAAGCTCTTTATTTTTCAAGGCAACATTCACATCGCGAAGATGGACAAGGAAGTCAACGAGTGGCTTGTGACGCTCGGGCCCGGTGTCGAGATCAAGCACACCAATACTGTGTCCGATCGCGTGTCCAACAATAATACCGGCGGCGAAGACCGTCGCATCATGCTCATGGTCTGGACCGGCCCGAAATGAAGACCGGCAGCCCGAGCCTGGGCTGGCTATCGCCGCGACAGGGTGCTAGTGTGCCGCCGCCGCTCGCACCTCGATGGGAGAGACCGGGATTCTTCCCGGCGCCGAAGGAGCAACCGCCCCGGAAACTCTCAGGCAGAAGGACCGTCGGGGGAAGGGCACTCTGGAAAGCAGGCGCGTGACCGCTCGTGGCGCGCGCCTCACCGACGAGGTAACCCGGCCGCATGGTCGTCCGGCGAATCTTTCAGGTACCGGGACAGAGGGGGCTTCGATCGCGCCCGCGATCGCCTGAAGCCTGTTGTCTCGGGGGCCCTGATGGCCGATTCCGCTCTTCGTCGCACGCCGCTCCACGATCTGCATAAGAGTCTCGGCGCCAAGATGGTGCCGTTCGCCGGCTACGACATGCCCGTGCAGTACGCCGCCGGCATCATGGCCGAGCATCTCCATACCCGCGCCAAGGCGGGCTTGTTCGACGTGTCGCATATGGGCCAGGCGCGGCTCGGGGGCGCAGGGGCGGCGCCGGCGCTCGAGATGCTCGTGCCCGGCGACATCGTCGGATTGGCGCCCGGGCGGATGCGCTACACGCTTTTCACCAACGATTCCGGCGGCATCCTCGACGACCTCATGGTCACCAACGCCGGCGATCATCTGATGCTGATCGTCAACGCGTCGCGCAAGCATGACGACACCGTGCATATGCGCCGCCATCTTGCCGGGCGGGCGACGCTGACGCCGCTCGAGGACCGCGCGCTGCTGGCGCTGCAGGGACCGGCCGCTGCCGCCGTGCTCGCGCGCTTCGCGCCAGGTGTGCACGGCATGGCCTTCATGAGCGGCGCGGCGACGGCCATCGGCGAATTGCCCTGCTTTGTCACCCGCTCCGGCTATACCGGCGAGGATGGCTTCGAGATTTCCGTTCCGGCGATCTCGGCCGACCGCCTGGCGCGGCGCCTGCTGGCCGAGCCCGAGGTGATGCCGGTGGGCTTGGGCGCGCGCGATTCGCTCCGCCTCGAAGCGGGTCTCTGCCTGCATGGCCACGACATCGACGAGACGACCAGCGTCGTCGAGGCGGATCTGGCCTGGGCCATCCAGAAGCGCCGGCGCGCCGAGGGCGGCTTCCCCGGCGCCGCCGTGATCGCGCGCCAGCTCAAGGACGGCGCGCCGCGCAAACGCGTCGGCATCAAGCCCGAAGGCCGAGCCCCGGCGCGCGAGGGCACCGAAATCTTCGGCGCTGCGGGTGCCGTCATCGGCCGCATCACCAGCGGCGGCTTCGGACCCTCGACCGACGGGCCGGTCGCCATGGGCTACGTCGCCGCCGCGCATTCCGCGCTCGGCACGCCGCTTCAGCTCATGGTGCGCGGCACGCCGAGGCCTGCGCGCATCGTGCCGCTCCCCTTCGTTCCGCATCGCTACCACCGCGGTTGAAATCCATCCGCATTTCCGGCGAGGTCCCGATGAGCACCGTCAAATACACAAAGGATCATGAGTGGGTTCGCGTCGAGGGCGACACCGTCGTCGTCGGCATTACCGACTATGCCCAGACCCAGCTCGGCGATGTCGTCTATGTCGAGCTGCCCGAAATCGGCCGCCGCGTGCAAAAGGGCAAGGAGGCGGCCGTGGTCGAATCGGTCAAGGCGGCGAGCGAGGTCTTCGCCCCGATCTCCGGCGAGGTCATCGCCGTCAATGCCGAGCTGTCCGGCGAGCCCGGGCGGATCAACAGCGATCCGATGGGCCAGGGCTGGTTCATGAAGCTGCGCATCGCCAATCCCAGGGAGATGGACGATCTCATGGATGAGGCCGCGTATAACGGCTTCGTCGAAGGCCTGCACTGATGCGTTATCTGCCGCTCACCGACGCCGATCGTGCGGAGATGCTGGCCGCCATTGGCGCCGACAGCGTCGAGGCGCTGTTCCGCGACGTGCCGCGGTCGGCCCGACTCGACCGGCCGCTCGATCTGCCGCGCGCCATGGGCGAGATCGAGGTCGAGCGCGCATTGGCGCGCATGGCGGCGAAGAATATGGCGGCCGGCGCGGCAGCCAGCTTCCTCGGCGCCGGCGTCTATCGCCATCACGTACCGGCGGCCGTCGACCATCTCATCCAGCGCGGCGAGTTCCTGACGTCCTACACGCCCTATCAGCCGGAAGTGTCGCAAGGCACGCTGCAGGCGCTGTTCGAGTTCCAGACGCAGGTCGCGCTCATCACCGGCATGGAGGTGGCGAACGCCTCGATGTATGACGGCGCCACTTCCTGCGCCGAGGCGGTGATGATGGCCAACCGCGTCACGCGCCGGCACAAGGCGATCCTCGCCGGCGATCTTCACCCGCACTATCGCGAGACGACCACGACGCATGCGCGCTTCGCCGGGTTCGAAATCGTCGCGCGCGACCCGGATCCGGCAGCGCGCGACGACCTGGCGCCGCTGGTGGACGGCGACACCGCCTGCGTCGTCGTGCAGAACCCCGGCTTCTTCGGCCATGTGCGCGATTTTTCCGTGCTCGCCGAAGCCTGCCATCGCGCCGGCGCGCTGCTCGTCGTCATCGTCACCGAGGCGGTATCGCTCGGCCTCGTCAAGCCGCCGGGCGAGATGGGCGCCGACATCGTCGCGGCGGAAGGCCAATCGGTGGGCAATCCGCTCACCTTCGGCGGGCCGCATGTCGGCCTCTTCGCCACGCGCGAGAAATTCGTCCGGCAGATGCCGGGCAGGATCGCCGGGCAGACCGTCGACGTCGAGGGACGACGCGGCTGGGTGCTGACGCTGTCGACGCGCGAGCAGCACATCCGCCGCGAGAAGGCGACAAGCAATATCTGCACCAATTCGGGCCTGTGCGCGCTCGCCTTCACCATCCACATGGCGCTCTTGGGGGATGCCGGCTTCACGCGGCTCGCCGAGCTCAACCACGCGCATGCCGTGATGCTGGCCGAGCGGCTCGCGGCGGTGCCGGGCGTCGCCCTGCTCAACGACACCTTCTTCAACGAATTCGCGCTGCGCCTGAAGCGGCCGGCGGCGCCGGTGGTCGAGGCCCTTGCCGGGCGCGGCGTGCTGGCGGGGGTGCCGGCGAGCCGCTTCTGGCCCGACCGCAAGGACATGGAAGATCTGCTGATCGTCGCTGCGACCGAAACCAATACCGAGGAGGACATGGCGGCTTTCGCCCAGGGCCTGCGCGAGGTGCTGCGATGAGCGAGTGGAGCCAGGCGATCGGCGCCTTCGGCCGGCAGGCGGCCGCGGCCGAGACGATCAGCGGCAATCGCGGGCTCATGATCGAGGAGCCGCTGCTGTTCGAACGCGACCAGGCGGGGCGCTCCGGCGTCGACCTTCCGGCGCCGCCGCCGGTCGCCGACCGGCTCGGCGGCCTGCGCCGCGCCGGGCCGACCGGGTTGCCGGGCCTCAGCGAGCCGCAGGTGGTGCGCCATTTCACGCGGCTGTCGCAGAAGAACTACGCGATCGACAGCGGCCTCTACCCGCTCGGCTCCTGCACGATGAAGCACAATCCGCGGCTCAACGAGAAGCTGGCGCGGCTGCCGGGTTTCGCCGACCTCCATCCGCTGCAGCCGATCTCGACCGTGCAGGGCGCGCTCGAGCTCATCGACACGCTCGCGCATTGGCTCAAGGTGCTGACGGGCATGCCGGCGGTGGCGCTGAGCCCGGCCGCGGGGGCGCATGGCGAGCTCTGCGGCATGATGTGCATCCGCGCCGCGCTCGATGCGCGCGGCGAGAAGCGCACGCGCGTGCTGGTGCCGGAATCGGCGCATGGCACCAACCCGGCGACGGCGGCGGCTTGCGGTTTCACCGTCGATGCGATTCCCGCCAACGACCGCGGCCGCGTCGATCTCGCGGCGCTGAAGGTGAAGCTCGGGCCCGATGTCGCCGCGATCATGCTGACCAATCCCAACACCTGCGGCCTGTTCGAGGACGAGATATCGGCCATCGCCGAGGCGGTGCATGAAGCGGGCGCCTATTTCTACTGTGACGGGGCCAATTTCAACGCCATCGTCGGCCGCGTGCGGCCGGCCGATCTCGGCATCGACTGCATGCACATCAATCTGCACAAGACTTTCTCGACCCCGCATGGCGGCGGCGGGCCCGGCGCCGGGCCGGTGGTCCTGGCGCAAAGCCTCGCCGCTTTCGCGCCGCTGCCTTGGCTGGTGCATGACCAGACGGGGTTCCGCCTCGTCGAGCAGGCGCAGGGGGTGGCGGCGCAGGCGCTCGGCCGGCTCAAGGGAAATCACGGGCAGATGGGCATGTTCGTGCGCGCGCTGGCCTACATGATGAGCCACGGCTCGGACGGGCTGCGCCAGGTGTCCGGCGACGCGGTGCTCAACGCCAACTATCTCCTGGCGGAGCTTGGCGACGATTTGACGGCGTCGTTTCCCGGCCCCTGCATGCACGAGGTGCTGTTCGACGACCGCTTCCTCGAGGGCACCGGCGTCACCACCCTCGACTTCGCCAAGGCGCTCATCGACGAGGGCTATCATCCGATGACGATGTATTTCCCGCTGGTCGTGCACGGCGCCTTGCTGATGGAGCCGACCGAGACCGAGCCCAAGGAAGGGCTCGACCGCTTCATCGCCGTGGTCAAGGCGTTGGCGCAGCGGGCGAAGGCGGGGGAGGCGGCGGCGTTTCGCGCCGCGCCGCGCTTCACGCCGCGGCGACGGCTCGACGAGACGGGCGCCGCGCGCAAGCCGGTGCTGCGCTGGCGGCCGAGCGCTGCCGGGCGGGAAGCGGCGGAGTAGGGGCGCGGCTCAGCGGCTGCGCGAGGCGGGCGGCGGCGGGCTCGGCTCGTCGCGGTCGGCGGCGGCGATGCGCTGGCGCGCTTCCTTGATGAGATGGCGCAGCTGCCGCGGATCGACACCGTCGCTCAGCATCAGCACCTGGGTCATCGGATCGTCGAGCACTTGGGAGAGCAGGGGCTCGCCATGACTCTTGCTCATGTCCTGTCTCCCTCCTGCACGCGCGTCGCCGATGCCGCGGGGCGCGGCCGCAATCCGCTCTCACGGTTATACGCACAGACACGGCAATCTATTCCCTCCCGCGCGTGAGCTTTTTTGGACAGGCGGGCGCCGCCGCGAACAACTTCGCTGTCCCGCGCGATTGCCGGTGCGGCCCCGGCCGACATACCCTACTTAATGACGAGATCGCCCACGCCGCCGCTCACCGGACGCCGCGCCCATGCCGTTCCTCTACACCCTCGTAATCCTGCTCGCCGCCGCGGTGGTCGCGGTGCCCGTGGCGAAGCGGCTCGGCTTTGGCAGCATCCTCGGCTATCTCGGCGCCGGGCTCATCATCGGCCCCGCCGGGCTGCGTCTTGTGACCGATGTCGAAAGCATCGCGCAAGCATCCGAGCTCGGCGTCGTCATGCTGCTGTTCCTCATCGGCCTCGAGCTGCGCCCGGCGCGCTTGTGGGTGATGCGCCGCTCCGTGCTGGGGCTGGGGACGGCGCAAGTCGCCGTCACCGCGGCGGTCCTCGCGCTCTGTGGCCACATGTTCGGCCTCGCCTGGTCGACCGCGGTCGTGGTCGGCTTCGGTCTGGCGCTGTCCTCGACGGCGATCGTGCTGCCGATGCTGGCCGAGCGCGAGCTGCTGGCGACCCGCGCCGGGCGCGACGCCTTCTCGGTGCTCCTGTTCCAGGACCTTGCGGTCATTCCCGCGGTGGCGCTGCTGCCCTTGTTCGATGGCGGGATCAGCGGGGTGTCGGAGATGGCGCCCGGTCAGGTCTGGCTCGCCGTCGCCAAGGGGATCGCCGCGGTGCTGGTCGTGCTCATCGGCGGCCGCTTCCTCATCCGGCCGATCTTTCGCGCGGTCGAGGGCGCCAAGGCGCCGGAGATATTCACCGCCACCGCGCTCGTCATCGTCATGGGCACGGCCGCCCTGGTCAGCCTGGTCGGGCTGTCGATGTCGCTGGGCGCCTTCATGGCCGGCGTCCTGCTCTCCGAGTCCGAATATCGCCACGAGCTTCAGGCCGATATCGAGCCGTTCGAGGGCCTGCTGCTCGGCGTGTTCTTCATCTCCGTCGGCATGTCGGCCGATCTCGCGCTCCTCGTCGAGCGGCCGGGGTTGATCCTGGGCGGGGTGGCGCTGCTGCTCGCGATCAAGACGGTGATCGCCTTCGCGCTCGGCCGCGCCTCCAGGCAGAGCACCGGCGACGCGACGCGCTTCGCCCTGGCGCTCGCGCAAGCGGGCGAGTTCGGCTTCGTGCTGTTCGGCGCGGCCGTCACCGCCCATGTCATGACGGCCGAGCAGTCGCAGGCGGCGATGCTGGTGGTGACACTGTCGATGGTCGCGTCGCCGCTGCTCTTCGCGCTCGAGGAGCGCTGGCTCGCGCCGCGCCTGGAGCGTCGGCCGGAGCGCGATTTCGACTTGATCGACGGCGCGCCGACCCCGGTGATCATCTCGGGCTTCGGGCGCATGGGCCAGATCGTCGGCCGCATCCTTCGCTTGCGCCGCATACCCTATACCGCGCTCGACAACCACGTCGAACAGATCGACCTGGTTCGCCGCTTCGGCAACAAGGCCTATTACGGCGATCCGACGCGCCTCGACGTGCTGCGCTCGGCCGGCGCCGGGGAGGCCAAGGTCATCGTCATCGCGCTCGAGGGTGTCGGCGATTCGCTCAAGGTGGTGGAGCACGTCAAGCGGCATTTTCCCAACCTCGCCATCGTCGCGCGCGCCCGCAATCGGCGGCACGCGCATCTGCTGATGGATCACGGCGTCACCCATATCGTCCGCGAGACCTTCTATTCGAGCCTGCGCCTGACCGAACAGGTGCTGGAGGAGCTCGGCATCGAGCCCGAGGACGCGAAGCGCACGATCGCCGTGTTCGAGGAGCATGACGAGCGCACCCTCGTCGACCAGCACGGCTTCTATGACGACGAGAAGCAGATGATCCAGACCACCAAGCAGGCCGCCGTCGAGCTGCGGCGCCTGCTCGAGGCCGACCGCGGCGAGGAGTGACGGCGGAGTTGCCGGCCCCGTCCCGCGCGACCGGGCCGCGAGATATCCGTCCGCGGCGATTGACAAGCCGGGAGGCGGCCCGTTGAATGGCGCCGGGCTGTGGACCGTGCGCTGGGGAAGGGAATGATCGTTCGCGTTGTCGTGTCATTGCTGATCGCCATGCTCGCCGCGGCCGGGACTGCGCGCGCCGAGGACGCCAACGTCCTCAACATCTACAACTGGTCGGACTACATCGCCGACGACACCGTCGCGCGCTTCGAGGCCGAGACCGGGATCAAGGTCCATTACGATGTCTACGACAGCAACGAGGTGCTCGAGGCGAAGCTGCTCGCGGGGCATTCGGGCTATGATCTCGTCGTGCCGTCGGCGAGCCCGTTCCTGGCGCGTCAGGCCGCGGCCGGCGTCTACCAGAAGATCGACAAGGCGAAGCTCGCCCATTACGGCAATCTCGACCCGCAGATCCTGAACGCCGTCGCCAATGCCGATCCCGGCAACCAGTACGGCGTGCCCTATCTCTGGGGCACGACCGGCATCGGCTACAACCCCGCGAAGGTGAAGGCGGCGCTCGGCGGCAAGGCGCCGACGGACAGCCTGCGGCTCATCTTCGATCCGACGCACGCCAAGAAGCTCGCCGGCTGCGGCCTGTCGCTGCTCGACACGCCGCAGGAAGCGTTCCCCGCGGCGCTCGCCTATCGCGGGCGCGCGCCGCTCGGCCGCGAGCAGCAGGACCTCGATGTCGCGGTCGAGACGCTGATGGCCATCCGCCCGTTCGTGCGCAAGTTCCACTCCTCGCAATACATCAACGACCTCGCCAACGGCGATCTGTGCGTCGCCTTCGGCTATTCCGGCGACATGATCCAGGCCAAGAACCGCGCTGCCGAGGCCAAGAACGGCGTCACCGTCGCCTACAGCATCCCCAAGGAAGGCGCGATGATGTGGGTCGACATGATGGCCGTGCCGAAGGACGCGCCGCATGCGCAGAACGCGCTCAAGTTCATCGACTTCATCCTGCGGCCGGAGATCATCGCCGCGATCAGCAACACGGTCGCCTACGCCAATCCCAATGTGCTCGCGACCGACCTCGTCGACGAGGAGATCCGCGGCAACCCCAACATCTACCCGCCGGCCGAGGTGCGCGCGCGGCTGTTCTTCGACAAGCCGGTGACGCCGCAATACGAGCGGCTGCGCACCCGCGCCTGGACCAAGGTGAAGACCGGCAGCTAGCCGGTCGCGCGGCACGATGATCCTGGCGCCCACCGCGTTATCATCGCCGGAAACAGATGCCAGGGGGACCGTGAGCCCGCGCGCCGCCGCTTCGGCGATCCAGCCTTACGTGCGTCTCGAGCATGTCGTGAAGCGCTATGCGCCGGGCGGGCCTGCCGCGGTCGATGATGTCTCGCTCGACATCGCCCGCGGCGAGTTCTTCGCGCTGCTCGGGCCGTCCGGCTGCGGCAAGACGACGCTGCTGCGCCTGGTCGCGGGCTTCGAGCGGCCCGACGAGGGCCGCATCCTGCTCGACGGTGCCGACATGGCGGGTGTGCCGCCTTACACCCGGCCCGTCAACATGATGTTCCAGTCCTACGCGCTTTTCCCGCACATGACGGTGGCGCAGAATGTCGCCTTCGGCTTGAGGCAGGACGGGCTGCGCCGGCGCGAGATCGCGCCGCGCGTCGCTGCCATGCTCGATTTGGTGAAGCTCGGCCGGCTCGCCGGGCGCAAGCCGCACCAGCTCTCGGGCGGCGAGCGGCAGCGCGTCGCACTCGCCCGCGCGCTCGTCAAGGAGCCGAAGCTGGTGCTGCTCGACGAGCCGCTTGCCGCGCTCGACCGCAAGCTGCGCGAGGAGACGCGCTTCGAGCTGGTGCGCATCCAGCGGCGCATCGGCATCACCTTCCTCCTGGTGACGCACGACCAGGAAGAGGCGATGAGCATGGCTTCGCGCATCGCCGTGATGTCGCAGGGCAAGATCGTCCAGCTCGGCACGCCACCGGAGATCTACGAGACGCCGGCCAATCGCTTCGTCGCCGATTTCATCGGCACGGTGAATTTCTTCACCGGCCATGTCGCCGGCACGGACGGTCCGCTGCTGCACGTCTTCTGCCCCGATGCCGGCGCGGTGTTCACCGTCGAGCACGAGCCTCTCGCCGCCGGCGCCGACGTCGCCATCGCGCTGCGCCCGGAGAAGATCGCGCTCGAGGCGCCGCCGGCCGAGGCCGGGCGCAACCGCCTCGTCGGCCGCATCGCCGCCATCGCCTATCGTGGCGAAGCGTCGAGCTATGAGATCGAGCTCGCGACCGGTCGGACGCTGCGCGCGACGCTGCCCAACACGCGCCGGCGCGCCCCGCCTTTCGCCGTCGGGCAATCGGTCGGTCTCACCTTCGAGCCTGGCGCCTGCGTCGTGTTCCGGCCATGAGCGACGCGTTCCGCCGCCGCGCCGTGCTGGTGCTCCCCTTTGCGTGGCTCGCGCTGTTCTTTCTCGTGCCGTTCCTGATCGTGCTCAAGATCAGCTTGGCCGAGACCGCGATCGGCGTGCCGCCCTACACGCCGCTCCTCGATCGCGGCGACGGCGGATGGAGCCTCCACACCACCCTCGCCAACTACCAGTTCCTGTTCTCCGACAGCCTGTATCTGCGCGCCTATCTCAACGCCATAAAATTCGCGGGCGTGTCGACGCTCGTCTGCCTGCTGCTCGGCTATCCCATGGCCTACGGCATCGTGCGCGCGCCGCGCGCTTGGCGTGGCTTGCTGCTGCTGCTGGTCATCCTGCCCTTCTGGACCAGCTTCCTGATCCGCGTCTACGCCTGGATCGGCCTGCTGAAAGGCAACGGCGTCATCAACAACCTGCTGCTCGCGACGGGCCTCATCCACGAGCCGCTGGCGCTCCTCAACAACGCCTTCGCCGTCTATCTCGGCATCGTCTATTCCTATCTGCCGTTCATGGTGCTGCCGCTCTATGCCCAGCTCGAGAAGCTCGATCCCGCCCTGCTCGAGGCGGCGGCCGATCTCGGCTGCCGGCCGTGGCAGGCCTTCGGTCGCGTGACGCTGCCGCTGTCGCTGCCGGGCATCGCCGCCGGCGCGCTGCTCGTCTTCATTCCCGCGGTCGGCGAGTTCGTCATCCCCGACCTGCTCGGCGGCCCGGACACCTTGATGATCGGCAAGGTGCTGTGGGACGAGTTCTTCACCAACCGCGACTGGCCGGTGGCATCGGCCGTCGCCGTCGCCATGCTGGTGCTGCTGCTCGTGCCGATGGGCTTCGCCCGCCGCCTGCTGCGGGACGAGACCGCATGATCAATCGCCTGTCGCCCTTCCTCGCGGTCATGCTGGCGGTCGGCTATGTCTTTCTTTACGGGCCGATCGCGTCGCTGATCCTCTATTCCTTCAACGCCTCGCGCCTCGTCACCGTGTGGGCGGGGTTCTCGACCCATTGGTATGTCGAGCTGGCGCATAACGAGGCCATCCGGCGCGCGGCGCTGGTCAGCATCGAGATCGCCGTCTCCGCCGCCAGCGGCGCGCTCGTGCTCGGCACGCTCGCCGGCTTCGCGCTGCAGCGCTACCGGCGCTTCCGCGGCCGCGCCCTATTCGGCACGCTGGTGACGGCGCCGCTGGTCATGCCCGAGGTCATCACCGGCCTGTCGCTGCTGCTGCTCTTCGTCGCGCTGGAGCAGGCGCTGGGCTGGCCGGCCGGTCGCAGCATGCTCACCATCATCATCGCCCATGTCACCCTCGGCACCGCCTATGTCGCGGTCGTCGTCGAGGCGCGGCTCGCCGCCTTCGACCGCTCGCTCGAAGAGGCGGCGCTCGATCTCGGCGCGCGGCCGATGAAGGTGTTCTTCGTCATCACCCTGCCGCTCATCGCGCCGGCCCTGCTGGCCGGCTGGCTGCTCGCCTTCACCCTCTCGCTCGACGACCTCGTGATCGCCAGCTTCACCTCGGGCCCGTCCTCGACGACGCTGCCGATGGTGATCTTCTCGAGCGTGCGCCTCGGGGTGAGCCCGCAGATCAACGCGCTGGCGACGCTGTTCCTGGCGACGGTAACCGTGACCGTGCTGATCGCCGGCCGGCTGATCGGCGGCCCGGCGCGGCGGCGCGAAAAGGCACGGGCGCCGGCACCGGCGGCTCAGGAATCGTAGCTCACCACCGAGGTGAACGGGACATCGATGCGATCGCGCCCGCGCAGGAACGCGAGCTCGATGATGCAGGCGGCGGCCAGCACGTCGCCGCCGACCATGCGGCACAGCCGCACGGCGGCGCCGAGCGTCCCGCCGGTGGCGAGCAGGTCGTCGAGCACGATCACCCGCTGCCCCGGCTTGATGGCATCGGCCTGGATCTCGATGGTGTCGCTGCCGTATTCGAGCTCGTAGGTGTAGGGGATGGTCGGCCCCGGCAGCTTGCCGCGCTTGCGCACCATGACGAAGCCGCAGCCGAGGCTGAGCGCGAGCGGCGCGGCGACGAGAAAGCCGCGCGACTCGATGCCGACGAGCAGCTCGGGGCGGTAGGTCTTGAGCGCCTGCTCGAGTCGGTGCATGGTCGCTTGCCAAGCCTCGGCATGGGCGAGCAGGGTGGAGATGTCATAGAACAGGATGCCCGGCTTGGGGAAATCGGGGACCGCCCTGATATGCTTCTTCAGATCCATCCACTGCTCCTTCGCGCACCGCGCGCATCGCCGGCGCTACTCTAACGGAACCGACGCGGTGCGGAAGCAGCATTTCGCGGCTCTCGTCAGAACGGCACCAACGTGTAGACTGGGCCGCCATGCAAGGTAGCGGCGGCTGGCTGGAGATCGCGCGGGGGGATGATGCTCTCGTCCTGCAGGCGGGCGGCTGTTGGCTGGTCGCCAGCGCAGCGGAGCTCGATCGCAGCCTGAACCGCCTCGACACCCTCGCCGCCGCGACGACCGTGCGCATCGATCTCGCTGGCATTGAGATGCTCGACACGGTCGGCGCCTGGCTTGTGCTGCGCACCCGCCGCCGCTTCGAGGGGCGCGGCATCGCCACCAGCATCGAGAACGTGCCGCAGGCCTTCGCCCCCCTGCTCGACCAGGTGGCCAAGGGCGAGCCGCCCGAGCCCGTGCCCGCGCCGCGGCTCGGGTTTGCCCAGACCCTCCGAGCGGCGTTGGAGTTCGTCGGCGAGGAGACGTTCAAGTTCCTCGAGGCCGCGCGCGAGCTGCTCGGCTTCTTCGGCCTGGTCTGCATCGCCGTGCTGCGCGCCTTTCGCGAGCCGGCGCGGCTCCGAACGGTGTCGGTGGTGGCGCAGATGCAACGCGCCGGCGTCTCGGCGCTGCCCATCGTCGGGCTGCTGTCGTTCCTGATCGGCGTCGTCCTCACCTTCCAGGGCGCCGATCAGCTGCGCCGCTTCGGCGCCGAGATCTTCGCCGTCGATCTGCTCGGCCTCGGCGTGCTGCGCGAGCTCGGCGTCCTGCTCACCGCCATCATCGTCGCCGGACGCTCGGGCAGCGCCTTTACTGCCGAGCTCGGCGCCATGCAGGTCAACGAGGAGGTCGACGCGCTGCGCACGCTCGGGCTCGATCCCGTCGACGTGCTCGTCCTGCCGCGACTCTTCGGCCTCATCCTCGCCCTGCCTCTGCTTACCTTCTACGCCAATTTCATGGCGCTGCTCGGCGGCGCGTTGATGTGCTGGATCGCGCTCGGCATACCCTTGGTCGAGTTCATGCGCGAGCTGCACGATTCGATATCCGAATGGACGTTCTGGCTCGGCGTATTGAAGGCGCCGTTCTTCGCCGCCAGCATCGCCGTCGTCGGCTGTCGTCGCGGGCTCTCCGTCGAACGGAGCGCCGAGAGCGTCGGCCGATCCACCACCCTCTCCGTGGTCGAATCGATCTTCCTGGTGATCCTCATCGATGCCGCGTTCTCGATCCTCTTCGCGCAGCTCCATATCTGATCGGGCCGACGGGCCCATCATCCGCGTGCGCGGGCTGGTCACTCGCCTGGGCGGGCGGGTGCTGCACGACCAGCTCGACCTCGACGTGCGCCGCGGCGAGGTGCTGGGTGTGGTCGGCGGTTCCGGCAGCGGCAAGTCGGTGCTGCTGCGCACGATCATCGGCTTGATGCGGCCCGCCGCCGGCACAATCGAGGTCTTCGGCGAGGATCTGCAGACTCAGAGCGAGCAGCGGCGGCGGCAGATCGAGGCGCGCTGGGGCGTCCTGTTCCAGGACGGCGCGCTGTTCAGCTCGATGACCGTGGCACAGAACATCGCCGTGCCGCTCCACGAGCAGCTGGCGCTGCGCGCGCCGCTCATCGACGAGATCGCCGCGCTCAAGGTCGGGCTGGTCGGCCTGCCGAGGGAAGCCGCAGCGAAACATCCGGCCGAGCTCTCGGGCGGCATGAGGAAGCGCGCCGGGCTGGCGCGCGCGCTCGCGCTCGACCCGCAGCTGCTGTTCCTCGACGAGCCGACCGCCGGCCTCGATCCCATCGGCGCCGCCGCCTTCGATGCGCTCATCCGCGACCTGCGCATGGCGCTCGGCCTCACCGTGTTCATGGTGACGCACGACCTCGACAGCCTCGTCGCCATCTGCGACCGCATCGCCGTGCTGGTCGACAAGCGGCTGAGAATCGGCACAATGGCGGAGCTCCTGCGCGATCCTGACCCGTGGATCCAAGCGTATTTCCGGGGACCGCGCGGGCGTGCGGCAATTACCGAGAGGGCGGCCGGGCGGAGCGACGGATAGGGTATGGAAACGCGCGCAAATTATGTCGCGGTCGGCGCCTTCGTGCTGCTCGTCCTGGCTGGTGCGGTCATCGCCCTGCTGTGGCTGGCGCGCGGCGAGTTCAATCGCGAATCGACGTTCTACGACATCTATTTCGCCGGCTCGGTGACCGGCCTGGCCCAGGGCTCGCTGGTGCGCTACAACGGCATCCAGGTGGGCCGCGTCGTCGAGATCCGCATCGATCCGCAGAACCTGTCGCAGGTGCGCGCCACCGTCGAGGTCGACCCGACCACCACCGTGATAAAATCCGACGCCGTGGCGTCGCTCGAGATCCAAGGCCTGACCGGCACCGCCTTCATCGAAATTACCGGCGGCAGCCAGAACGCCCCGCCGCTGCAGCGCCACGAGGGCGAGCGGTACCCGGTGATCGCGTCGCGGCCCTCGGGTCTGCAGCAAGTGGTGATGAGCGCGCCCGAGGCGCTCACCCGCCTCATCGACGTCGCCGATCGCCTGGCCTTGGTGTTCGATGAGAAGAACCGCGCCGCCTTGTCCGAGACGCTCGAGAATCTGCGGCGGGTGAGTGCGGTGGCGGCCGCCCGCGCCGGCGATGTCGACAGCACCCTGGGCGACGCCGCCGCCTCGATGCGCGAGCTGCGTGGCACGGTGGTCGAACTGCACCAGCTCGTCGCCAAGGGCGGCGAGGGGCGCGACATGCTGGCCTCGATCGACGGCGCCTCGCGCAAGCTCGACCGCCTGGTCGAGCATCTCGACACGCTCGTCCAGGAGAATCGCCAGCCCGTGCGCGACTTCAGTCAGAACGGCTTGAACCAGTTGAGCCAGCTGCTCGTCGAATCGCGTGCCGTCATCGCCAATCTCAACCGCATCACCGACGACATACAGCGCGATCCCGCGCGCTTCTTCTTCGGTGGCGACCGCCGCGAAGGATATCAGCCGCGATGACCCCTCCGTCGCGCCGCATGGTCATCGCCGCTTTGGCACTCGCGCCCGCCGGCTGCACCAGCCTGCTGCCGGCGGGCGCGGCACCGCCCAAGCTCTATACGCTGACGCCGGCATCGGATTTTCCGCCCGAGGGCCGGCGCGTGGCATGGCAGCTGTTGGTCGATGTGCCCGCGAGCGCGGTCGCGCTCGACACCGACCGCATCGCCTTGAGCCGCAGCGCGACCACCATCGACTACTTCGCCGACGCCGCCTGGACCGACCGCGCGCCGCTGCTGGTGCAGTCGCTGCTGGTGCAATCCTTCGAGAATTCCGGCCGCATCACCGCGATCGCCCGCGAGTCGCTGGCCCTGCGCGCGGATTACATATTGCGGCCCGAGCTGCGGCATTTCGAAGCGGAGTATGGCGGCGGCAGCGCGCCCTCCGCGCATGTGCAGATCGGCGCCAAGCTGGTCAAGATGCCGGAACGCAACATCGTCGCGCAACAGCGCGTCGACACGGCGGCGCCGGCGCGCGAGAATCAGGTTCCAGCGATCGTCGAGGCGTTCAACACCGCGCTGCACGAGGCGATGCGAAAGCTCGTGGACTGGGCGCTCGACGCCGGCCGTTGAGCGCTTGCCAGCGGCGGACCGCCGGGAGATAAAGCGGGCGGGGAGGGGACTGCGCCGATGCTCGATTTCACCCGGCTGGATCGCGCCGAGCTGGAAGCGATGGCCGCCGCGGGGTCGGAAATCCTCGAATGCCGGCGCGTCCTCGCGCGCGGCGGCGATACCATCCTTGCCGAGGTGCTGCGCGGCGCGGCCGGCTTCGGCGAGTGGACGCATTACCCCGAAGGCGACGTCTACGACCCCCTGAGCCATGCCCAGTATTTCTATCATGCCCACCCGACCGGTCAGCGCATGGCGCGGGAGCACGGGCATTTTCACACCTTCCTGCGCCCGCGCGGCATGCCGCCGGGCACGCGGCCGCTGATGATGCCGGAGCTTGCCATCGCCGATGCGCCGGCGGCCCCGGCCGGGCCGGCAGTGCCGCCGGCGGCGCAACCCAACCAGGGCGCCGAGAATGACGCGCTGAGCCATCTCGTCGCCATCGCCGTCGATGCCGAGGGCGTGCCGCTGCGGCTCTTCACCACCAACCGCTGGGTCACCGGCGAGACCTGGTATGCCGCGGCCGATGTCGTCGCCATGCTCGATCGCTTCGTGGTCGACCTGGCGCGCCCGTCCTGGCCGCTCAACCGCTGGATCAGCGCGCTGTTCCGCCTGTTCCGGCCGCACATGGCGGCGCTGCTCCACGCGCGCGACGATGCCGTCATGTCCTGGCGGCGGCGCCATCGCGGCAAGGTGCATGTCTTCGAGGACCGGCGGCTCGAGGTGACCTCGGCGCTCGATGTCGACGTCGACGACGAGACCCGCCGGGTCGCGCTCGCCCTGCGGCAGCAGGTGGCGTGACGGCGGCCGGGGGCCGGTCGAGCTAGGTTAAGCCAACGTTAAGAGCTTCGCCGCACCATGGCGGCCAGGGCGCGACGCAGCGCCGGTGCAGCGAGGGTCGCTTCGGATTATGACGACGACACTATCGAAAGCGGATGTGGCGCGGCTGCTCAGCGATCCTTCGTTGGAGGCGCGGGCGGAAGTGGCGGCGAAAGTCGCCCGCGAGGTCGACGGCACGGCCTTGACGGCGGAAGAGCGCAAGATCGCCGAAGATATCGTGCGCGCCTTGAGCCGCGACGCGGCGATCCGGGTGCGACAGGCCCTCTCCGAAGAGCTCAAGCAGAGCAAGCATCTGCCGCACGATGTGGCGCTCGCGCTGGGGCGCGACGTCGAGGCGGTGTCCCTGCCCGTGCTCAGCCATTCGCTCGTGCTCACCGACGCCGACCTGATCGCCCTCGTCCGCAGCAGCGGCGCCGCCAAGCAGGTGGCGATCGCTGCCCGCAGGCAGGTGTCTACCGGCGTCGCCGAGGCGATCGTCGAGGCCGACGAGCCGGTGGCGCTGGCCACGTTGGTCGGCAATGACGGCGCCGAACTCACCGAGCCGCTGCTGCAGCGCGTCCTCGACCGCCACGGCAGCGATGAGACGGTCCAGGCGCCGATGGCGCAGCGGGCGCATTTGCCGCTCACCGTGCTGGAGCGGCTCGTCGCCGCCGCCTCGGCGAGTTTGCGCGAGATGCTGGCAAAGCGCGGCGACTTGCCCGAGCATCTCGCCAGCGAGCTTGTGCTGGGCACGCGCGAGCGCGCGACGGCGACGCCGGTGTCGCCCGACTCGATTGCCGCCGAGGCGCTCGCCCTGGCGCAGCAGCTGCATCGCGGCGGCCGGCTCACCTCGAACCTCGTGGTGCGCGCCGTGTGCCTGGGCGATCTCGCTTTTGTCGAGGCCGCTTTCGCCGTGCTGGCGGACATCCCCATCCACAATGCGCGGCTGCTCATCTATGACGCCGGGCCGCTCGGCTTCAAGGCGATCTACGAACGCTGCAAGCTGCCGCCCGAGTTGCTCGAGCTGATGCGCGTCGGCTTGCGCGTGGCGCAGCAGACCGGCTTCGACGGCGGCGAGAAGGATCACGAGCGCCACAGCCGGCGCACGCTCGAGCGCATCCTCACGCAGTACGAGAATATCGGCTCCGAGGATCTCGAGTATCTCCTCGGCAAGCTGCGCGCCGCCGCCGGCGTGGCCGCATAGCGCGAGGCTGCGAGCGATGACCGGACTTCGTCCCGGTCATCATCAATCTCTCCGCGGCGGTCCTCTAGATGAGGTTGCGCTGCTCCGCCTGGCGGACCAGCACGTGGTGGCGCAGCATCTGGCTGGAGAACTGATAGCGCAGGCCGCCCGGCCCGACGATGCGACGCAGCACGGTGCCGCGCTCGGGCTCGGTGAGCTTCTTCAGCGGATACTGGAGGGCGAGGAGCGATGCCGCCGCTTCCGGTCCCTCGCCGGTGGCGCGCCCCGCCATCGCGGCCACATCGGCGGCGGTGAAGCTGCCGAACTCGTCGCTGCGGCAGCGCGCGGCGTAGAACAGCACGTCGCGGAACGAGGCGTTGTCATGCGGGCCGATCGCCAGGTCATAGGCCTCCTTGATGCGCAGCTCCGCCTCCTCGGCGGCGCGCTGCACCGCATAGCGCAAATCCTCGCGCTCGACGCGGCTCGACTGGCGGCGCGCCGCGTTGCGCGCCGCGAAGAGGCACAGCAGCTGGGCGTGATAGGGCAGCCCCTGCGCGAAGTCGGCGATCTGCTGGCGCACGGCGGGGTCGAAGCGCAGGCCGGATTTTTCCTCGCCGCTGGCGATGATGCCGTCGATCTCGCGCCGCGCCATGAGCGGCATCGGGATGGTCACCAGCGTGCGCTGCAGCGAGGGATGCTTGCCGAGCAGTTCGCGCACATTGTCGGCGACGCCGATGATGAGCAGCGTCACGGGCACGGCGGAGTCCGACATGTTCTTGATGAGCTCGGCGAATTTCGCCTTGGTGTCCTCGGCCGTGATGCGGTCGTATTCGTCGACGATGAGGATGACGTGCTTCTCGTAGATGCGCTCGAACAGAGCGACCAGCTCGGCGACGCCCACATGCCCGGGCACCAGCTGGTCGAAATTGTCGACGCCGGCCCGGCTGGTGGCGCCGATGCCGTCGGGCAGCAGGCTCGCCGGCATGCGGCGCAGCATTCCGCGGAAGATGTCCTCGAAGCTGAGCTCCGAGTTGCAGGCCAGGCGCAGCACGAAATAGCCGGCATCCTCGGCCTTGCCGGCGAGGACGTTGGCCAGCGAGGTCTTGCCGCTGCCGCGCTCGCCATAGAGGACGATATGCGCGCGCTCTTCCTCGATGGCGGCGATGATGCGCTGCATTTGCTTGTAGCGGCCCGAGAAGAGGGCCGCGTTCTGCTTCGGCCGGGTCGGCGTGAAGGCGTCGCGCAGGCGCGCGCTCACGCCGCCGGTTTCCGTCACGGGTGAACGCGAGCGTTTCCAGGACACGCCAGGCGCGGCCAGCGTGAAGGCGGCGTGCTCCGGGTTGTCGGCGCCGATGGCGGCAGGCGCGGCCTCGCGCGGCGGCGGTACGGCTCCTGGCTGCGGCTTTGCTTCGGGCAACGGCTTGGCCTCGGGCTCGGGTTTCGCGGCGGGCGGCTTGGCCTCGGCTTGCGGCACGATGACCGGCACTGTCGGCGCGCGGCGCAGCGCGAAGGCGGAAGCGCCGCTGCCCATCGGGTGTGGCGTCTCCGCCGACCGCGGCCGGACGATCTCCGGCCGGAGGGCAAAGGCGCCGCGGTCGAGGGCGGCGCCATCGCGGCGCGGCGGCGCAGGCGGTGGCGGCGGCGGCACAGCGCCGCGGCGGTCCGCCAGTCGATGACCCGCGGCATCACTCAGCAGCGGCGGCTCGCGCATCGCCGCGGCGCTGTGCCCGAGATCGAGCACGGCATCGCCATTGAAAGGATCAACGCTCGGCCCGCCGAGCCCGTTCAACGCGGGTCGACGGCGAAACCAGTCTTTGGGATTGGACATTGCGCTCATACCGATGGCTGGTGCGTGTCTATGCCCGACTTATGGGCGAAAGTCCGCCCGCCCGGGTCTACGCCGAGGTTTAACGTAACCGGCAGCCCAAAGGTTCACGGCACCACAAAAAAGCCCTATTTGCCCATGTCTCCGGCGGGCGGGCCGGGCGCGTCGTCCGCGCCCGGCAGGTTGTTCCGGCGCAGGCATTGGCGACGATGCGCCGCGCGCTTGGCGAGCGCCTCGGCCGTGTAGTCGGGATAGGCCTTGGCCGCCGCCCGCGTGCAGTTGTCGATTCCCTTCCAGATGGCGCCGCTCTGACGCAGCCTTTCGTCCGCCAGAGCCCGATGCGGCAGGATGGCGACAGCCAGCGCCAGCAGCGCCAGGCATCGCCGCAGGCTTGCCGATGATGCCGCCAGCGCTCGCATCATTCCAACGCGCCGCCGCCGCGCGCGCCGGCCGGCCGCCCGCGGCGACGGGCCAAGCGGTCGAGCGCCAGCCGCGCCGGCACATAGATCAGCAGGTAAGCCAGCAGCGGCGCCTCGATGAGGAGGACCGACTTCCCCTGTTCCCGCGCTACCAGCCGGCGCCCCGTGGCGCGCGCTTCATCGAGGCAGCTCGCGACCCCCGGACCGATGCGCTGGCCGCAACTGTCCTCGATATAAGCGTCGAGGGTGACAAGCCGCCCCTCATCTCGAAGCGTGTCCTTGAACTGCGGATAGAGGCGCCATGTCATCGCCAGGACCCAAACCGCCGAGAGAACGACGAAATAGCGCGACAGGCGAAATACCGGCGACACTCGCTCTCCCTCGGGGCGGGGAGCCCGGCGGAATAAGACGGCGGCACCCTTCTTCTGTCAATATCGCGGGCTGCTGCGCACGCGCGAACCCCGCCATGCTTGCGTGATGGCGGGGTTCAGATTGGGTGGCTCCGCGAGCTCACCGCTCGGTCACACGACCGAGCTTGCTTTCCGGCGCTGTCTAGCACTGATCCGGTGGAGTCATGCTTGTTAGGCATCCTCCGTCTGTGTTTGCGCCACTCACGAGTCTATGCGCAATTAACAATCGATCAAGGGCGAAGACCGGTACTTTTATTGCGAATTTTGCCGGCGGGTCGATGACGCGGCTTGCGCATCGGCGCGATTGCTGCGCGCCAGGTACTTTGGATCGATTTCCGACACTCTTCTAAGGCCCGAGCGCGGCGCGAAGTTTCGCGGCGCGAGGCAGAGCACCGGGGGCCGGCGCCCCTGGTGATCACATCGGCGGGTTCACGCCTTTGTTGCCGACCGTGACGCCGCGAGCGGTGATCTGGCCGTCCGGCCCTTGCGCGCCGCGCGCGAAGACCACGGCGCCCGGTTTCAACAGGCTGCGGTCGCCGGGCGCGAAGGTGACGATGGTCGCCTTGGGCGGGACGTCGATCTCCTTCTCGCCGCCCTTGAATTTGAGCTTCAGGGTCCGCCCCTTGGGCTGGCCGACCACTTCGGCAACGGTGGCGTTGGTCATGGTCTCGCCCTGCTTGTAGTCCCAGGGGTAATGGCCTTCGCCGGTGCCGCGCATGGTTTCGGGAAAGACCAGGACTTCGCGCGCGTGGAGCTTGCCGCTCTTGTCCGGGCTGGCGGCGGCGCCGACGAAATCGCCTTGCTTGATGTCGGCGAGCTTTATCTTGGTCACCGTGAGCACGCGGAAATCGTCGGCAAGCTTGACCGGCACGGTCTTGCCGCCGCGCGCTTTGACCGTCAGGGTCTGCCCGTCGAGCTTGACGATCTTGCCGCGCACATTGGCGAGCGTCGGCGGCGTGCCGGTTTGCGCCGCGACCGGCGCGGCGATCAGCGCCGCGAGCACCCCCAGCACGATGCATCTGGATCTCATGGCCGTCGCCCTCCCTGCTTTGTCGGTTGCGCGTTCCTACCACGCCGCCGGGGTCGGCGCGCGGCGGGCTCTCCTCACATCTTCGTGAGTGGGTTGCGCCGCGGCCGGTTGCGTTCGCGCGCCATCCCGGCTAGACAGCGGGCCGTAATGGACCCGCTCGCCGCCGAGATCGCCAGACGGCGCACCTTCGCCATCATCTCTCACCCCGACGCCGGCAAGACGACGCTGACCGAGAAGCTGCTGCTGTTCGGCGGGGCGATCCAGCTCGCCGGCGAGGTGAAGGCGCGCGGCGAGCGCCGCCGCGTGCGCTCGGACTGGATGGACATCGAGCGCGAGCGCGGCATCTCCGTGAGCTCGGCGGTGATGACCTTCGAGCATGAGGGGCTCATCTTCAACCTGCTCGACACGCCCGGCCACCAGGATTTCAGCGAGGACACCTACCGCACGCTGACCGCCGTCGACAGCGCGGTGATGGTGCTCGACGCCGCCAAGGGCATCGAGGCGCAGACCCTGAAGCTGTTCGAGGTGTGCCGCCTGCGCGACGTTCCCATCGTCACCTTCGTCAACAAGCTCGACCGCGAAGGGCGCGATCCCTTCGACCTCATGGACGAGATCGAGCGCCAGCTCGCGCTCGAGGTGACGCCGGCGAGCTGGCCGATCGGCATGGGCCGCGATTTTCTCGGCACCTACGATCTCTTCGCCGACACGCTGCTGCTCTTTGCGCGCGGCGGCGGCGAGCGCGTCGTCGAGCCGGTGCGCTGCACCGGCCTCGACGATCCCCGGCTCGGCGAGCTGTTGCCGGCGGCGGCGCTGCGCAAGCTGCGCGATGATGTCGCGATGGTGCGCGGCCTCTGCCCGCCTTTCACGCTGCAGTCGTACCGCCACGGCCATTTGACGCCGGTATTCTTCGGCAGCGCGCTCAATAATTTCGGCGTGCGCGAACTGCTGCGCGGCATCGCCGAGCTGGCGCCGTCGCCGCGGCCGCAGCCGGCCTTGCCGCGCGCCATCGATCCGGCCGAAAGCAGGGTCACCGGCTTCGTCTTCAAGGTGCAGGCCAATATCGACCCGCAGCACCGCGACCGCGTCGCCTTCCTGCGCTTGTGCTCCGGCCGTTTCCGCCGCGGCATGAAGCTGAAGCATTCGCGCAGCGGCCGCATGATGAGCGTGCAGAACCCGGTGTTCTTCCTGGCGCGCGAGCGCAACCTCGCCGAGGAGGCGTGGCCCGGCGACATCATCGGCATTCCCAATCACGGCACGCTGCGGATCGGCGACACGCTGACCGACGGCGACGAAATCCGCGTCACCGGCATCCCCAATTTCGCCCCGGAGATCCTGCGCCGCGTGCGGCTCGAGGATCCGATGAAGTCGAAGCATCTGCGCCGCGCGCTGGAGCAGCTGGCCGAGGAAGGCGTCACCCGCCTGTTCAGGCCGCTGGTCGGCGGCGACTGGATCATCGGCGTCGTCGGCGCGCTGCAGATCGACGTTCTGGCCGCGCGCATCAAGAGCGAATACGAGCTGGGCGTGCGGCTCGAGCCGGCGCCCTACGAAACCGCGCGCTGGATCGACGGCGACAAGGGCGCGCTCGAGCGCTTCATCGACGCCAACCGGTCGACCGTGGCCGAGGACCACGACAATGCGCCGGTCTTTCTCGCGCGCAACGCCTGGGAACTCGACAGGACGACCCGCGACTGGCCGGGCCTGCGCTTCAGCGCCACGCGCGAGCAGTCGTGAGCCGCGCGGCGCGACGACCGCGCCGGAATCGCTGCCGCTGCCGCGCATTCGTCTAAAAGGCCCTGTAACAACAGGTGCAAGCGAGGGCGAACCGCACGATAACAGCGCATGATGCCGGCCCATGGCATGCCGCCGACCAGCGCGATCGCCCGGATGCGCCATTTGCGGGGCAGCCGCGACGGCACCGTCGCGATGATGTTCGGGCTTTTGCTCCTGCCGACGCTCGTCGCCATCGGCGTCGGCGTCGACGTGGCGCGTGCCTATTCCGCCAAGGTGCGATTCGACGCGGCGTTCGACAATGCCGCGCTGGCGCTGCGCGCGAGCGCGGCCGGCGAGACCGCCGCGACGCTGCAGGCGCGCATGCAGAGCTATCTCGATCTGGCGAATCCGTCCGGGGCGCCCGGCGGGCATGTCACGCTGCGCATGAGCGATCCGCTCAACCCTGTCGTCGTCGTGACGGCGTCGACAGCGGTCCCGACCATGCTGATGCAATTGGCCGGCGTTAAGAGCCTGCCCCTCCATGCCGCCGCCCAAATCGTCAGGCAACATCCGCCGGGAAGCCAGGCGACGCCGCGCGATGGCGGCGACGATGGTGGCGACAATTGGGAAGAGCAGCGTCGGCGCCAGATGCCGCGCGGGGCGCGCCACGGCCTCTGGCTCAGGCAAGACTTCAGACAAGACTGATGCGGCTGCGCGTGAGGGCATGCCGATGAGGGCGCCGTGGAAATTCCTCCGCGACGACAGGGGCTCGGTCGCCGTCGAGATGGCGATCGTCGGGCCGCCCTTCATCCTGCTGATGCTCACCATCGTCGAGATGGCGCTTACCCTGGTCACGCAGTCGCTGCTGGACGGCGCCACGCGCGATGCGGCAGGCCTGATCCGCACCGGACAGATCGCGTCCGCCGGCAACGTCAACGACCAGGTCGCCCTGTTCCAGCGCGCCCTCTGCAACAATTTGGGCACGCTGCTGAGCCAGGCGACGTGCAACAGCAACGTTGTCTTCGAAGTCGAGCCTTACTCCAGCTTCGGCGGCATGACCTTTCAGCACGATCCCCCTTGCACCCACAACGCCACATCGAGCGGCTCCGGCGTCGCTTGTCCCTTCAACCTGGGCAGCGCCGGCCAGATCGTCGGCGTCGAGGTCCGGTATTGGCGGCCCTTCATCGTTCCCTGGATCGGCGGATGCTTGAGCGGCGGCGGCTGCTGGGCCGGTGACGGCACCGCGCCAGGGTCGAACCCGCGCACGGTGATGCAGACCTCCGTCGTCGTCTTCAGATACTAGCCAAGCCGATGACGCTCAACCTGACCCGTCCGATCCGCATCGCCGGCGACCGCGCCGGCACCGCCGCGGTCGAGTTCGCGTTGATCATGCCGCTCTTCGTCACGCTGTTCTTCGGCACCTTCGAGGTCGCGAACCTGCTGCTGGCGGACATGAAGCTGACCGCGACCGCACAGGCCGCGGCGGACGTCTTGGCGCGCGCCCCCTCATCGGCGAAGCATCTGAACGCCTCCGACCTCGCCGACGTAACCAATGCGGTATCGCAAGTCATGACGCCGCTGCCGACCACGACCCAGCTCAAGATCGCTTATGCCGGCGTGACATATGACACGGGCACGCCGGTCATCGACTGGCATTACGAGAGCAACGGCGCCAGCGCGATTACCATGGGAACGATCCCGAACGGCGTGGACATGACGACGCTCGGCGGCACGGCGAGCGGCTCAACCGACAGCGTGATCGTCGTCCGCGTGCAATACGCCTATACCTCGCCCATCAGCTATGTGCTGGCAAAAACCTGGGACCTGAGCGAATCCGCGTTCGAACGACCGCGATGACAGCCGCTCGCGGCAGCGCCGGGCCGAATCGTCCGCGGCGATCGCGCCGCGCGGGCGATCTACGATCCTTGCGCGAACGCGAGGACACAGGCGGTCAGCAGGCAAAGGATGCCCCCGGCCAAGGTGAGCACGATCATGGACTCCAATCCGATCGTCGCGGTTGCCCGAACTTGCTTCATCAAATTTTTCCCTCACCAAGCTCCCCTTGGGTTGTATCGGCAGACGGTTAATGAGAAATTAAGCTTGCTTTGACCGTCTAAAATTCGATTCTAAAGGGCGGTTTCACAATAAAAATGCTCCCAGGTATTTTTGTATATTTGACGGCTGTTGCATTTTATTTAAAGTCAAGGCGATAGAACTCGCCGAAAGACCTGCCATGACATAGTATTCGCCGCTCAGGATTGTCAGAGAGGCGTGCCATGACAGCGACTTCCCGCTCGACGGCGCCCGGCCGGCAGCCATCGCCCGCGCAGCGGCGTCGCCGGATTGCGCAAATTCTCACCTGCCGCACGCTCGCCCGTCTTGCCGGCGACACGAGCGGCGCCACGGCCATCATCATCGGCCTCACGTCGATGGTGCTGCTGGGCTTCAGCGCGCTCGGCACGGAGGTGGGTTACTGGTACTTCACGCACCGCAATCTGCAGAACGCCGCCGATTCCGCGGCGATGAGCGCCGTCGCCGCGCTGGAGAACATCTCGAACCCCGACACCGCGCACCGGACGCAAGCCACCGCCGAAGCCAAGGCGACCGCGGCCCGCTACGGCTTCGTCGATACTCAAGGCGGCGTGGCGGTGGCGGTGAACATTCCGCCGACGACGGGCGCCTATACGGCCGATCCCAACGCGGTCGAGGTCATCATCACCGAGCCGCAGACGCTGTTTCTGACGGCGGCGATCACGATCGGCGGCCAGCCGCTTTTCGCCGCCAATCCGACGCAAAAAGTGCGCGCCGTCGCCAATCCCGGCACCAACGGCAATGGCTGCGTCGTGACGTTGGACAGAGGCGCGGTGGTCGACCTTTTCGGCAACGGCAACACGCACCTCAATATCCCCACCTGCGACCTCTACATCAATTCCGACGCCAGTGATGCTCTCAACCAGACCGGTAGCGCGACGATCACGGCCGAGGCCGCCTATATCACCGGCGGCATCTCCGATAGCGGATCAGCGTCGCTGACGACGACGAACGGTACCTACACGGGCACGGCGCCGATATCCGACCCTTACGCGAACGTCACAGTCGCCTACACCTCGCCCGGCTCGTCCTGCACGAATGCCAATCCGCCGACCAACACCCACGTGCAGGAAAGCGTCAGCGGCGGGCTTACAAACTGGACGCCCGATGGCACCAACATGGCGATCTTCTGCGGCGGTTGGGATCCGTCGGCGGGCGGTACCAGCAACATTCACCTGGATCCCGGCCTCTATGTCGTCGACGGCGGCATCTTCGGCTGCAACAACTGCACCGTCAGCGGCGACAACGTCACCATCTACCTGACCGGCAGCGGCACCAGTTACGCCACCATGAGCTTCAGCGGCAACGGCACCGCCTGGCTCAACCTCAATGCGCCGACCGACGCCTTTATGGCCGCCCACCCGAGCACGAAGGTGATCGAGGGCATCGCCATCTTCGGTGACCGCAATGCTCCCACCACGCTAACCAGCTCGTTCTCCGGCAACGCGACTTCCACGGTCAACGGGGTGATCTATATGCCGAAGCAGAACGTCGTCTTCAACGGCAACGGCGCCAGCAACCCCACCTGCAGCCAGATCGTCAGCTACACACTGACCTTACACGGCAATTCCAGCTTCTCGAACAACTGCTCCGCCTACCAGAACGCGCAGCTCGGCTCGGGTGTCGTGAATATCGGCGCCATCCCGGCTCGGCTCGTCGAGTGAGGTCAATCATGCGCAAGCACCATATCGACGCCATCGGCGTCCCGCACGGAGCGGCGATGCGCCTCGGGCGGCTGATGAGCCGCACGCTGCGGCGCCTTCGCGACGCGCGTAGCGGCGCCGCCGCGGTCGAGTTCGCCCTGGTGGCGCCGTTCCTTCTCGGCCTCATGGTTCCGCTCGCCGATCTCGGCGCCTACATCTACGACTACATGGAGATTCAGCTCGCGGCGCAGGCTGGCGGCGAATATGCGGCGCGCCATGGCTGGGACCCGACCGGCATCCAGAACGCCATCCTCGCCGCGGCGCCGAACCTCCATCTCCAGCTCGTCGACAACAACTTCACGGCGCCGGGCAACAGCGATGTGCTTCCCGCTCCATTCACGCCGGCCAGCGCTCAATTCTGCGGATGTGCCAGCGGCACGACGATCTCGCAGATTACGCAGCCCTGCCCCAATCCGCGCCCGATCTGCACCGGGACGGGCGTCCAATCCGGCGTCTATTACACCATCGGCGCACAGACGTTCTACCACACCATATCGGGCTTCAAATATCCGTTCCTCGCCGACGGCCAGGTGATCCAGGGCTGGTCGATCGTTCGTGTTCAGTGAAAGCTCCTGTCATGCAGGGCACACAGGTCGCTCGCTCCTCGGGAATTTCGCGCGGGCTCGCCGCACTCAAGCGTGACCGCATTGGCTCGGCGGCGGTGGAGACCGCTCTGGTGCTGCCGATCATGTTCGCCCTGTTCTTCGGCATCATCGAAGTCGGCCATCTGCTGTGGACGGTGACGGCTCTCAATATGGCCGTCCAGGATTCGGCGCGCTGCGTCTCGGTCAGCAATGTCTCGACTCCCCCGTCCACCCTGTGCGACACCCAGACGCACATGCAAACCTACGCCGTGGCGCGGACCTGGGGCATGACCGTTCCCGCCAGCACCTTCACACTCACCACGCCGGCCTGCGGCTATCAGGTCACCGCGTCCTATCCCTATAAACCGGTCGTGAGCTACATACCGCTATCCATGACCTTGTCGGCCGCGGCCTGCTTCCCGGCGTGGCAGTGACTTAACGGGCGCGGCGATCCATGCTCCTTCCGGCTAGGAATGTGGTTGGGCTTCGATGAGCGAATCCCCTGACTGGACCACGGATGCAGAGAGGCGCCAGCCGCGCACGCCGCAGCCCAAAACGCTGCAGTTCGCACTCGTCATGCTCGGCGCGTGCGTCGTTCTCAGCCTCGTCATCGGCGTGCTGCTCCGGCAGGTAGCCCCGGCGGGGCCGAGCGTCGCGCCACCGCGGCTCAGCATGGCCGTCCCGGCGAAGGGCACTGGCAAGGCCGTCCCCAACATGCTGCAATACCATGCCGACGCAAGCGGCCATTTCTTCATCGAGGCCGCCGTGAACGGCACCACCATTCGTTTTCTCGTCGATACCGGTGCCAGCGTCGTCGCGCTCAGCCCGGACGACGCCCGCGCGGTGGGGATCTCTGATGGCGTTCTCCGCTTTTCGGAAACCGTGAACACGGCCAACGGCCAGACGCATGCGGCGCAGGCGACCCTGCGCTCGGTGCGCCTGGAACAGCTCGAAATGCTCGAGGTGCCGGCCGTGGTGATGCAGCAATCGATGCCGGTTTCGCTGCTGGGCATGAGCTTTCTCAGGCGCCTCGAGGGCTACAGCATCCGCGATGGCGTGCTGACCATCGAGTGGTGATGCCTCTCCTCTCGCGCCGGCGGCCCCAGACCCTAGGCCAGCCCGAGTCGGGCGAGGCGGAAGGCTAATCGCCTATTAAGCATTTTCTGCGCATGTGAGTGCGACGTGGTGGCAATTCGGCGGCCGCGAGCGAGACACCCCATGGCGTTCCAGCCGGCGGCCGTATTCCCGCTGCTCGATTGGTTCATCCCCAAGCACCTGCGGGGCGACGCGGTCGTGCACCGCCGGGCGCGGATGTATCTCGTCACGCATCTCTTCGGCACGCCGCTCGGCTTCCTCTTGGCGCTCTATTTCTATGTCCTCGACCCGCACCTGGGCCCGGCGTTCTGGATACTCACCGCGCTGGTGGCGGCCTTCTACATCTATCCGTTCATGCTGCGCGTGGTCGGCAGCCTGACCATCCTGGCGCCGATCTCGGTCCAGCATTTCACCTTCGTCATCCTGTTCGGGTCGTTCCATTACGGCGGCGTGAGCTCGCCGTTCTTTCCCTGGCTGGGCATCGTCCCGCTGGCCGGCACCTTCTACCTGAGCGGCCGGCTGCGGCTCCTCGCCCTGCTGCTGATCGGCGTGCAGATCCTGGCCTTCTACGCGATCCACGCGCTGGGATTCGCCTTCCCCGAGCATGTGCCGCCGGCCACGCTGTCGGCGATCGGCATCATCTCCGCGCTGTGCACCTGCGTTTTCGTGTCGGCGATGTCGCTCTACTACGCCAGCATCGTCACCGCCCAGCAGGAGGAGCTGGAGTGCGAGGTCGAGAAGCACCGCGCCACCGAGGCGAAGCTCCGGCGCGCCAAGGATGATGCCGAGCGCGCGGACCGCGCCAAATCGGCGTTTCTCGCCAACACCAGCCACGAGCTGCGCACGCCGCTCAATGCCATCATCGGCTTCGCCGAGGTCATCCGCAGCGAAACCTTCGGGCCGGTCAACAATGCGCGCTATCTCGAATACCTCAAGGACATCCACGACAGCGGCCGCCATCTGCTGCGCATCATCAACGACATCCTCGACCTGTCCAAGATCGAGGCCGGCAAGGCGACGCTGGACCGCGAGGAGAAGGTGCAGCTTGCCACGGTGATCGAGTCCCCGGTGCGCATGCTGCAACCGCAGGCTGAAGCCGATTCGATCCGCATCGTGCTCGACCTCGAGCCCGGCCTGCCGCTGGTGATCGGCAGCGAGCGCATGCTGCAGCAGGTCTTCATCAACCTGCTCTCGAACGCCGTCAAGTTCACGCCGTCGCACGGTATCGTCACCGTGCACGCGCACCGCACCGCCGAAGGCGGCGTGGTCGTGGTGATCACCGATAGCGGGATCGGCATGACCGACGCCGATATCGATCTCGCCCTCACCGTGTTCGGCCAGGTCGACAACGACCTCGCCCGCCGCTACAGCGGCACCGGGCTGGGACTGCCGCTGGCCAAGGCCATTGTCGAGCTGCACCGCGGCACGGTCGACATCGACAGCTATCCGGGACGCGGCACGACCGTCACCGTCACGCTGCCGCGCGACCGCGTCTGGGAAGGCGAGGCGGTGCCCGATGCCGCGGCCAAGCCGCCGGTCGCCGCCACCGGCACTTGAGCCTAGGGCGTACAGTAGCCGCATGCCACGCCGAGCCAGATGTCCGCAATCGACGCCTTTGCGGACAGTGGGCGAGCGATGAGCGTTGTCGCGGATTGACCCGAACCGGACATGCGCCATTGACGCTTTGGAAGAGGCGGTCGTCAGCAGATTGCGGGAGGCTTGGAGGGGGGAAGGCCCTGATCAACCCTGGCGGTCCGAGTGGATAGGTACCGTGAATTCAAAAGCAGCGCCTGTTGGGACGTCCGCGGTCGCCCACAATCGTCCTCCGTGAGCCCGTACCCAGTCGTAAAGTTCGGCGGGAGTCATATCCGAACAAATGCTCAGCGCCCAAGTTGTCCCACGTAATATCCCAAGCGATTTTCTGCATCACCAGGCTTGTGAAAGCCTCGTTCCATTAACGTCTTGATCCTCTCCTTCGCGGCTGGTCGTGCCATCGAAGCAAGGCACGCATCCCACCCCGCTGCGATTTCGACATCGGGCGGCAAACTAGCAGCGCTGACGAGGCGCTTGGTATCAATGATTGCCCGCTTGTCGAACGAGGCAATCCGGGTCGCAAACGCATCGACAAACCCGTCAAGGTCAGCATCCGGTAACGACCGATTCACATAGCCGTAGAGCTCCGCCAAGTCGCCTCGAATGTCGTCCGCGCCTAAAAGCACTTCCAAGGCACGTCCCCTTCCCATGAGCCGGGGCAGTCGCGCCATGGGTCCTCCGCCAGGTACCAGACCAACACCGACTTCCCACTGCGACAGGATGGCTTTTTCACGACTCGCAAAACGCATGTCGCTGGCAAGTGCAAGCTCGCTTCCGACACCGGTCGCCCGACCTCGAATCAACGCTATCGATACAACAGGTGCACGACTCAACCGCACGAGCATATCCGGCAACGGTTGCAAGCCGGTGGGGCCTGGAGGCAGGCCGGTCAGATCCTCGAGCCTTGCAAGGAAGTCGTAATGAGTCAGAAAGAAACCTTCAACAGCGCTGTCAAAAACCACGACTTTGACGTGCTCGTCGGTTTCGAGTGCCGTGATGATCTCGTTTAATTGCGGAATGGTTTCCGGACCGAAGATGTTGAGCGGCGGGTGGTCAAATGTGACTCGCCAATACGCGGGCGAGCGCCGAGCCAGCCGTATCTCCGTGGTCTCTGTTGCTGGTGAATTCTGGCTTTTCATTTTTTGTCTCCTTATCATTCCTGTTTGATTTTTGTCTTGCAGTCGTTTTCTTCGGCAATTTCGTCACGCAGCTTTGTGGGGCGGGCCCACATAGGGGAACTCGGCGATCAGATCGCTGTGGGGCCCTACTTTATCCTCCGTAATCTTTCCATTTGTGAGGATGGCCAGGAAGGAATCGAAGGCATCATCTGTGAGTGTCCGGCCATTAACCGGAAAGGACGCCGTGCCCGACGGGTCATAGGACAGAAGATCTGGCAGCAGTGTGCTCGCCACCCGTTTCGCTTCCTGCGGCGAATAGCCACCTGCGTGTTCAAGCGAGTGCGCGAAAACAGCCAGGAAACGCGCGTCGTCGGCCGGCGCACCGGCGAGGTACGCATCTTTTTTCTCGCCAGTAAGGACGTTCGTTTGGGCAGGCAGCGCGCCGCGGTCCACCTGAACCCAGCCTCCTCGCCCGCCGCGCTCGGGAACCAAGGTGCGCGCCCACAGGCGAATCTTCTTCGACCCCAGGGCAGAGTTGGGCGCTTCAAGAGCGATGCTGCATACGTCCTTGTCAGCAAAGAAATCGTCGCCGGTGAACTGCAGATTGTTCTTTGTGCCTTCCACGTCGCAGAAGAACGGATCGCTGCGCCAGCCAGCAAAGAACCGGTAATCGCCCGCCTCCGTCACCCTTGCCTCTCGCCCCGTTGAAACCGGGGCCCTTTCGACAATAACTTGCCCGCCATCGCCGGTACCGGCGGCTTGCGGACCGTCAATGCGGCGGAGGATCGCGGTTTGTGTGCCGCCCTGGCCAGGCGCGAAGCGCACCCGGTACGCGATATCGGCAACCGCATCGCCATCGGTGTCAATCTTCAGTTCGTATAGCGCTTCGGGCGCGAAGGGCTCGGCCGTGGTAGGCCCGGGAGGGGTCTCGCTGGCAGACGGGTGCACGTTCATAATCAGGATCGACTTGCCAGCGTCTCCCGGCTTGAGAAACGCATACAGATCGGTGAAATCCAGGCGGGCGTCTCCGTAGGGGAACCCAAAGTCGGGACCGGAATAATGGTGCGACATGGTTTATCCTCTCCTTCTTTCGGCCTTGTCACGGCAATCAATCAAACCTGACGACGCCATTCCAAGGGCGGCGCGCAACCCGGCGCCGCCCGTGCCGACGACATCATGGGTGTGCTCAACGACCTCGTAGGGTGATGTCACTGCCTCGCACAGGTCGCCTGAACGCAGCCCACACGCGGGCGCCAAGATCGTACCAGCTAATCCATCGAGCGCTCACGGGATGTAGGTTGAATACACGTAATCTTGGTCCTTCTTCGGCTGGTGACATTCGAAGCATTGTTTGGTGGGATCCGTGACCAATGGTTTTGTTGGATCACCTCCCGCCCAGGCCTGGAAGCCCCAGCCTCCCGTCGAGGCATAC
>Ga0209488_10000115_pt1 | contig 58634 bp, 57 predicted proteins | sample Rivendell_Oct201_8_FD_188349 | JGI IMG/M metagenome (GOLD analysis project Ga0209488, IMG submission 188349) | Vadose zone soil microbial communities from the Eel River Critical Zone Observatory, Northern California, USA -... | ecosystem: Environmental > Terrestrial > Soil > Vadose zone >...
GCGTCGACGCAAGCCGCGGCACCAATGACAAGGTCAACCAGCCATGCGCGATTGTCTTGCCGCCCGGCATCTCGCGCTTGGCACGCTCGACATCGACATGGATCCATTGGTGATCGCCGGTGGCGTCGGCGAATTTGTCGATCTGCTCTTGCGTCACCGTGAACCAGTCGCTGACCCCGATCTCCTTACCCTCATAGGCTTTGAGATCGGCGGCGCGTTCCACTTCCAGCATCGGCTGCTCCCTTTTTTCGATATCCAGAGCCTTACAGCGAGATTGCTTCGTTGCTCCGTTCCCGGCAATGACAATCCCAGCAGAGACTTCAGGCGGGCGGCCACGGACGGCGCGCCATGTGCCTGATATGGATGATCCGAATCGTGCTCGCGACAACTCGGTAGAAAATTTTGTACCGGTAACGCATGACTAAGATCAGACGGACACCGGGTCGCTGAATCACCGGCCGCCCGAGCAACGGCGCTTCGGCGATGCGGGAAACGCGCTCACGAATAGCGGCTGCAATTCTTTCTCCGACGACCGGTTCGCCGGAATCCGCGTAGTAATCAGCAATGTGGTGAAGATCAGAAATGGCTCGTTTCGAATACTCGATCTTCATTTCCGCCGAAAATTCGCGAACGCCGCTTCGACCTCCTCGACGGTGGCCGCCTCGCCGGTCAGCCCTTCATCGATTGCCGCCAGCTCCTCAGCTGTCGCGCGGTAATCGGCACCGGACAGCTCTGCCTCGATTTCAAGCGCGAGTTCAGCCAATTCTTGCTGCCGCTCTTCCGGCCAGGTCGGCACGCGCCCTAGTACCTTTTTAATCTGATCCTTGGTCATGCGCGCACTATAGCAGATTTTCAGGAGGTAGGCCGGGCATCACGGGCGCATGCAGAATTTGCTCTCACCGGGTTGGCGCAATTTCTCGGCATAGCCGGCGAACTCGACGAGCAATTTGCGGGTGTCGCGCGGGTCGATGATCTCCTCGATCCAGAACGGCTCGGCCGTGCGGAACGGCGAGCGGAGTTTTTGCAACCGCTCGTCGATTTCCGCGATCTTGCTCTGCGGATCGTCGGCGGCGTCGATCTCTGCGCGGTAGGCAGCCTCGATGCCGCCCTCCAAAGGCAACGAGCCCCAGCGCGCCGATAGCCAGGCATAGCGGATCGAGAATCGGCCGGAGGGCTGGTTCACCGCGCCGGCGACGCCAAACACGTTGCGCACGAGAAACGTGCACCACGGCACAGTCGATTGGTTGACCGCCGCCATCGCACGCACGCCCTTCCTGATCGTCGCCGCCTTCTCGGCTTCGATGCCGACATGAAAACCGGGGCAGTCGCATAGATAGACGATCGGCAAGTGAAAGGTTTCGGCGAGATCGACAAACCGAATGATCTTGTCGCAGGCGTCGGCAGTCCACGCGCCGCCGTAGAAGAACGGGTCGCTCGCCATCAGCGCGACCGGCAACCCGTCGACGCGGGCGAAGCCGGTGATGATCGGCCGCCCGAACATGCGGCCCATCTCGAAGAACGAGCCCTTGTCGACGAGCGCGTCGATGATCGGCCGCATCTTGTAGACCTTGCGCTTGTCGCGCGGGATCGCCTCGAACAAAAATTCCTCGCGCCGGTCCGGATCATCGGTGCGCGGCCCGCGCGGTGCGACCTCGAACACCGATGAGGGCAGATAGGAGAGGAAGCGCCGGGTGCACTCGAACGCCTCTTCCTCGCTGTCTGCGGCGTGATCGACCGCGCCGCACCGCGTCTGGATTTCCCAGCCGCCGAGCTCAAACCGGTCGAGATGTTTCGCGCGGTCGTTGATCAGCGCGTTGACGACCGGCGGGCCGGCGACAAACAGCGCCGAGGTCTCCTTGGTCATGACCGAATAATGGCTGGCCGCCATTCGCGCCGCGCCGAGCCCGGCAACCGAGCCGAGTCCCAACGCCACGACCGGAACCCGCCCGAGATTGGCGGTCGTGTAATAGTAGGGGAGGTTCGAACCGACCCGCCCCGGCAGGTTGGCGCGCCCGGTTGTCTCGATCGTCTTGACCGAACCGCCGCCGCCCGAGCCCTCGATAATGCGGATGATCGGCAGGCGCAGATCATGCGCCATCTGCTCCGGCATCAGCGCCTTCTCGCGGATCGCCGCATCGGCCGACCCGCCGCGCACCGTAAAATCGTCGCCCGCGACGACAACCGGGCGGCCGTCGATCGTCGCCCGGCCAAACACATTGTTCGACGGCGTCAGCTCGACGAGGTTCCCGTGCTCGTCGTACCGGGCCTTGCCGGCGATCGCGCCGATCTCGTGAAAGCTGGCACGATCGATCAATCCGGCGATGCGCTCGCGCACGGTCAGCTTGCCGGCGTCGTGCTGGCGCTTGACCCGCTCGGGCCCGCCAAGCTCGCGAACCTGCCGCTCGCGTTCGCGCAGCTCGTCCAGTTCCGGCTGCCAGCCCATGCCCGCTCGTCCGTTCGGTTCGTCCCCGGCCAGTCTATTGCGGCTTGCGACTGCGGGCCATCGCGGTAATGCTGCCGGCCATCTGCCCCGGTTGCGAATAGGAGACCATCGCCGATGAGCATCGAATTGTGGACCTGGAATACCCCCAACGGCCGCAAGATCTCGGTCGCGCTCGAAGAGATGGGCCTCCCGTACACTGTGAAGCCGGTCAACATCTCGAAAGGCGAGCAGTTCGGCGAGGCGTTCCTCAAGATCAGCCCGAACAACAAGATCCCGGCGATCATCGACAGCGAAGGGCCGGGCGGCAAGCCGATCAGCATCTTCGAGTCCGGCGCCATTCTGATCTATCTCGGCGAGAAGACCGGCAAGTTCTGGCCCAAGGGCGACATGCGCCGCCAGGTGCCGGTGCTCGAATGGCTGATGTGGCAGATGGGCGGCTTCGGCCCGATCCCCGGCCAGGTGCACCATTTCCTGCAGGTCGAGAAGGAAGAGGACCGCCGCTACGGCCTTGACCGCTACATGAAGGAGACGCACCGGCTCTACGGCGTCTTCGACAAGCGCCTCGGCGAGGCGCAGTACGCCGCCGGCAACGATGTCTCGATCGCCGATTTCGCGATCCTCGGCTGGGCCTGGCGGCACGAACGCCACCAGGTCAGCCTGAACGATTACCCCAACGTCAAGCGCTGGTATGAGGCGATGATGGCGCGGCCAGGCACAAAGCGCGGCTTCGAGGTGGCGCTGAGTTGAGCGCGAAGCGGTCATCCCGGCGAAGGCCGGGGTCCATCAACACAGGCTGCTGGAATATGGCTTCCGGCCTCGCCGCTATGCGGCATCTCGGATTGAAGCATGGAAAAACCTATTCCCCTGCTCCGCAGTTTTCTGTTCGCGCCGGGTAATCACCCGCGCCGTGTCGAAAAGGCGCTGACCCTCGACGCCGATGCCGTCATTCTCGACCTTGAAGATGCGGTCGCGACGGCCGAGAAGGTGGCGACCCGCGATGCGATCACGGCAGCACTCCGGCAACCGCGCACCGGACTCCTGTATGTCCGCGTCAATGCCGCCGACACGGAGTTCTGTTGCGGTGATCTGGTTGCGGTCGTGCGTCCCGGGCTCGACGGCATTATCCTGCCCAAGGTGGAGAGTCCGGCAACGCTCACGACAATCGATTGGCTATTGCACCAGATCGAGCGCGAGCGCGGTCTTCCCGAAGGCGCGATCGATCTGATCCCGATCATTGAGACGGCGCGCGGCCTGACGCATCTCGACGCGATTCTCGCCACCGCCACTCGGGTCAAGCGCATCGCGTTCGGCGCCGGCGATTTCACGCTCGACGTCAACATGCAGTGGAAACGCGACGAGGCCGAGCTGTCCTTCGCCCGCGCCAAGATCGTCACCGCTTCGCGCGCCGCCGGTCTAGAGGCGCCGCTCGACACGGTCTGGGTCGATCTGCAAGACCCCGAAGGGCTTGAAGCATCGACGCGCGCGGCGCTGGCCTATGGCTTCCGGGGGAAGATGTGCATCCATCCGAACCAGGTCGAAATCGTCAACCGCGTCTTCACGCCGAGCGAAGACGAGGTCGCTTTCGCGGAGCGCGTCGTCGCCGCGTTCGAAAAAGCCGAAGCGGAGGGTGTTGCCTCGATCCAGCTCGACGGCAAATTCATCGATTATCCGATTGTCTATCGCGCGCAGCGCCTCTTGGAGAAAATCGCTGCGATCCGAGAGCAGGAGCGTCGGGCATGACAAGACAACCCGCCGGACCGCTCAGCGGCGTCACGGTGCTCGATCTCTGCAGCTACCTCGCCGGTCCCTATGGCTGCACCTTGCTCGCCGATCTCGGCGCCGACGTCATCAAGATCGAGTCGCCGCAGGGCGACATGCTCCGCCAATTCCCCTCCAGCCTGGCGGGTGAGGCTCGCTTCTTTCTCGGGACCAATCGCGGTAAGCGCGCCATTGCCCTCGATTTGAAGCAGAAGGAGGGGCTCGCGATCCTGCACCGCATGGTCGAGCGCGCCGATGTGCTGGTCGAGAATTTCCGGCCCTCGGTGCCGGCTCGCCTCGGTATCGATTATCCGCGCCTCAAAAAGCTCAACCCGCGCCTCGTTTATGCCGGGCTGACCGGTTACGGCGACAAAGGACCGCTCAGCGAGAAGGGCGGCTTCGACCAGGTGCTGCAATCCCTTACTGGGATGGCGGTGTTCCAGGGCGGCGGGCTCGACAAGCCGCAACTCGTGCTCGGCTCGGTGCTGGATTATTTCACCTCGGCGCTTCTCGCCTATGGCGTCGCTGCCGCCCTGTTTCATCGCGAGAGGAGCGGCGAGGGCCAGTATCTGAGCCTGTCATTGTTGCGCAGCGCCTTGACGATCCAGGCCGGCCGTTTTGTCTGGGCGGAGAGCGAGGGCCGCGACGTTGCGCGCGATTCCGGCACCGGCGGGCTGACCGGGATCCATCCGACGAAGGACGGCGCGCTCTACATCTCGGTGCACTCGAACCATTTCTGGGCGGCGCTGTGCGAATTGATCGGCCGGCCGGAATTGGCGCGGGATCCGCGCTGCGTCTCGATGCGCAGCCGCGCCGAACACGCCGCCGAGCTGGTCCCGGAACTGCGCGCGACATTGGCAGAGCGCAGCGCGCGCGAATGGGAAGAGATTTTCGGCGAGCGAGTGCCCTGCGCGGCGGTGCGGCGGATCGAGGACATGTTCGATCACCCGCAGGTTCTGGCCGAAGAGCTCGTCACGACGCTCGACCATCCCGTGGTCGGGCATTACCGCACGATGACAAAGCCGATCAAGCTTAGCGACACGCCGGGACCAGAACCGAGCGCCGCGCCAATATTCGCACAGCACACAGACGAAGTGCTGACCGGATACGGCTACTCGGCCGACGAGATTGTCGCGCTCCGCGAGCGCGGCGTCGTGACATAGCTCTCTCCGTGATCCGCCAATAACGGGGCAATGGGCGCGCCAATTGCTCGCCCTCAACGCGCTCCGGGGCGCGAAGCCGCGCACAGCCCCAACAGGCTGTGGGATCAGGCGCGCTTGGCGGGGATGCGGCTCAGGAAGGAGTGAACGAGGTCGACAAAACCGGTGATCTCGATCGGCGTCGGCATGTAGGCGTCGCAGCCGCTCTCGCGCAGCTCATTTTTATCGGCAAAGGGGCCGTAAGCCGAAGTCACGATGATCGGGATGTTCCGCGTCGCGTCCTCCGCCTTCAAGGTGCGCGTCGCTTCCAACCCGGACATGCCCGGCAGCCGCACATCCATAATGATCAGATCAGGCTCTTCTGCGCGCGCCAATTTCAGCCCGTCATCCGCATTGCCAGCCTTCAGCACCTCGTGGCCCTGCGACTCGAGCAGCGCGCCGAACAGCGCGGAGTCGAGATGATTGTCCTCGACGATCAGGACGCGCTTTTTTCTCGGCTTCCAGCGGTCGGCCCCGCCAAACGCCGGTGTGTGTACAGACATGCCTCGATACCATTCCGTGATCGGGGCATCACGATAGCGGCGGCGCCTTGTCGAATGGTTAACCCAGGCAGCTTCGGGCGCGCGGGCATATGCCAATCGCCCCCGGCCTGTGTAATCTCCGGCCCATGTTGAAGCTCAGCGTTCTCGACCAGTCACCGGTCCGCCAGGGAGTGACGCCGCGCGATGCGCTCTTGGAGACTGTGGAATTGGCGAAGCACGTCGATGCCCTCGGCTACAGCCGCTATTGGCTCGCCGAGCATCACAGCTCGCCCGGGCTCGCCGGCAGCGCTCCCGAGATCATGGTCGCGCGGGTAGCGGGCGAGACGCGCCATCTCCGGGTCGGGTCGGGTGGCGTCATGCTGAGTCACTACAGCTCGCTCAAGGTGGCCGAGCAGTTTCGCATGCTGGAGACGCTCTATCCCGGCCGCATCGATCTCGGCATCGGCCGCGCGCCGGGGAGCGATCAGCTGACCGCGATCGCCTTGCAGCACGGGCCGGGCGCGCTCGGCATCGAGCATTTCCCGAACCAGATCGCCGATCTCATCGGCTTCCTCGACAACAAGATGCCGGCGGATCATCCGTTCGCGCGCATTCGCGTCATGCCCATGGGAGAGACAAGCCCTGAGGTGTGGCTCCTCGGATCGAGCGACCAGAGCGCGATCTTTGCCGCCTATTTCGGCTGCGCCTTCTCCTTCGCGCATTTTATCAATGACGAGGGCGGACCCGAGATCATGGACGCCTACCGTCAGCGCTTCCGTCCCGCGGAGCGGCTCACCGCGCCGCAAGCCAGCATCGGCGTCTTTGTCGTGTGTGCCGATACCGAAGCGGAAGCGCGCCGCCTAGCCGCCAGCCGCGATCTGTGGCGGCTGCGTCAGCATCAGGGTGTCCTCGCGCCGTTTCCGCCGCCTGAAGACGCCCTCGCCTACCCCTACAGCCCGGCCGAATTGCGCGTCGTCGAATATCACCGCCGCCGGCAAATCGTCGGCGATCCGGAGCAGGCGAAGCAGCAGCTCACGACCCTCGCTGAAGCTTACGGCATCGACGAAGTGGTCGTACTGACGATCTGCCACGATTTCGCGGCGAGGAAACGCTCCTACACACTGCTCGCCGAAACCCTCGGCCTCGAAAAACCGGCCTGACGAGTGGCTGTCCTCACATTGATCGCAAAGGCTTTCGCAGGCCTGCTGCTGATTGCGGCGGTGGCGATCGTAGGCTTGCGAATTTACTTCGGCCGCTCCGCGGAAAACGAGCTGCGCGCCGGCGAGGACGTCGCGATTACCGCCTTTCGCGGGCCTGTTCCGGAAAATGCGTTTCTCGCCTGCCCACCCGGATTTTGCGCGGCCAAGGATACAGCGCCAAGCCCGGTCTTCAATATTCCGGTCGATCGGCTCGAAGTGTATTGGAACGAAATCGTCGAGCTCGAGCCGCGTCTCACACCGGTTGAGACCGAACCTCACCACCACGGCTCTGTCTATATCCAGCACTCGGCGCTATTCCGGTTTCCGGACGTGATCACCGTCGAGTTCGTCACGCTTGCGCCGGACCGGTCGAGCCTCACGATCTACAGCCGGTCGCGTTATGGCCGCTCCGATTTTGGCGTCAATCGCCGGCGCGTCTTGCGGTGGCTGTCGCGACTCCAGCGGATGGTCGGCCCGGCTGGCTAGACGAGCGTCAGTACAGCCCGCCGGTGCCGCGCCCGGGACGCCAGCCCGGTGCCGGATATCCGCCACCTTGCGCCGGCGGGTATCCGCCCGGCGTATCGTGATCGCGCTGGCTCGTTGTCGGATAGCCGGGGTACCCGCCGGGCGAACCGTAGCTCCGCGGCGTCGAATACGGCGCATAGCTGTAAGGCGACGCCGAGCCGTAATCGCGCGGCGCGGCGTAGCTGTAATCCGGACGATACGGCGCGTATGGAGGCGGGTACGTCGTCGAGCCGTAGGTCCCGGGATAGGGTGCGCTGTAGGCGCGCGGCACCGGCGCCCAATACGGGTTCTGCCCCTGATCGGGCCGCGCGGCGCTGTCGTTCGGCAGCGGGGTCCCTCGCTGCCGCCCGTCCCGCGCTACGCCCGGCGGCGTCAGCGTGTCGGAGTCCGGCGGGAACAGAGAGGCGGTCTGGTCTTCGTCGGTGCCGTTAGGCGCGCCACGAAGCACATTGGTGGCGACCGCGGCGCTCGCGCTCGGCGCTTCGGGGAACGGCTTGGCCGGCACATTCTTCAGCGCCGCCATCATGAAGTCGCGGAAGATCGGCGCGGCAACGTGGCCGCCGACCTCGCCTGTTCCCAACGTGCGCGGATCGTCGAACCCGACATAGACACCCGCCGCGAGATCGGGCGAGAAGCCGACAAACCACGCATCGAACCAGTCGCTCGTCGTGCCGGTTTTGCCGGCGAGCGGCTTCCCGACGGCCGCGACGGCCGTGCCGGTGCCGCGCTCGACGACGCCCTGCATCATTGCGATGAGCTCGCGGTCGCTGGTGTCGCTGATCAGCGGGTCGGGCTTTGTCGGCTTGTACAGAACGGCATTCTCGATAAAGCGTGCGTTCTGCACGGCGAGCGATCCCGGCGGCGGAGCACCGGTAACCTTGTAAGCCGGATCGGCGGCGGCTCCGGCCGCCGGCGCGGCCGCGACAAAGCACGCCGCGCAATCCTTGACGCCCTTCTGGTAGATGACCCGGCCTTGGCGGTCCTGCACCGAATCGACGACCGACGGCAACAGCCAATGCCCGCCATTGTCGATCATCGCATAGGCGCTGGTCAGGCGGAGCAAGGTCGTCTCGCCCGCGCCGAGCGACATCGAGTAGTAGAGCGGCATCTTGTCCATGACATCGAAGTTCTGGACCGTCTTGGCGATCGCCGGCAGACCGACGCTCACCGCCAGCCGCGCGGTGACAAGGTTGCGCGAATGGACGAGCGCATCGCTCAGCGTCGTCTCGCCGACATAGCTGCCCTCGTAGTTCACCGGCTCCCAGGGCGTCTGGCCCGGCCCCTGCGGGATCGAGATCGGCGCGTCCTCGACGACGCTGTACGGGCTGAAGCCGTTTTCGAGCGCCGTCGCAAAAACAAAGGGCTTGAAGGCCGAGCCGGGCTGCCGCTTCGCCTGCGTCGCGCGGTTGAACTGGCTCTGCTGAAACGACCAGCCGCCGACCATCGCGAAAACCCGCCCGGTTTTGGGATCAAGGACGACAAGGCCGCCGCTGATATCGGGGATCTGACGCAGCGCGTATTGCGCGCTCGGCTGCGGGGCGCCGCGCCGGCCGGCCGGAGCCGCGGCGGCGACCGGCTCGACAAGGACGATGTCGCCCGGCTGCAACACCTCCGAGACGCGGCCTATGCCGGCTCCGAGCCGTTGATCGTCAAGCGTCTTGCGCGCCCAGCGCAACTCGTTGACCGAGATACGCCCCTGCCCGCCCTTCTTCAGCACGATATGCGCAGCGCTAGGTTCGACCGCCGTCACGGCCGCCAATTGCCAGCCGGCGGTGCCGGGCGGATCGGCGATGCCGGACAGCGCATTCTGCGCCGACGCCGCATTCGGCAGATGCGTGATGGCGCCGCGCCAGCCGTGCCGGCGGTCATAGGCGACCAGCCCTTCGCGGAACGCCTTGTCCGCGATATCCTGATACGACCGCGTATAGCTCGTGCGCACGGTCAACCCGCCTTCGTAGACCACCTTCTCGCCAAACCGGGCGACGAGCTCGCGCCGCACCTCTTCGAGGAAATAACCGGGCGGCTCGCCCTCGGGATCGCGGAAATGCACGGCGAGCGGCTCGGCCATCGCCGCCTTCGCCTGCTCGGGCGTGACCGCGCCAGTCTCCGCCATGCCGGCCAGCACCCAGTCGCGCCGCGCCTTGGCCGCCTGCGGATGGCGCGCGGGATTGTAGTTGTTGGGCGCTTTCGGCAGGGCGGCGATGAACGCGGTCTCGGCCAAGGTCAGCTTGTCGAGGGGCTTCTGGAAATACGTATCCGCGGCGGTGGCAACGCCGTACGCGCCGGCGCCGAGATAAATCTCGTTGAGGTAGATCTCGAGGATGCGGTTCTTGCTGAGCTCATGCTCGATCCGATAGGCGAGCAGCGCCTCTTTGACCTTGCGCGAGACGGACACCTCGTTACTGAGCAAAAAGTGACGGACGATCTGCTGCGTGATCGTCGACGCGCCGATCGGCCGCTGACCGCGTTGAAAACGCGTCAGATCGGCCACCGCAGCGCGGAAGATCGCAGTCGGGTTGACGCCGTTATGGGTATAAAAATCGCGGTCTTCGGCGGCCAGCACCGCCTGGATCATCGCCTTCGGCACCTGGCTGATCGGCACAACCATCCGGTGCTCGCTGGCAAACTCGGTCATAAAGGCGCCCTCGCCCGCATACACCTTGGTACCGATTGCGGGGACATATTCCGCGAGCTGCTTATGGTTCGGCAGTTCGCGGCTGAAATAGACCAGCGAGATCCCGATAAAGCTGCCGATGCCGACCGCAGCGACGACAATGAGAATGAAGAGAGTGCGGGCAATCCCGCGCAGAACCCCGTTCATTGCCGTGGCGCCCGAAGGCGGCCGGGGATGACGCGTCCCCGCGGCATCGCCGGAGTACGACTGGGCGTCGGCTGGGCCATCTCTCTCTCCCCCGGCTGATGCCCGGCCCCGCGGGCACCATATGAACAACGATCGAGGCGAATGATCTCGGGAGCTGATGCTATGTATACGCGGATTTTGGTCGCTTTGTGGCTGATTGCGGCCGGCCCTGTGACGGCTTACGCGCAGAGCGATCCAGAGACCCCGCGCGGCGCGCCGCCCCCGATCGCCGCGCTCCAGGAGGAATTGCGTCAGGCCGGTTTCGATCCAGGCCCGGCTAACGGGGTCATGACCGAGCAGACCACCCGGGCCCTGATCGCCTATGAGCGCCGCATGCGCCGCATGCCGCAGGCGATCGCCTCGGTCGGCGTCGATGCCGCCGATCCGGTCATGCGGGCGCAGAAGGAATTGAAACGCCTCGGCTTCTACTCCGGGCGCCCGGACGGGGAGCTTGGTCCGGGGACCCGCGACGCGATCATCCGCTTTGAGGTGAGCCGCCAGCTGCCGGTCGATCCGCGCGTGAGTGACCGCCTGCTCGAGGCACTGGCTGAGCAGGCTCCCGCGACAAATTCGAATGCGGCGACGGCCCCGGCCACGCCGCCTCCGCCTTCGGCCCAAGAGACCGCGCCTCCCTTGCCGCCGCCGGCCGCCGGATCGCAGGTCGCGACCGGCGCTAACGCGCCCGCGCCTGAAGCGACCGGCCGCCAGCCCCTGCCGGGCTGGGTCAACCCGCCGCCGATCCGCTAAGCCGAAGCTCAGTTCCAGGGGCTCGGCGGGCCTGGATAACGCCGCCCCGCGCTGGGCACGCTGCCTTGGTGAAACGTGCGTCGACCATTTAGAGCGCTCGGCGGCGCGCTGGCGAAGACCGGCGTCTTCGGCGCGTGCAGCAGAAGGACGCTGCGCGGCCGCAACAGCAGCATCAACACAACGCCGCTCACAAATCCCCCGACATGGGCCCAAAACGCGACGCCGGGATCGCGCGCCCCGCTCGACAGGCCACTGAGTAGCTGCATCGCGAACCACACACCGAGCAGGACCCAGGCCGGCACGGTGACGATCCAGAAGAAAATGATGATCCAGACAAAGCAATGCACATTGGCGCGGGGATACACGATCAGATAGGCGCCGAGCACGCCGGCGATGGCGCCGCTCGCGCCAACCATCGGCACCTGCGAGGTCGGGTCGGCGCCGGCCTGGATCAGCGCTGCGGCGGCGCCGCAACAAAAGTAGATCAGCAGATACCGGAAGCGGCCCAGCAGATCCTCGACATTGTTCCCGAAAATCCACAGGAACAGCATGTTGCCGCCGAGATGGAACCAGCCGCCATGCAGGAACATGCTGGTGAAGATCGTCGCCCAGGGCGGGATCACCGCTAATCGCGGCGGCAAATCGGCATAGCCGAACAGCACGGCCGGGATCATGCCGTACTGGAATGTGACGACATCCGGGTTGTGCGCCAGCTCCCATAGGAAGGCGCCGATGCACATGCCGATCAGCCCGTAGGTGACGACCGGCACCTCCCGGATCGGATTGTCGTCATAGAGCGGCAGGGCGAAGATCACGCGCGCTTCCTCGGCAGCAAACCCGCGCGGCTCGCGCGCAGCATTACGCTATCAACGCAATCACGATGATCCGCTCTCAGCCGCTGAAAGGTGGGTCCCGGTTTTGTCGGGCAGACGACCTGAGCCGTGCCGTCAGGAGCCGACGAGACCGAGTTGGGGGCTGGATGGCTCGGCGAAGCGCTGTTTCGGGATGCGCCCCGCAAGGCGCGCCAGGCGGCCGCCTTCGACAGCGGCACGCATCCCCGCCGCCATGCGCACGGGGTCGTGCGACTTAGCAATCGCCGTGTCGATCATGACCGCGTCGCACCCCAGCTCCATCGCTTGCGCCGCATCGGAGGCGGTGCCGATCCCGGCATCGAGCACGACCGGCACGGGGCTCCGCGAACAGATCAGCTCGATCGCTGCGGGATTGGCGATACCCATGCCGGAGCCGATCAGCGAGCCCAGCGGCATGACCGCGGCGCAACCGACATCGGCGAGCTTTTGGCAGCTGACCGGATCCTCGTTGCAATAGGGCATTACGATAAAGCCCTTGCGCACGAGTTCGTCCGCGGCGTGCACGAGCTGCTCGACATCCGGATAGAGCAACTCGCGATCGCCGATCAGCTCGAGCTTGACCCAATTGGTGTTGAGGGCTTCCCGCGCCAATTCGGCCGTCAGGATCGCGTCGCGCGCCGTCACGCATCCCGCCGTGTTGGGCAGGATTCGATATTTGTCACCGAGCAGGTCGATCAGGCTGCCGGAATAGCCTTCGAGGCTGATGCGCCGGATCGAGGCGGTCACCATCTCGGCACCGCTCGCTTCAAGCGCATCGAGCATGACCTGCTGGTTCGGAAAGCGCGCAGTTCCGGCGATCAACCGCGAGGAGAAGGTGGCGCCGGCAATGACAAGTGGGTCGGCCATCAAACGATCCTACAACAAAAACTCAGCCACCCTGAAACGGGCGCACGATTTCGATACTGTCCCCCGCCGCAAGTAACGCTGTTTGCCACTCGGCGCGCCTGACGACGCTGCCATTGATCGCGACCGCGAGAAACCGCGCGCCAGGATCGATACCCTGCTCGGCCAAGAGCTCGGCCACCGTTGCTGCAGCGAGTTCCGTGTCCTTACCGTTGATCCTCAGCTGCATCATCACGCCTTCCCGCCGACGATCGCGAGCCTCGGCCGGATAGGGTCGGTGCCGGCGAAACGCTCGGGCGAAAACGGCCGGGCGATCTCGGGCAGCCGTTCGCTCAATATATAGGCGCTGACGACGGCGGCGGTGACCGGGGTCAACAGGATGCCGTTGCGGTGATGGCCCGTCGCGATCACGAGCCGGTCGAGGCCGCTCGGGCCAAGCATCGGCGCGTCATCGCGCGAGCCCGGCCTGAACCCGACCCAGGTCTCGTCGATCGGCAATTCCTCGATCGCCGGGATCGCGCGCCAGGCGCCTTCGATGAGGGCGAAGAGGCCGCCCGCTGTCAGGCTCGTGTCGAAGCCGCGCTCCTCGACGGTGCCACCGATGACGAGGCGTCCGTCGCGCCGCGGCACGAGATACCCGTGCGGCAGCCACAGCACGTGCCGCAACAGCGGCGCCGCCGGATCCATCTGCAAGGCGAGCATCTGGCCCTTGATCGGCCGCACCGGCGGCAGATAGGCGGGCGGGATGCCGGCGATCTCGCGCGACCAGGCGCCGGCCGCCAGCACCACAACATCGGCACTATTGCGGCCCCGCTCGGTGACGACGCCCGCGGCGCGCCCGCCGGCGACGATGACCTCGCGCACCGGGCAATGCTCGATCAGCTCGACCCCGGCATGCCGCGCGGCGACCGCCAGCGCTTGTCCCAGCAACCGGTTCTCGACCTGGTGATCGCGGGGGCTGAAGACGGCCGCAGCGGTACCCGGTTTCAGATGCGGCTCGCGTTGTCGCGCCTCGGCGGCGGTCAGCCACTGCAGGTCGAGCCCAAGCCCTTTCTGGAATTCATAGGAATGGCGCAGCTGGGCCGTGTCGTCGCGATTGAGCGCGACGACCAGCGTGCCCTCGTCGCGGTAATTGACCGAGATGCCGCTGGCCCCTTCCAGCTCGCGTGCGAAATCGGGCCACAGGCGCTGGCTTTCGAGCGCCAGCGGCAAGAGCGGCTCCTCCCCCGGCTCCGTCTCGACCGCCGCAGCGAGCATGCCGGCGGCCGCCCAGCTGGCACCGCGCCCGGCGTCGCCGCGGTCGTACACGGTGACCGTGCAGCCGGCCTGTGCCAGCCGCCACGCGATACCGAGGCCGACGACCCCGGCGCCGATGACGACCGTCTTCGGACGGTGCGATGGAACGACAATCGACGCGCTAATGACGGACTCCCTTCACCGGGCAAGCCCGGCCAGGTTCAGTGGGTTTGTTCTCAGCCGTCGGCCCCCGACCCCGGGGGCATGCCGGACGGCACCCCAGCCTCGGCGCAATTTCAAGCCGACCCTCGCGGCGATGCAAGGATTTTCTGCCGAAGGGGCTACCCAGGCCGATGAAGCGCCGCCGCCACCCGGCGGCGAGGGCCCGACCTCTTAACTTTTTCGACAGACCTGCTGGTTAGGGTGCCGGTATGCGCCCGTTCGCGGGCGCTCGCCCGCATGGGCATCCTCCCCTCAGCCTGAGGCCGCCTTTTGGCGGCCTCTTTTTTATCCGATCAGCCCTTCCGCAACTCGGGCTCGCTCGCCGCGTCGACGATGTCGCCCTCGGTATCGATGCGCCCCCGTTCGCCGGCTCGATCCCCAGCAATCGCCGCCCGCCCATGCACCGGACAGTCGCGGTCGGGCGGCGTCGGCTCGGCGCGCCCATTTTGCAAGAAATTTGGCGTCGGACAGGTACAGCCCTGGGCGCGAGCCTCGGGCGATCCGGGAAGAGGCAGTTGTCGTTCGGCGGCCATACTGCGGTAACCGGCCCGCAGCTCATTTGTTCCGTGCCGGTTTGTTTTACGATTTCGGCTATCGTTAGGATCGGAGCACATCGAGGGAAGCATCAATGCGATTTCGGTTAAGGGCGGCCGCCGCAGGTCTGGCGCTCTGTCTGGCGGTTCTGTGGCCAGGCTTCGCGGCGACAACCGACGATCAGTTCAAATCCGATATCGAGGGCTTTCTCAACAAACTGAGCACGACGACGCATGGCGTCCTCAGCTGGGAGGGCTCGGACAGTTTCGAGATGCGGCGAGAGGGCGATGCCGCCGTCGCGACGATCACCAATGCGCGGCTGACGCTGCACGAGGCAAAACCCGCGGAGCTCGTCTTCGATCGCATCGAGATCCGCCGCATGCCGGCGCCCGGAATGCCATCCACCGCCAAGTTCGACATCGTGTTCCCGGCACAATCCACGCTGACCCTGGCAGACGGGACGAAAACCAGCCTCAGCCTCAAGGACGCAAAAGCGAGCCTCGCCCTCGAAGAAGGATCCAACCGGTTCAGCGAAACCTTGGCCTCGTTTGCCGGCGCTCGCCTGGAGCACGCATCCACCGGCGATTGGGTCAGCTTCGGCCCCCTTTCGATGTCCTCGAAGCTCGCCGGTGCGGCGGATGGCGGCTGGTCGAACCCGATCGATTTCGAGCTGAAGCAGATCGAATTCTTCCTCAGCGAGGTGCCGGTCGGCGGGGCGATCGAGCGGATCGCCTACACGGCCCTTTCCTCCGGACCGGATGTCGCCGCGCTCAATCGGCTCCGCGCGCGGATGGATGAATTGCGAGAGCAAGGCGAGCAAGCGACGACGGCGCGCGCCGACGCGCTTCTCGAATTGCTGCCGACGCTGCCCGCCCTGTTCAGTCTTGTGAAAGGCGAGACGATCCTCGAAGGTCTTGCCGTCCGCGCCGCTAACGGCGAACCGCTTGTCAGCTTGGTCAAGGCGAGCCTGGGAGGCGCCTTGACCGGCCTGTCGGGCGATACCGCTGCCTGGCGCATCACATTCCACCAAAACGGGCTCACACTCGCGAGCTCAATCCTCGATCCGGCCAAAGTGCCGCAGATCATCGTCATCGATTTAGGGCTCGAAAATGTCGCGACAGGTCCGTTGCGCACGATCCTCGAAGCAATTGCAAAAGCGCGCAAGGAAGCGGATGGCCCCGACTCGCAGCAGGCGATGCAGCGGATGATCGGCGCGGCGGCGATGTTGAACCCTGTCTTCCGCATTTACGAAGCCGGGCTCAAAACCAAGGATGTCGGGATCGCAGCCACCGGGGACGCAAAGGGTTCGCCGCTCTCGCCGAAGGGATACTCGGCCGAAGCCGACATTATCGTGCGCGGCTTCGACGCATTGCCCGCGCTGCTGGGCAACTCCCCCTACGCCCAGTACTTGCCCCTTCTCAAGGTGCTCGGGACCGCTGGCGCGGACTCAGATGTCAAATTCCACCTTGCCTCGGCACCGCCGAAATGGATCACGATCAATGGCAACGATGTCAGCGGCTGGCTCATAGGATCCACGTCCGAGCCCGGCAAGCCCCGGCAATTGCGCCCGGCCGAGCCGCCGCTGCAGGGTGACGACGTGCGCGCCGTCCAGCGTTCGCTCAACGGCGCCAAGATCGCCGCGCCGCAAAGCGGCACGTATGACGGCGCCACCGCCGCGGCGGTAGCGCAATTTCAGAAACAGAACGGCCTAAATGTGGACGGTGTCGTGACCGAGGCGACGCGCGATAAGCTCGGCGTGAAACCTTTGGCACCCGAAGCCGCACCCCCACGAACGCCCGACGTCATCAAGCCGCCTCGCCGCTGAATAGTCCCGGCGGCCAAATTGACAGCCGGCCGCCGCGGGCACTATCACCGGCCAGTCGCGCGAGGAGCTTTCGATGACGAACAAGATTTACCCCGATGCCGCAGCGGCTCTCGACGGCTTGCTGCATGACGGGATGATGATCATGGCCGGTGGGTTCGGCCTCTGCGGCATCCCCGAAAAGCTGATCGGCGCGATCCGCGAATCCGGCTTCAATGCTTTGACCATCGTATCGAACAATGCCGGTATTGACGGCGCCGGCCTCGGTCTGCTGCTCGAAAGCCGTCAGATCCGCAAAATGATCTCGTCCTATGTCGGCGAGAACAAGCTGTTCGCCGATCTTTATCTCAAGGGCGAGCTCGAGCTCGAATTCAACCCACAAGGCACCCTGGCCGAGCGCATCCGCGCCGGCGGCGCCGGGGTTCCGGCCTTCTTTACCAAGACCGGAGTGGGGACATTGGTTGCCGAGGGCAAGGAACTGCGCGAGTTCGATGGTGAAACTTATGTGATGGAGCGCGGCCTTGTCGCCGATCTGGCGATCGTCCATGCCTGGAAAGGCGACCGCGAAGGCAATCTCGTGTACCGAAAGACCGCGCGCAACTTTAACCCGGTCATGGCCACCGCGGGCAAGGTGACCGTCGCGGAGATCGAGCAGCTGGTCGAGCCTGGCGAGATCGAGCCCGACGAGATTCACACGCCAGGAATTTTCGTGCAGCGCATCGTGCACTATCCAACCTACGAGAAGCGCATCGAGCAGCGCACCGTTCGCAAGCGCGGCGCTTGAGAGAGGAGGCGACCAATGCCTTGGTCACGCGACGATATGGCGCGCCGTGCCGCGGCCGAGTTGAAGGACGGGTATTACGTCAATCTCGGCATCGGCATCCCGACGCTCGTCTCAAACTTCATCCCGCCCGGCATCACGGTCCAATTGCAGAGCGAGAACGGCATGCTCGGCATGGGGCCGTTCCCCTTCGAAGGCGAGGAAGATCCCGATCTGATCAACGCCGGCAAGCAGACGATCACCGAATTGCCGACAACAAGCTATTTCGACAGCGCGCAATCTTTCGGCATGATCCGCGGCGGCCATATCGATCTGTCGATCCTTGGCGCGATGCAGGTCGCCGAGAACGGCGATCTCGCGAACTGGATGATCCCCGGCCGCATGGTTAAGGGCATGGGCGGCGCGATGGATCTCGTTGCCGGGGTCAAGCGCGTCGTCGTGCTGATGGAGCATACCGCGAAAAACGAACCGAAGCTGCTGCACCGCTGCACCCTGCCGCTGACCGGCGCCGGTGTTGTCGACACGGTGATTACCGATCTCGGTGTCTTCGCGATCGACAAGAAGGCAGGCGCCATGGAGCTGATCGAGCTCGCGCCCGACGTGTCGTTCGACGAAATCAAAGAGAAGACCGAGGCGTCGTTCCGGGTGCGCTCCGGTCTGGAATGAGCCCGTCGCCCGCCCAGAGGGGCGGGCGCCAAGTCAATCGCTGCGGTTAGTGGCCGTGGCCATGCCCGCCGCCCCCACCGCCGCCATGAAAGCCACCGCCGCCCCCGCCTTGGAAGGCGGGACCGCCTTGCATGCCGCCGGCATACATACCTGATCCGGTCGTGACATGGGTTGAGTAGCCCCCGGCATAACGCCCGCCGCCCCGGCCGCCCGTGCTCGCAAAGCTCATGCCCCGACCACCGCCGTTGGTGACAACGGTGGATGCCCGGCCGCTTGTGCCGCGGCCGCCAGCCGTTCCAGTCGAGGTGCTGGTGCCCGCCGTCTGTGCATGGCCGCTGACGACCTGGCCCAGATTGCGCGCTTGCACGAGCCCATCAGCCTTCATCTCCTTGAAAACCCGTCCCCAGCCTTCCCTGCCTTTCATAGCGGCGATCTGGTTCAGGCTCAGAGCCTGTGTGCCACTCGGCGGGTGCTGCGAATTGAACAGCGACTGCGCGATCCGTTGGCCACCCGGCGACAGGTTTTGGAATGCGCCGGTCGATGTGGTGGTCGTCCGCGTGCCGGTCGCGGCGCCGGTTTCCGTACCGGTCCCGGTTGTCATGGTCTGTGTGCCCGTCCCCGTCGAGGTTTGATGAGTGCCGGTGCCGATCGGGCTTGTCTCGACGCCGGTGCTGGTCGGCGTGATCGCCTTCGATTGGGCCGAGGCCGGCGCGGTGAACGCCAAGGCCGCACCCAAAACGAGGCAGGCGCTTTGCAGCTTCATGACTGGCTCCTCCGGTAATGGTTTTTGCGGGCCGCTTTCGCGCCCGCCGGGTCGTCCTGCAATGTCTGGGCGGTTTGCAGGATGATCTCGGTCGAGGTCGCGCTGTCCTTGCCGAACAGGCCACCCTTATCGGCGACGACCCGCATCCGGGTCGTGCGCGGCGTCAGGCGTTCGAGCTCAATGTCGATCGTGCGGCCGGCAGCGCTGGCACTGACCTTCCAGCCGTCATCGGTGCGCGTATCCGCGGTGATCGGCATGGCAAGCCGCGCCAAGGTGGCGCGGGCCGCGTGATGCACGGAATCGATTGGGGTGGCGAAGGTCTTGTAGCCGACCCCGTTGAGCTCGTGCTCGACCCCTGTCCCCATGCCGACACCGGCGCCTGCCCCAACAACGGCGAGGCCAGCCGCCGCGCATCCCTGCAGCGAAACGGCCAGCGCCAGCGGCGCGAGCCGCTGGAGCGGCGTGAGTATCGCTTTCGGAAAGTCCCCCATCTGGCGCGGAAGCCTACCGGCGAGACGGCGAGGTCGTCGAGCAGCAACGCTTCAAATTTAATCGAGTTGTCGAGGGGCTCCCGCGCGGGCGCCGCACCTGATCTATGTTAATTGACGAAGCGGACTGTTACCGTTTCGCTGTCCTCTGCGGCCGGGCAAAAACGAGACGAGCCGGCAAAAGCCGGCTCGTTTAGGGTAAAATTCTGGAAGGTACTGGCCGAGGCAAAGGTGCTTAGGAAGGTGCTGCCGAAAGTTCTTAAAGGTACGTAGCGTTACGATGTGTTACAGAATGTCACAGATCGGTTAACAAGGCAAGAGCTTTCGACGCGGGTGCGCGACATCGGGAAGGCTCTTCGTCAACCAAGGGACTTGGGCCTAGGCGCCGCATCGACGCCCCCGCTCCGGCTTTGCTAAGGTCCGGCGCGTTTTGCCCGGCGTCGCCCCCTTCCCGGAGCTTAATCGGCCTTGCCCGCGTCGCCCACGTCACGCGATCTCCGCCTGGATTTCTTCCGAGGCTTGGCGCTGATCTTTATCTTTATTGATCACATTCCGGAGAACATCCTCAGCTATTTTACACTCGAGGCATTTGGTTTTTTCGACGCGGCAGAAGTTTTCATTTTCATCTCCGGCTTCACGGCGGCCCTCGTCTACGGGCGCCGGCTCGTCGAAAAGGGTGTGATCTACGCCACCGCCCAAGTGCTGCGTCGCGCTTGGCAGCTCTATGTCGCGCACGTCTTCCTGTTCGTGATCTTTATTGCCGAAGTATCCTACACTGTCACGACCTTCAATAACCCCATGTACAATGAGGAGATGCGGGTCGCCGATTTCCTCGATGAACCGCATGTCGCCGTAATCCAGGCGCTCCTCCTCCAATTCCAGCCGACCTTCCTCGACATCCTGCCGCTGTACATCCTGATGCTGGTGATCTTCCCGGTCGTGCTGATTGGCATGCAGCGCCATCCGCTCCTGGTGCTACTGCCATCCGCGGCGCTCTACATTGTCGTGCAGATTTTTGGGATCGTGGTACCGGCCTATCCCGAAGGGCATGTCTGGTATTTCAACCCGCTTGCATGGCAATTCTTGTTTGTCAGCGCCGCCCTGCTCGGCCACGCCCGGATTCGCGGCCAGACCCGCCTCCCGTTCGCGCGCGTGCTCTACCCGGCGGCAGCGGTGATCTTCGCCGCGGCTTTTCTGATCAAACTGAGCTGGACAATCCACGGCGTGTGGGACGCGTTTCCCGGCCTCCTCCTAAAACAGCTCTGGCCGATCAACAAAAACAATCTGTCACCGCTACGGCTGGTGCCGTTCTATGCGCTCGTCGTGCTGGTGGCGCTGCGAGTGCCGCGCGAGGCGCAATTTCTACAGAGCACCGCGGCGCGTCCTTTCGTGCTGTGCGGCCAGCAATCTCTCGAAATCTTCTGTCTTGGCATCATCCTGTCGGTCCTCGCTCACTTCATCCTGACTGAATACGGCGGGGGGGTCTGGATGCAGCTGGCGGCCAATGCAGCCGGTATCACGGTCATGTTCCTGACTGCGGCAATGCTCGCCTGGTACAAAATGGTCGACCGCATGCCGCCCCTCCGAACGGTCGCCGCGCCCGGCCGGCCAAGCGACGGAATCGCGAAATGACCCGGGGTGCGCTCCTATCCGCCGCAGTGCTCGTGGCGCTCGTCGTCGGCTCGCCTGCGGTCCATGCCGAGCACGAATGCGAAGTCCCGCCCGAGATGATGCAAGTCTCCGCCAAGCTGCCGCATCTCGCGGCGCGGCTGCGAGCGCACGAGCCCGTCAACATCGTGGCGATCGGCGGCGCCTCGACGACCGGCACCGCTGCGGGCTCGCCCGACCTCGCCTATCCGCACCGGCTGCAAGTGGCGCTCACGAAGCTCTTTCCGGACGTGCCGATCACCGTCGTCAACAAGGGGGTGCCGCGCCAGTCGACGCGCCAGATGGTCGGGCGGTTCGCGACCGATGTGATCCCGGAGGACCCTATCCTCGTCATTTGGGAGACCGGGATCAGCGACGCGGTTCGCGGCATCGAAGTCGACGACTTTACCAGCGCCCTACAAGCCGGGATCGACGAGGTCAAGAACCGGTCAATCGACATAGTGTTGGTTGATATGCAATTCTCGCGCAGCACCGCCACCGTTATCGACTTCGAGCGGTACCTAACGGCGGTGCACGGGGTCGCCGATCTTGACGGGGTCTATGTCTTCCCCCGCTATGAAATAATGCGCTATTGGAGCGAGCAGAACATGTTCAATTTCGACGAGGTCGCCGCCGATGAGCGGGCGCGCCTCGCCGCCCGGGTCTATGACTGCATCGGCCGCAAGCTGGCGCAAGCGATCAAACTTGCCGTTCAATGACCCGCCTTGCTGCCCTCCGCCGTGCCATAATTGGACTCGCGGTCGTTATCCCGCTCGGCGGCGCAATCGCCGCTGAAAATGACAGCGCGAGCGCCTGCACCGCGCCGCCAGCGCTCACCCGGATCGAACCCGCACTCGCCCACGCCGCCGCCCGGATCGACCAGGCCAAGGCTTTGACCATCGTTGCGGTCGGGTCCTCCTCGACGCAGGGTGTCGGCGCTACCGATCCGAGCTTGAATTACCCGAGCCGGCTGGAGACCGCCCTGAAGCAGCGCCTGCCCGGCGTTGCGATCCGCGTCATCAACCGCGGCAAGGGGGGGGAGGATGCGGAAGAGGAGTTTGCCCGGCTCCAGCGCGACGTCCTCGCGGAGCATCCCGACCTCGTGATCTGGCAGGTAGGGACCAACGCGGTCCTGCGGCGTGACGATCTCGAATCGGACGAAGTGCTGCTGCGGCGTGGCGTCGCGCTGCTGAAGGCCAGCGGCGCCGATGTCGTGCTGATGGACCTGCAATACGCCCCGCGGATCCTCGAACGGCGCGCCACGGCCGCGATGGAGCAGCTGATTGCGGAAATCGCGCAACATGCTGGGGTCGGGCTATTCCGCCGTTTTGCCGTGATGCAGCACTGGCGCGCAGCGCAGCCTCCCGAATCGCCCGCCATGATCGGGCGCGACGGGCTGCATATGACCGATGCAGGTTACACCTGCCTTGCCATAGAGCTTGCGAAAGCACTTGTCGCGAATTGGGAATCGCATCGGCACACGGCGCAGCCTGGGGGCGAAGCGGCCGGCAAAGTTGCCAATTCCGGATCGGGGCGGAGCAGCGCGGACAACGAAAAGCCGCGCGGTCGCTGACGGCCCTCGCGCAATCGCCGCGTCGCACTCGCGATCAGCTGCGACGAAAGGACGCGTTAAGGTTTAGAAGATATTATCGGCGCTGATCCCCGTTCGCACGTGCAGAATAGGGTTGGGATTCTTGCCAGCTTCATATATGCTGCGAGTTGTCCTGTGGGGGGCCACAAGATGTTGTTGGGTTCCGAGCAGCCCACCGAGCCTGGGCGATGCCAAGCAGCGGCATCGCAACAGACGTTGAATCGCCTTTCGGTTTCAATGTTGACCGTAGAGTTGCCACAAAGCTTTGGCATAGTGATTGCCAAAGGTGGATCGCAAGCCGTGCAACAGGGAACGGCGACCGTGCGGGGGCACGGTGGCGAGACGAACGGGGGGAAGGATGGCACGAGCGTCGCCGTTATCACGGCGCGATGTCTCCGCCGCGAACCTTTTTCTCGGGCATCGATGTTAACCGAGTGAGTGATCAAAGCTCTTGCGGTCGACGCTCTGTCGATTGAGGTGAAAAATGCGATTCGATGATGGCATCTTCGGACTTTATGCGCAGACCTACGAGAACCGTCGCGAGGTTGAATTAAGCCTCGAGGACTATCTCCGGGCGTGCTCGGACGATTCGTCATTTTATGCGGGACCGGCCGAGCGGCTGCTGAAGGCGATCGGCGATCCGATCATGGTCGATACGGCCCAGGACCCGCGCCTCGGCCGCATCTTCATGAACCGCACGATCAAGGTCTATCCGGCCTTTGCCGACGATTTCTTCGGCATGGAAGACACCATCGAACGGATTGTCGGGTTCTTCCGCCACGCGGCGCAAGGGCTCGAAGAGCGCAAGCAGGTGCTCTACCTCCTCGGCCCGGTCGGCGGCGGCAAATCGTCGCTCGCCGAGCGGCTGAAGCAGCTGATGGAAAAAGAGCCGGTTTACGTGCTCAAGGCCGGCAAGGAGATAAGCCCGGTCTTCGAGAGCCCGCTCGGCCTGTTCGATCCCGTCACCTTTGGCGAGGAGATCGAAAAGCGGTATGGCGTTCCGAAGCGGCGCCTTACGGGCACCATCTCGCCCTGGGCGGTGAAACGCCTCGAGGAATTCGGCGGGGACATCGCGAAATTTACCGTCGTTCGGCTGCAGCCCTCTCGGCTGAAGCAGATCTGCGTCGCGAAAACCGAGCCTGGCGACGAGAACAACCAGGACGTCGCGAGCCTCGTCGGCAAGGTCGATATCCGCAAGCTCGAGATGTACAGCCAGAACGATCCCGACGCCTATTCCTTCTCGGGCGGCCTCAACCGCACGACGCAGGGTCTGATGGAATTCGTCGAGATGTTCAAGGCGCCCATCAAGATGCTGCATCCGTTACTAACGGCAACGCAGGAAGGGAACTACGCCGGCACCGAAAACATCGGCGGCATTCCGTATCAGGGCATCATCCTCGCGCACTCGAACGAGGCGGAGTGGCAGAGCTTCAAGAACAACAAGAACAACGAAGCCTTTATCGACCGTATCTCGGTCATTAAGGTGCCGTACTGCCTGCGCGCCACCGAGGAGCGCAAGATTTACGAAAAGCTGCTGCAGAACAGCGAGCTGTCAAACGCGGCGTGCGCCCCATCGACCCTCGACATCCTTTCCCGCTTCTGCGTGCTCTCCCGCCTGAAGGCGCATGAGAACTCGAACCTGTATTCGAAGATGCGGGTCTATGACGGTGAAAGCCTGAAAGACACCGACCCACGGGCCAAGTCGGTCCAGGAATACCGGGACGCGGCGGGCGTCGATGAAGGGATGGACGGGATCTCGACTCGATTCGCCTTCAAGGTCCTGTCGAGCACGTTCAACTTCGACACACAAGAAGTGGCGGCCGACCCGGTCCACATGATGTATGTGCTCGAGCAGTCGATCTGGCGCGAGCAGTTTCCGGAGGAAGTTGAGAAGAGGTATCTCAACTTCATCAAGGCAGAGCTGGCGCCGCGCTATGCCGAGTTCATCGGGCACGAAATACAGAAGGCCTATCTCGAATCCTATTCGGATTATGGGCAGAATCTGTTCGACCGGTATGTCGCCTACGCGGACGCCTGGATCGAGGACCAGGACTACAAGGATGCCGACACCGGCCAGCTGATGAATCGCGAGCTGCTGAACCAGGAGCTGTCGAAGATCGAGAAGCCGGCGGGCATCGCCAATCCGAAGGACTTCCGCAACGAGGTCGTCAAATTCGCATTGCGGGCGCGCGCCGCCAATAGTGGGCGCAACCCGTCCTGGACCTCATATGAGAAATTGCGCGAGGTCATCGAGCGGCGAATGTTCTCGCAGGTCGAGGATCTCCTGCCGGTGATCAGCTTCGGCAGCAAGAAGGACTCGGACACCGAGAAGAAGCACGCCGATTTCGTCGATCGCATGGTCGAGCGCGGCTACACCGAGCGGCAAGTGCGCCGGCTGGTCGAGTGGTACATGCGGGTCAACAAGGCCGGCTAGGCATACGGGCAGCGCCAGCCGGCCGGAGGTAGTTCGATGAACGTTGTCGATCGCCGGCCCAACCCGAAAGGCAAGAGCCTCAGCAACCGTCAGCGGTTCCTGTCGCGTGCCCGGGTCGAGGTCAAATCGGCGGTGCAAGAGGCCTTGCGCAAGCGCAAGGTCGCCGATGTCGAGCACGGCGAGAAGGTCGCGATCCCGACGCGCGGCATTTCCGAGCCGATCTTTCACCATAACCGCCGTACCGGTAAGACCGATCACATCATCCCGGGCAACAAGGAATACGTCCGGGGTGACGAGATCCCGCGTCCGACGGGTGGCGAAGGACAAGGCGGCCGGGAGGGTAGCCCGGACGGCAGCGGCGACGACGCCTTCGAGTTCACGTTATCGAAGGAAGAGTTCCTCGACATGTTCTTCGAGGATCTCGAGCTGCCGGACCTTGTCAAAAAGAGCCTGAAGGACACCACGGCGGTCGATCTGCAGCGCGCCGGCTATACCGTCACGGGGACACCGTCGAACCTCAGCGTGCCGCGCACCTTGCGCAACAGCATGGGTCGGCGCATTGCACTGCGGCGCCCGAAACTTTCCGAAATCGAGACGGCGCAGCAGGCGCTCGAAGTGGCGCGCGTGGCGGGCGATGAGGAAGCCATCGAGCGGTTGACCCGCGAGTTCGAACGTCTCGAACGGCGCAGCAAGATCATCCCCTATATCGACCCGATCGATGTGCGCTATCGCCGCTTCGACCGGGTGCCGCGTCCGAACACGGAAGCCGTCATGTTCTGCCTGATGGACGTGTCCGGCTCGATGACCGAGGCGATGAAGGACCTCGCCAAGCGGTTCTTTATGCTGCTGCATGTGTTTCTCACGCGGCGCTATCGCCATGTCGATGTCGTCTTCATCCGGCATACCAGTACCGCGGAGGAGGTCGACGAGGAGACGTTCTTCTATAGCCGCGAAACCGGGGGCACGGTGGTCTCGACGGCGCTGGAAAAAATGCTGGAGATCGCCCGCGCACGGTATCCGATCGACCGCTGGAACATCTACGGTGCGCAGGCCTCCGACGGTGACAATTACGGCGCGGACAGCAGTCGCTGCGTCTCGCTGCTGGGCGGCGATGTGCTGCCGCTTTGCCAGTATTTCGCCTATGTCGAGGTTGGCGACGGAATGGGTGGCAGCCTGACGGGGCTGTCGCGCGACAGCGATTTGTGGCGCGCGTACAGCGAGGTCGCCCCGGCGCATCCGCATTTCGCGATGCGGCGTGTGGGTGATCCCTCGCAGATCTTCACCGTTTTCCACGAATTGTTTGCCAAGGGGGGCGTCCGTGCCTAACACCGGTTTGGCAGACGCTGTGCAACTCAGGGCCGAAATGCCGCTCTTCACCGGGCCGAACTGGGATTTCGGCTCGCTGCGGCGGGTCTATGAGGCGGTCGAGAAGATCGCGTTCGGCGAGCTCGGTCTCGACATCTACCCCGTGCAGATTGAGGTGATCACTTCCGAGCAGATGCTCGATGCTTATTCATCGGTCGGTCTGCCGTTGATGTACCGGCATTGGAGCTTCGGGAAGCGTTTTGCCTATCACGAAACCCTGTACCGCAAGGGGTTGCAAGGCCTCGCCTACGAGATCGTCATCAATTCGAACCCGGTGATCTGCTACATCATGGAAGAAAATTCCATGACGATGCAGACGCTCGTCATCGCGCATGCCGCGTTCGGCCACAACCATTTCTTCAAGAATAACTATCTGTTCCGGCAATGGACGGACGCAGACGGGATACTCGATTATCTGAGCTTTGCGCGCGACTACGTGTCGAAGTGCGAGGAGCGATATGGAGCCGAGGCGGTCGAACGTGTGCTCGACGCGGCGCACGCGCTAAAGGAGCATGGGGTCAACCGCTACGCCCACCGTTCGAAGCCCAACTTGGCGGAGGAGCAGCGCCGTACCGAAGAGCGGCGGGCCCATGAAGAGGCAACCTACAACGATCTATGGCGCACCGTGCCGCAACTCGGCGGCGACAAGGACGACCCGGTCGTCAGCGAGAAGCAGCGCGAGCAGCTGCGCCAGCAACTCGGGCTGCCCGAAGAGAACCTGCTCTACTTCATCGAGAAGCGCGCGCCTCGCCTTGAGGATTGGCAGCGCGAGCTGATCCGCATCGTGCGTAACGTTTCGCAATATTTCTATCCCCAGAAGCAGCTCCAGCTGATGAATGAGGGCTGCGCAACCTTCTGCCATTACGAGATCATGAACCGGCTGCATGACAAAGGGCTGATCACCGAAGGCTCGATGCTCGAGTTTCTGCATTCGCATTCGAGCGTCGTGTTCCAGCCGGGGTTCGACGATCCGCGCTTCAGCGGCTTCAACCCCTATGCCCTCGGCTTCGCGATGATGAGCGATATCCGCCGCATGTGCGAGAAGCCGACCAGCGAGGACCGCGAGTACTTTCCGGAGATCGCCGGCTGCGGCGACCCGTTTGGGGTGCTACGCCACGCCTGGGCCAATTACCGCGACGAGAGCTTTATTCTGCAGTATCTGAGCCCGGCGGTTATTCGACAGTTCAAGATCTTTCAGATCGCCGACGACAGCAGCAAACCCTCGCTGCGTGTCGAGGCGATCCACGACGAGATCGGCTATCGCCGCATCCGCAGCGCCTTGTCGAAGCAATACGATTTGTCGCGGCGCGAACCTGACATCCAGGTGGTCGATGTTGATTTAAGGGGCGATCGCTGCCTTACGCTTGTGCACTACGTACATGACGGCGTGCTCCTCGAAGAAAAGACCTGCCGTTCGGTGCTGCGCTATGCGGCGTACCTCTGGGGTTACGCCGTCAAATTGCTCGAAATCGAGGCAGCGACCGACAAGACTCTGAAGACTTACGAAGCGGCTGTCGATCCGACCTGAGCGCACGCCCGTCCAGGCCCGAGCGCGCCACCGCGCTTGCGAGGCTTGCCAGGAGGTCCGAGTGGCGCCATCTGCGTTTGATGATCGTCCTCGGCGTTGAAACCAGCTGTGACGAGACCGCCGCGGCGGTCGTTTGCGACACCCCGCAGCCGCACATCCGCGCCAATTTGATCCGCGCACAATTGCCCGAGCACCAGGCGTATGGCGGTGTCGTGCCGGAGATCGCCGCGCGGGCCCATCTCGATCATATCGAAGAGCTGATCCGCCGCGCGCTCGACCAAGCCGGGGTTGGCGTCGACGAACTCGACGGCATTGCCGCCGCGGCTGGCCCCGGGCTGATCGGGGGCCTCATCGTCGGCACGATGGCCGCGAAGGGGATGGCCTGGGCGGCGCAAAAGCCGTTTGCTGCGGTCAATCACCTGGAGGCGCATGCCCTGACCGCCCGGCTCTCGGACAGCGTCACGTTTCCTTATCTGCTGCTGCTGGTTTCCGGCGGTCACTCGCAGCTCGTGGTGTGCGCCGGGATTGGGAAATATCGCGTGCTCGGCGCAAGCCGCGATGATGCCGCCGGCGAGGCCTTCGACAAGACTGCGAAGCTGCTCGGGCTCGGCTATCCCGGCGGACCCGCCATCGCGGAGGCCGCCCATAGCGGCGACCCGAAGCGGTTCTCTCTGCCCCGGCCGCTCAAGGGGCGCGCCGGTTGCGATTTCTCCTTCTCCGGCCTGAAGACAGCGGTACGGCAGACCATCGCGGAATGCCCGCCGCGAACCGATCAGGACCTTGCCGATCTCGCTGCCGCGATCGAGCTGGCGATCTGTGACAGTTTGGTCGATCGCACGACAAATGCCGTCGCGTGGTTTCACCGCCATTATCCGCAGGGCAGCACCCTCGTCGCGGCAGGTGGCGTCGCGGCGAACCAGCGGCTCCGCGCAGAGCTTTCTGCGTTGGCGTCTGCGGCCGACTTAGACTTTATTGCTCCGCCGCCGGAGCTCTGTACCGATAATGGCGCCATGGTTGCCTGGGCTGGGCTTGAGCGCCTTCGGCTTGGCCTGACGGACACACTCGACGCGCCGGTTCGCCCGCGCTGGCCGCTGGACGGCTCTAGCCCGATCGCAACGGCGGCATGAAGCGAGTCGCGGTCATCGGCGGCGGCGCTTGGGGCACGGCGCTGGCCTTGGTCGCGGCGCGCGCCGGGGCGGGCGTCGTACTGTGGGCGCGGGATCCGGCCATCATTACCGCGATCAACGAGCGGCATGAAAATCCGGTCTATCTGCCGGGCATCGCGCTCGATCCGACGATCGGCGCGACGAGCGAACTCGAAGCCGCGCTGAACCACGCCGAGGCCGCCCTCCTGGTCGTGCCGGCACAATTCATGCGCGGCGTTCTTGGCCGGCTCCAGCGGCTGCTCCCACCGGGCATGCCGCTATTGCTCTGCGCCAAGGGCATCGAGATCGAATCGTTACAGACCATCTCCGAACTGGCGCAAGAGCTGGTCCCAGGTTCCCCGCTGGCGGTTCTTTCGGGGCCGAGCTTTGCCGGCGAAGTCGCGCGTGATCTGCCGACCGCGGTCACGATCGCGAGCGGCGAACCCGAACTCGCCGAAGCATTTATGGGGAGGCTGGGAACCGCCCGGTTTCGCCCCTATCGGTCAGATGACCCGATCGGGGTGGAAATCGGCGGCGCGGTCAAGAATGTGCTGGCGATCGCGTGTGGCATCGTCGAGGGCCGCGGCCTGGGCGACAACGCGCGGGCGGCGCTGGTTACCCGCGGTCTATCCGAGATGATTCGCCTGGGCGTCGCCAAAGGCGGTCAAGCCGATACCTTCCGGGGCCTCTCTGGGCTCGGCGATCTCGTTCTGACCTGCACCGCCGGGCAGTCGCGGAATTACACGCTGGGGCTCGCGCTCGGGCGGGGCATGAGCCTTGGCGAGGCCCTCAGCGCGGGCCGGTCCGTCATCGAAGGGGTGGCGACCGCTGCGGCAGTGGCCCGGCTTGCCGCCCGGCTAGATGTCGAGATGCCGATCACCGCGGCGGTCGAGGGCGTGTTGCATCACGGCGTCGCGATTGACGCGATGATCGAGGCCCTTCTCAGCCGTCCCTACCGCAGCGAGTGAGGCGCATGGGCCGGTGCGATTTTGCGCAGAGCCGACCGCCAGGAAAGGTCTTTTCCCACGCCCGGCAAAGCCAATATCATGAGGGGCGGCTATCGCCATCGGCCCGGATCGATATGAGCGACAACGGAAGACGCGGCGAGGAAGGACCCGGTACCGGCGTCATCGTCAAGCCAAAGGCGAAGACGAAGAAGCCGTCTATGTATAAGGTATTGATGTTGAATGACGACTACACGCCGATGGAGTTCGTCGTGCACATCCTCGAACGTTTTTTTAGCAAGAGTCGCCAGGAAGCGACCCGCATCATGCTGCATGTGCATCGACGCGGGGTCGGTATTTGTGGTGTCTATACCTATGAGGTAGCCGAAACCAAAGTGACGCAAGTCATGGACTTCGCCCGGCAGCACCAGCATCCTCTGCAGTGCACGCTGGAAAAAGACTAGTCAGTCATCGCCAGGAAAGGGAGCGGCAGTGCTCTCACGCAACCTCGAAAAATCTCTGCATCGCGCGCTGGCCCATGCGAATGAGCGGCATCATGAGTATGCGACGCTCGAGCATCTGCTGCTCGCCTTGACGGAAGACCAGGACGCGATTTCGGTATTGCGCGCCTGCAGCGTCGATCTCGACCGGCTGCGCCGCGAGGTGCTGACCTATGTCGATAACGAGCTGACCAACCTTGTCGCCAGCCATAGCGAGGATGCGAAGCCTACGGCAAGTTTCCAGCGCGTGCTGCAGCGCGCCGCGATCCACGTCCAATCCTCCGGGCGCGAGGAGGTCACCGGCGCGAATGTGCTTGTCGCGATGTTCGCCGAGCGCGAGAGCCACGCCGTCTATTTCCTGCAAGAGCAGGACATGACCCGGTTCGATGCGGTCAATTACATCTCGCACGGCATCGCCAAGGCGCCGGGCCGCTCCGAGACCCGGCGCGTGCAGGGCGCCGAGGAGGAGGAGCGCGGCGAGAAGGGCCAGAAGCGCAGCCATGACGCACTCGACGCCTATTGCGTCAATCTGAACAAGAAGGCCAAAGGCGGCAAGATCGACCCGCTGATCGGGCGCGAGGCGGAGGTCGAGCGCACGATCCAGATCCTGTGCCGCCGCTCGAAGAACAACCCGCTCTATGTCGGCGACCCCGGCGTCGGCAAGACCGCGATTGCCGAGGGCCTCGCCCGCCGCATCGTTCAACGCGAAGTCCCCGAGGTATTGCTCAACGCGACGATCTATGCGCTCGACATGGGCGCGCTGCTGGCCGGGACACGCTATCGCGGCGATTTCGAGGAGAGGCTGAAGGCGGTATTGGCCGAGCTCGAAGCGCAGCCCGGCACGATTTTGTTCATCGACGAAATCCACACGGTCATCGGCGCCGGCGCGACATCGGGCGGCGCGATGGATGCCTCGAACCTGCTGAAGCCGGCTCTCGCCGGCGGCGTCATCCGCTGCATCGGCTCAACGACCTACAAGGAATACCGCAACTATTTCGAGAAGGACCGGGCCCTCGTCCGCCGTTTCCAGAAGATCGACGTCAATGAGCCGACGATCGAGGATTCGATCAAGATACTCCGGGGCCTGAAGCCCTATTACGAGCGTCACCACAAGGTCCGCTACACCGCCGATGCGATCAAGGCGGCAGTCGAGTTGTCGCACCGCTACATCGGCGACCGCAAACTGCCCGACAAGGCAATCGACGTCATCGACGAGACCGGCGCGGCACAGATGCTGGTGCCAGAGGCGCGCCGGCGCAAGACGATCACCGCCAGGGAAGTCGAGGCGTGTATTGCTACAATGGCCCGGATCCCGCCAAAGAGCGTGTCGCGCGACGACCGCGAGGTCCTGAAAAATCTGCAGCGCGATCTGCAGACGATGGTTTTCGGACAGGATCAGGCGATCGACGCGCTTGTCTCCGCGATCAAGCTGGCGCGCGCCGGCTTGCGCGATCCTGAGAAGCCGATCGGCAGCTATCTGTTCTCCGGCCCGACCGGCGTCGGCAAGACCGAAGTAGCGCGCCAGCTCGCGCGCACGATGGGGATCGAAATCACCCGCTTCGACATGTCGGAGTACATGGAGCGGCACACCGTGTCTCGGCTGATCGGCGCGCCACCGGGCTATGTCGGTTTTGACCAAGGCGGGCTCCTGACCGACGCGATCGACCAGCATCCGCACAGCGTCCTCTTGCTCGACGAAATCGAGAAGGCGCATCCCGACCTGTTCAACATCCTCCTGCAGGTTATGGATTACGGGAAGCTGACCGATCACAACGGCAAAATCGTCGATTTCCGCAATGTCATCCTGATCATGACGACGAATGCCGGCGCCGCCGAACTGGCCAAGCAGGCCATCGGTTTCGGCAGCGGCATCCGCACGGGCCACGACGAAGAGGCGATCAACCGGATGTTCACGCCGGAGTTCCGTAACCGGCTCGACGCGGTGATCTCCTTCGCGGCGTTGTCACCCGACACGATCGGGCGGGTGGTCGACAAATTCGTACTGCAGCTCGAAGAGCAGCTTGCCGATCGCAATGTCGCGATCGAACTTGATGCCAGCGCGAGGGATTGGCTCGCCGTCAAGGGATACGACCCGCTGTTCGGGGCGCGGCCGCTGGCCCGCGTCATTCAGGAGCACATCAAAAAGCCCCTCGCCGAAGAGCTGCTATTCGGCAAGCTGGCGAAGGGCGGGACCGTCAGGGTTTATGCCGAGAAGGATGCGGACAAGCTGAGCTTCGCCTTTGAGCCAAAGCCACCGGCGCCCTCGGCCGAACCCAAGGAAGCCGAACTCGTCGAATAGCCGCGTCCGCGGGCTAGCCGAGTGCGGCAACTCGCCCGTTTGTTCGACGATCGGGCCGCCGGTCTGCGCGGCAAGATCGTCTGTCTCTACGCCGTTCTGATCGCCGCCAATCTCGGTGCCTGGGCTTGGGCGATCGCTGCGTTTCCCGGCAATGCAGTGCTGCTCGGGACGGCGCTCTTGGCGTACGGCCTCGGGCTGCGCCACGCCGTCGACGCCGATCATATCGCGGCGATCGATAATGCCACCCGCAAGCTGATGCAGGAAGGCAAGCGCCCGATCGGCCTCGGCTTTTTCTTTGCGCTGGGACACTCGACCGTCGTCATCGTGGCCGGCAGCGCAATCGCGCTCGTTGCAGGCAGCGTGCAGTCGCGTTTTCCCGGGCTCATTGAAACCAGCAGCGCGATTGGAATGGCGGCATCGGCATGCTTTCTGTTGATCATTGGTGCGCTCAACACGGTGCTGCTGGTAACGGTCTGGCGCGCGATCCGCCAACGCGGAAAGACCGGCGATGCGGGCCAACGCCAACTTGACGCGGTGCTTGGCCGGAGCGGGCTTTTTGCGCGGCTGTTCCGGAGCCTGTTTGGGCTCATCGCGCGCAGTTGGCACATGTACCCGCTCGGTTTTTTGTTTGGGCTCGGTTTTGACACCGCAAGCGAGATCGGGCTGCTTGGGATTGCCGCGAGCGAGGCGGCAAAGGGATTGCCGCCCGGATCAATCCTGGTGTTCCCGGCATTGTTTATGGCCGGGATGTCGTTGGTCGACGCGACTGACGGTGTGCTGATGCTCGGCGTTTACGGCTGGGCGTTCACCGAGCCGCGTCGGAAGCTTTATTACAACTTTGCGGTCACCGGCCTTTCAGTGGTCGTGGCCGTGGTTGTCGGCGGGATCGAAGCCGTCGGCCTGATTACCCAGAAATTCGGCGCTGTCGGCGGCCCGTGGGATACCCTGAATACGGCGGCCGCTGAAATCGGCGTGTTCGGCTATACGATCGTCGGACTGTTTGCCTTCGCCTGGCTTGTTTCGCTGCTGATGTATCGGCCGAAGGCCCCCGATCGGATCGGCGCGTGAGTTTCAGTGGTGATGCATGAAGGGCGGCGCCCACGTGCCGAGCAGGCTGACGACTGCCAGAATGCCCAGGCCGATCGCCTGCTCGATCAGCACAGAGCGATAGAGCACGCTCCCTGCCGTTCCGTTTTTATCCGCGAGCCGCGGCATCAGCCGAAATCTGTTGCGTAAAGCGACCGCTACCATGGCGAGATAAAGCAAGATCTTCAGCGAAAGCAGCTGGCCGTAATCCGTCTCGTACAGCGCATCTACACTGCCGACCAGGATCAATGTATTGACGATCCCGGTGATCGCGATAGCGGCCACCGCCGCGTACCCCATCTGCGAGAAGGCAGGCACCGCATGCCGCCCGAAAGCGCCGAACCCCTCCTCGCCTGACCGCGCCCGCGCGAGCAACCAGCCGAGCGGCAGCAAGCCGCCGAGCCACAGCCCCGCGGCAAGCAAATGGATGGATTGATTGAGCTCCCGACCCAGCCCGGCCCAGCCGCTCGCGCCGGCAGCGTGACCGACCCAACCCAGACTCGCCAAGGCGAGCGCGGCCCAAACCAAGTTCAGCGCATGACGACGGCGCACAGTCACAGCGCTGACGACTAACAGGAGCGTGAACAGCAGATGCCAGCACCACCGGTGCCCGAATGCGGTTGCAGAGAGGACTGCTTCGATTGTCGCCGGATCGACTGCCGCGCTCTCCTCGCCCGCCATTCTCGCCGCGACAAGCGGAACAATCGCGATCCCCGACACAAGCATGATCAGCCCGCTGATCCACAGGAGCGCTCTGTTCCAGAGATCGAAACGCGCGATGATACGCTCGTCGGGCGCCGAGGGAAGCCAGCCGACCGCGTAAAACCGGAAGGCGCTGGCGCCGAACGCCGCCATTGCAGCGGCGAAGTGAACGAGACGAGCGATGACGAGAGCGTCATTCACCGCATCGCCTCCCCGGCGATTTGGTCGGGCCGGGTCATCGCCCAATCGTGAACTGGAAGTGTCCCTCTGTGGGGTGGGTATCGACCGACACGACGCGCCAGCTGACCGTATACGTGCCGGGCGGGAGCGGCGGGAGTCCGACCCGGAGTTCCGCCGGTGTGCCCGGCGGCACCTGGGCATTTCCGAGATCGACCCGCTGCCCCGCTTCGTTCGTCACTGTGACGTTGGCGAATGCGGGTTCGAGCTCTTGCGTGAAGGAGAGGCTGAGAACGGGCGGCGCGGTTGCGATGCTGCTGCCGACCCCCGGGCTGGCGTGATCGAGAAGGGCATGCGCCTGCGCTGACGTGCCAGCGGCGATTAGTGCCAAGTCCACAGAAAGCCAGAGCGCGGGTACGGTGAGCTTGCGCATCTTCACCACTCCGAGATCGGTTTGCCGAGGCTTCGCGGGAATAGATCGTCGAGATAGACGTGAAATTGCACGACGCCGCCAAACCCGCGACCGGATGCTTTGTTGACCGGCAGGATGGCCTCGGCGCCGATCTGAAAATAAGTCCCGCTCCAGATGATGCCTGGCTGGATGGTTCCTATCGTCTGCGTACCCTCGCTTCGGGCAATCGGCGTCGTAAACGCGATCTCGACGAGCGGGATCAGCCGGCTGAACGGCTCGCGCAGGCCGATGTCCTTCACGCAGCATTGCAGGTAAGGCAGGCTGTATTCGAGCGCGAACCCATAATTGAAATTGTTGGGGTTTGGCGCGCCGGCGCTTTCGGTTTTGGTCGGAAAATCGAAGCCGAGATTGCCGGTAACCGCAAAGGGCCGCAGATAGGCAAGTTCGGGCGCAAGATCGCCGAAACCCTTTCCGAAGTTCAGGGTCGGCGACAGCGTCGTGACATCCGGCGCGCCCAGCGCGGCGACTCGCCCGGTATGCGCCCAGCCGACATTGAGGCCGATGAGGCCGAGCGCCTCGTGCGGCCCATCGACAAAGAGCTGGTATTGCAGACCGGTATGCAGTCCGCTGAGTCCGGTCGCGCCCGGCATGTCCTTTGGCTTAAGGTGCGTCCATCCCTGACCGATCGTAAAGCCGAGATCCGGGGTGATCCGTTTTGCGAGATCGACGTCAAGGTCGAGCTCCTGCGAGCGGTCGAGACCGGTGGGCGGGCGAGTGACCGTCGGCAACGACACCTCGTCGGCGACGAAGGGATCGTCAGTCAATATTGTCGCGGGGAAGAATCGCTGACCGGCAAAGCCGTGCGCCGCTGCATGCTTTGGCGGCATTGCCGTGCCGATGGTCGCAACCGCCAGCGCAGCACCTGCCGCGCGAATCGTAAACCGACATGAGCTCATCATGGGACCGCCCGTGACTGGAGACGGAATGACTGCGCATCGTCGGCGGCTTTCCAGCCGCCGGCAGGGCGCAATCGGGCGAAGACGCTGTCAGCCCAGCGCCGGCGGTCCCCGCGCCCGGGTCGGTCCGATCAGACCGGCGGGTTGAAATTCGGACGGCGCAGCAGCGGCTGCCGCCACCTCGGCGAAGGCGATGCGCGCCACGGCCGCGACTTGCGGCACGACAAATCCGGTGGCGGCATGCCAGAGGCAGCACAGGGAATGGTCATGGTCGGCGTGATCGCCAATCGGCGCCGGCGCCCGATCGCTGCCGATCGGCGCCGGGTCCGCATTCGCCGATGCCGCAAGGCACAGGGCGTGCTCCCCGAGACCTGTGAGCGCCGTGATATCAGCAGATCCAACACTCGGCGGCGTCGGCCAGACGAGCCGCAGACAGAGCGCCAGGACGGCGAGTGCAACGCCCAACGGCGACGCCGCGGGGCGACGCTCGACTATCGCAATGTGGCCGGTTCGGCGCGGCACGATCGGTTTCGACCCGCTGGGATAAATTCCCCGATCGCGAGAATTACCAGCCGGACGGCTCGCCGCCAAGTCGCGGGATTGTCAATCCGGTGACGTCGCGGGAACCCGGTTCACCTCGGCCGTGCTGCGACGTCGCAACATCCGCCCGCCCTCCAGCGCCTGCCAGATGCCGATCGTCGGCAAGCCGATCGCCAGATCGCGAGCGCGCTTCAGCAGAGACAGCGCTAATGCCATCTCCGGCGTCAACCCGAAGGTAGCGCCGAGCAGGATGTAGGCGCCTTCCTGCACACCGACCGCGTTCGGCACGACAAACGCCGATGTTCGCACCGCGTAGAGCATGCTCTCCAGCACCAGCACGGCGCTGAACGGCAATGGTTCGCCCGCCAAGCGCAAGACAAGCCACGCCTCCGCCGCGCTGGCGATCCAGCATGCCAGATGCAGCGCGAAGCACAGCCAGAGCGCAACCGGGCGGCGATAAATCTCCCGCAAAGCGCCATGCAATGCCGCGGCGCCCGCCGCGCTGCGTTCGGCCCAACCGCGGCCGAGAATACGCGCGATGCGCTCGAAATAGTCGAAGCCGTGGCGTTGCACGATCAGAAACGCCATCGCCGCCGCGACGGCAACGACCAGCCCGATAAGCACGGGCGTCGCAGCCGCGGAGCCGGGTTGCAGCTGGAGGAGCAGGGCCAAGCCAAGCGCGGTATAGGCGACCTGCGCGACAAATTCGAAGGTTACGTCGACGATCGTGCTGGCTGCCGCGGCTGTTCCCGTCACGCCGGCGAGTGCCAACGCCCGCGCGCCAAGCACATACCCGCCGACCTGCGACAATGGCAGCACCTCGGACCCGGAATCGCGAACCAACCGCCCCCAGATCGCCACCCAGGACGGTATTCCGGGCATCAGCACCCGCCAGGCGAACCCCATCACGACCATCAGCGCGAGATGGATCGCGCAGATCGCCGCGAAACCAAGACCGCCGACCGCGACCAGCGAGCGGATCACCGCGCCGGCGCCGAAATATCCGACAAGCGCCAGCATGACGCCGATACCGAGAACGGCGGCGAGAATCGGCAGAGCCTTCATGCGTGCGCTTTACGGATGCTGTTCCTTGGGGCGGTTGTCATCCCGCGGCCGGTTCAGCGGCCCGCGGGTTTCGCAGGAAACGGCGGATCAGGCGAGTAAGACACGGCATCACGACCGGGCGCAGGAGCCGGCGATCGTAGCCGGCGAGGCGCTTGTCGTTTTCCGTGAGGCACACGTCGATCAGCGCCGCTGGCGAAAGATCGACATCGGCAACCGCCTTGCTGCCGGTCAGGGTGAAGTTGTTGTCCTGCGGCGTCGAGTCCTGGCTCGCACCAACGCCGCGGGCCAATCCGATCCGCTCGTAGATCAGGAATACCCAGACGGCAAAGACCTTGGCCCAGAACCACGGCCGGCGCCACCACGGCAGGTTGCGGCGATGCCACGCGACCCAATTGACGAAGAACAGGATGTGGCGCGCCTCCTCCTGCATGACGGGTTCGAACGTCTCGACGAGCTCGGGCGGGAAGAAGCGCGATGTCTTCGCCATCGCAAACAGCCCAAACGCGAAGAAGCTGTCGATGCACTCGCTGAACCCGGTCACCATGAATGCCCATTCCGCATTGCGCGGGCGATGGTACTCGGGCTCGGGCGCGAGCCGTATCCCATAGGCTTCCACCAGCCGCGACAGCACCTCCTTGTGGCGGCCCTCTTCAAAGGCATCGAGCTCGATGGCATGCCGCAGCAGCGGGTCGGGAGTTTCTTCCGCGTAACTCAAGACGCGGATCCGCGCCTTGCCCTCGGTTTGCACCGCGATGTCCCAGATTGGCAGAGCGACCAGGCGCTCACGCGTTTCCGCGTCGAGCGGGGGCCAATCGATGACTGTGGGTTTATAAGGATTATGCGTATCGAGGAGCATCCGGCAGAAGGCGTTCTTGTGCTCGTCGCTGCCCGGCCGAATGATGCCGCGATCGGGAGACGCCCAGCGACGCGCCGTCTCATCCGCCGCCGCAATAACTGCTTCGTCCGTCACCGAATTACCCCCTCCGCACCGCTACAATGACAGGCCGACGCAGCCCGGCCGTCGTTGACTTGCCCAGACCGCTCCCCTATATAGCGGCCTCCGCTCAACCGAGGCAGTCACGTTGGAACGGGTGCCGTGAAGCGCACTTACCAGCCCAGCAAGCTCGTCCGCAAGCGCCGCCATGGCTTCCGTGCGCGCATGGCCACGCCGGGAGGCCGCCGGGTGCTGGCGTCGCGCCGTGCGAAGGGCCGCAAGCGCCTGTCTGCCTGAGCTTTTTCGGCTGCACCCTAGGGGCCCGCGCAAACTCGGCGCGGCCGGCGAGAAGCATGACAGCCGACCTTGCAAGGCTCAAGACCCGCGCCGATTTTCTCCGTGTTGCCGCCGGACGCCGCCGAGCCGTGCGGCCGGCCTTTATTGTGCAAGCCGCGCCGCAGCCTACTGAGGATGCGAGCGGCACGAGTGTCAGGGTCGGTTTTACGGCAAGCCGCAAGGTCGGCAACGCGGTGGTACGCAATCGCGCAAAACGGCGGCTGCGCGCAATCGCCGCGGAGGTATTGCCGCAAATGGGCCATCCCGGGACGGATTATGTGCTGGTTGCCCGGGCTACCGCGAGCGAGCGGCCTTACGCCGAACTTTTAGGCGACCTCGAAGGCGCGTTGCGGCAGCTCGCGCGGCAGACGGCCAGAGATGGGTCATCGGAGCGGGCGAGAACCGCCGTGGAGACGTGAGATGCAATTGCGCGCCGGCGCGAGCCAGGTGTTTGGTTTGGCAATCAATTTGATGATCCGCGCCTATCAACTGCTTCTTGCGCCAGTGGTGCCGCCCTCCTGCCGGTTTTATCCGAGCTGCTCGCGTTATGCAGCGGAAGCTGTCGAGCGGCACGGCCCGTGGCGCGGCCTCAGCCTCGCCTGTCGCCGTCTGCTGCGCTGTCATCCGTGGGGCGGCAGCGGTTACGACCCCGTCCCTTCCAAACCGAGCCGCTGAGCCGGTTAGTTTTCAGCCGCAATGGAACAACGCAACCTTCTGCTCGCGATCGTCGTCTCGGTCGTCATTCTGATCGGGTTTCAATACCTGTTCGAGAAAATGCGGCCGCCGACCCCGGCAACGCCGCCCTCCCCGGCAGCGACCCAAACCGTGCCCGCCCCGCCAGCCCCGGGCACGACCTCACCCGGAGCGACCGCGCCGGCGGCGCCCGGCGCTGCCGGTCAGGCCTCCGGAACGGCCGTAGCGCCGGCAGCGGAAACACGTGAGCAGGCGATCGCGGAGCAGCCGCGGGTGCGGATCAACACGCCGCGCTTGCACGGCTCGGTAGCTCTGACCGGCGGACGCATCGACGATCTGACACTCGCGACCTATCACGAAACCGTCGATCCGAAGAGCCCGGAGGTTGTGCTGCTCTGGCCCAAGGGAACCAAGGACCCCTATTTCGCCGAATTCGGCTGGGTCCCCGGTACTCCCGGCGCGAAGGTGCCCGGGCCGGACACGCAATGGACCGCCTCAGGCGGGCCCTTGGCGCCAAATTCTCCGATGACGCTGACCTGGGACAATGGCGCGGGCCTCGTGTTCACGCGCACAATCAGCGTCGACGAGAACTATATGTTCACGGTGCGCGACGCGGTGAAAAACAGCGGCAGCACACCGGTTAGCCTGCTTCCCTACGCACTGATCAGCCGCACCGGCACACCGCAGGTCGGCGGCTATTACATCCTCCACGAAGGGCTGATCGGCGAGCTCGGCGGCTCGCTGCGCGAGGTGAAATACAGCTCACTCGATCCGGGCAAGCCGACCGATTACAACTCGACCGGCGGCTGGCTTGGCTTCACCGACAAATACTGGCTGACCGCGCTGATCCCGCCCGAGGACGCCACCGTCAAGGCGCGGTTCACGCATGTCGTCGAGAGCGGGGTCGACCGCTACCAGAGCGACTATCTCGGCTCGGAAATAACCGTGCCGGCCGACGGCACGGCGGCGACCTCGACCCGCTTTTTTGCGGGCGCCAAGGAGGTCAACCTTCTCGATGCTTATGCCAAATCGGGCATTCCGCATTTCGATCTCGCGATCGATTTTGGCTGGTTCTATTTCCTGACGAAACCGATCTTTCTGACCTTGCAGTTCTTCTATGGGCTGCTCGGCAATTTTGGGCTCGCGATCCTGCTGCTGACGCTGCTTATAAAACTGGCGTTCTTCCCGCTCGCCAACAAATCCTACGCGGCGATGAGCAAGATGAAATTGCTCCAGCCGGAGATGCAGAAAATCCGCGAACGATTTCCCGACGACAAGGCGCGCCAGCAGCAAGAGATCATGGCGATGTACAAGAAGGTCGGCGCCAACCCGCTGGCCGGCTGTCTGCCGATCATCATCCAGATCCCGGTGTTCTTCTCGCTTTACAAAGTGCTGTTCGTCACTATCGAGATGCGGCACGCGCCGTTCTTTGGCTGGATCCATGACCTGTCGGCGCCCGACCCGACGACTTTCGTTAATCTGTTCGGGCTATTGCCGTTCACCCCGCCGGAATTCCTCGCGGGCTACGTCGCGATCGGCGCGTGGCCGCTGCTCATGGGTGTGACGATGTATCTGCAGCAGAAGCTCAACCCGCAGCCGGTCGATCCGGTGCAAGCGCGGATGTTCATGCTGCTGCCGATTGTGTTCACCTACATGCTGTCGGCTTTTCCGGCCGGCCTGGTCATTTACTGGGCCTGGAACAACCTTCTCAGCATAGCCCAGCAATGGGCGATCATGCACCGGGCAGGCGCTGCCTGAGCAAGCCGGTGCCGATCGCCGACCTATTTCCGCCGCGCGACATCGAGCCGGATCTGATCGAGGCCGGCCGCCTCTTGTTTGCGCAGGACTGCCGCTTTATCGCCGGCGCCGCCGAGGCCGACGCGCTGCCTGACGAGCGCCTTCCGGAAATCGCCTTTCTCGGGCGTTCAAATGTCGGCAAATCAAGCCTCGTCAATGCGCTCACCGGGCGCCGCACGCTGGCGCGCACCTCGAACACGCCGGGCCGAACGCGACAGATCAATTTCTTTGCGCTCGGCGATCGGCTGATGCTGGTCGATCTGCCGGGCTATGGCTATGCGGAGGCATCAAAGAGCGCCGTCCAGGCGTGGACCCGCACGGTGCAGCATTATCTACGGGCTCGGAACAGCCTGCGCCGCGTCTGCCTGCTGATTGATTCTCGGCACGGGCTGAAGGAACCGGACCGGCCCATCCTGCGGCTCTGCGATTCGGCCGGTCTATCGTATCAGGTGGTCCTGACAAAGACAGATAAGCCCGGCGCGACCGAACTCGCCACGACCGCCGGCAGTGTCCTCGGCGAATTGGCGAAACACGGCGCGGCCCATCCCGAGATCCATTTGACCAGCGCCGAAAAAGGTCCGGGCATCGCGGCCCTTCGCGCGGCGCTCGCCGCCTTTGCACTACCCTCCGAGTCTCGCAGCGATGTTGCGGCGGGCGCGGTGGCGACGAGCGGCCGGGCACGATAAAATGCGCCCGCCATGGTGAACCCGACTATCGCCAACCCCGCATTGAAAGCCGCTGTCCTCGCCGAGGCGCTGCCCTATCTGCGCCGTTATGCCGGCCAGACGATCCTCGTCAAATACGGCGGGCATGCGATGGGGAATGGTGAGGATGGCGATCCGTTCGCCCGCGACATCGTTCTCTTGAAGCAGGTCGGGATCAATCCGATCGTCGTGCATGGCGGTGGGCCGCAGATCGGCCAGATGCTGCAACGCCTCGGCATCAAAAGCACTTTTGTGGACGGATTGCGGGTTACCGACGGCGAGACGATGGAAGTCGTCGAGATGGTTCTCGCCGGCACGATCAACAAGCAACTCGTCGCCGCGATCAACGCTGTCGGCGGTTGCGCGGTAGGCTTGAGCGGCAAGGATGGCGGCCTGATCCGTGCCCGCAAATTGACGCGCAACGGAGCCGATCTGGGATTTGTCGGGGAGCCGGAGCGCATCGACGACCGCGTGCTGGCGACGTTTCGGCAATCCGACATCATCCCGGTCATCGCGCCGATCGGGGTCGGTGCGGGCGGCGAAACCTACAATATCAATGCCGATACGGTCGCCGGAGCAGTCGCCGCCGCGGTCAAGGCGAAGCGGTTTCTGCTGCTGACCGATGTCGCCGGCGTGCTCGACGACGAAAAGCGCCTGATCCCGGAGCTGACCGCGGCAGAAGCCCGGCGGCTCATCGTGGAAGGCACAGTCTCCGGCGGCATGATCCCCAAAGTCGAGACCTGTCTCGGCGCGGTCGATGGCGGCGTCGAAGCCGCCGTCATCCTGGACGGACGCGTGCCGCATGCAATCCTGCTCGAATTGTTCACGGAAGGCGCCGGCACGCTGATCCGCCGCGGCTAGGCCCTTCGGACGCATCGATGGCATATACAACCAGACAAGAGCGCTGCCCGCTTGGCGAGATCGAGACCTGGATTTTTGATCTCGACAACACGCTGTATCCGGCCTCGTGCCGCCTGTTCGACCAGGTGCAGCGCCGGATGACCGAATACATTTGCGATCGGCTCGAGGTGACGCCCGAAGAGGCGGCGGAGTTGCGGCGCAGCTATTTCCGCGAGCATGGGACGACCCTCAATGGCTTGATGCGTGTGCACAACATCGACCCGCACGAATTTCTCGCCTTTGTGCATGAGATCGATCTGGCCTGTGTGCCGGCCAACCCCGAACTCGTCGCGGCGCTCGGCCGGCTGCACGGCCGCAAGATTGTCCACACCAACGGTTCGGTGAGGCACGCCGAACGGCTGCTCGACCATCTCGGCCTCAGCCCCGCGTTCAGTGGCATCATCGATATTGTCGCGGCCGATTTCGAACCGAAGCCAGCGCTCGCCGGCTACCGGCTTCTCTTGCAGCGCCACACGGTGCGGCCCGAGACCGCGCTGATGGTCGAGGACATCGCCCGCAATCTCGCCCCGGCCGCCGAACTCGGCATGACGACGGCCTGGATGCGCAACGATCTCGATTGGGCGAAGAGCGACGCAGACAGCGCGTTCATCCACTATATCGTCGACGATCTCGCCGGCTTTCTTGCCGCCGCCGTAGAGTTGCAGAGCGGCGATCGCAAAGAGACGCGATGAGTGTTGCCGAGACGATTCGCGATAAGCTGACGGAGCGGTTTGCGCCAACGCGACTGGACATCGTCGACGAGTCGCATCGGCATGCCGGCCATGCCGGCGCCCGCCCCGAGGGGGAAACCCATTTCGCGGTGACGATCACCTCGGCGACATTTGGCGGGCTCGGCCGCGTCGCCCGTCAGCGCCTCGTCTACGAGGCCCTGAAAGAGGAGCTGGCCTCCCGCGTCCATGCTCTCTCGTTAACCACCCTAATACCCGAGGAAGATCGATCCTGAACCAAGGCATACCACCGTATGAGGGTACGGAAGCTACATTAAACCCGTAGAGGTTGCAATCTCCCAAGCGGCCGTTAAAGTAGCCGCATGGCACGAGCATTGCCGCGCCGGGCGCCTCGGAAGCGCGAGCCCGCCCGATCATCTCTGGTCATTCGCAATATCGTCGTGGGCGGCCATCGCACCAGCGTGCGGCTTGAACCGGTCATGTGGGAGGCCTTGCTGGAGATCGCGCGGCAACGGCAGACCAACGTCAACCAGCTCGTCACCGAGATCGATCGGCAACGCGTATCATCAAGCCTGACCGCGGCGATTCGCGTCTATATCGTCGATTTTTATCGCGCGGCGGCTATCCGTCCGGACCGCGCCGCCGCCAGTCTCCAACCGACGCTCAATTGAGCGCCCCCGAAACTTGGCCTAAGCCGCGCTGGCCCGAAATTCGCGTAAAGCGTCAGCCGATGCATCGCGCATGACAAAGGCATCGCCGATCCGGCGCGGCAGGATCAAGGTGATCCGGCCGTCTCGCACCTTTTTGTCCTTGCCCATATGCGCGACCAGGCGGTTGGCCGCGGCACCGCCCGACAGGCCTATCGCGGCGAGCTTGGTCGGAAGCCCGGCCGCCGCAAGGTGACGTCGGACGCGGGAGGCGTCCTGTCCGGTCGCGATCCCGAGGCGGACAGCAAAATCGAAAGCCAGGACCATGCCAAGCCCAACCGCCTCTCCGTGCAGCAAGGCGTCGCTGAACCCGGTCTCGGCTTCCAGCGCATGGCCGAAGGTATGGCCGAAATTGAGCAGAGCGCGGTCACCCTCCTCACGTTCGTCGGCGGCGACGATCGTCGCCTTCATTTGACAGCTCGTCAGGATCGCCCGCGTGACCGCGTGCGGCTCGAGGTCGCAGACTGCCTTACGCTGCGCTTCGAGCCACTCGAAGAACCCCGCGTCGCGGATCAGTCCGTATTTCGCGATCTCGGCATAGCCGGCGCGCAATTCTCGCGCCGGCAGCGTCGTGAGCGTGTCCGTGTCGGCAAGCACCTGGCGCGGCTGATAGAAGGCGCCGAGCAGGTTCTTGCCGGCAGCGGTGTTGATCGCCGTCTTGCCGCCGACCGAGCTATCGACCTGTGCCAACAGCGTCGTCGGGATCTGTACAAAATCGATGCCGCGCAACAATGTCGCCGCGGCGAAACCGGCGATGTCGCCGACCACGCCGCCGCCAAGCGCGACGAGCATCGTGCCGCGCTCGATCCCGCAGGCGAGAATATCGTCGACCAGCCCGCCGAAATGGGCGAGGTCCTTGGTTCCTTCGCCGGCCGGCAGGACGATCTCCCGATGCGCGATGCCATGCTCGTCAAAGCTGGCGCATAGCGGGCTGAGGTGATGCGCCGCGACGATCCGGTCCGTGATGATGATGGCCTGACGGCGGCGCATCAGCGGCAGGATCTCCGCCCCGGCGCGAACGATGAGACCGGGGCCAATAACGATATCGTAGCTGCGATCGCCGAGCTCGACGCGCAGGCGCTCGGAGTTCCCCGAAGCGGTCATGGCTCGCCATCCGGTTCGGGCGGCAGCAGCGCGCGGGGACAGGCGGCAAGCGCGGCGATGGTTCGGCTCGCGGTCAAATCCGCCGCGCCGTCACCACTGTCGACCGTAATATCGGCCTCCGCATAGATCGGGTAGCGGCGCTCGATGAGTTCCGTCAGCACGGCGCGGGAGTTCCCCTGTTTCAGGAGGGGCCGGTTGCTGCGGCGCGCGACCCGCGTCAACAACGTGTCGATATCGGCGCGCAGCCACACGGAGACGCCGCGGCGCGCGATTTCGGCGCGGGTCGCGGGATCCATGAAGGCGCCGCCGCCGGTCGCCAAAACATGAGCAGGTTGCGCGAGCAGACGGGTGATGACACGGCGCTCGCCATCGCGAAACACTGCCTCGCCGCGATTGCGAAAGATCTCTTCGACGGTTTCGCCGGCCGCCGCCTCGATCTCGCAGTCCGAATCGAAGAACGGCAAATTGAGCCGCGCCGCGAGGCGGCGGCCGATATTGGTCTTGCCCGCGCCCATCAACCCGACCAGAACAATCGTGCGGTTTGGCACGAAAGCCGTTGCTGGCGCTTCCGCTCGCGCCGTTGGCCGGGTCCGGATTTTTGCCGTGCTCTTCTGCATCCCTCGCCGCTCTTCCGCCGGGCACGCCGGGAGGGTACTAGCATATCGCGCGGCCTTTTCGCCAACCGGTGCGGCCGGCGCGGCCATGGCAAGACGGGTTGGGACATGGGAAAGGTAGCGATTATCCTCATTGTTATCCTGGTCCTCGCGATCGCCAGCGGCTTTGTCGTGCTGGCCTATTGGGACATCCCCGCGCCCACGAGCCATGTCGACAAGGTGCTGCCGGATGCGCGGTTCCCGAAATAGGCAGCCTGCCGGCTCGGCACAATCGCACCGGCTCGAAGCCTTTCTTGAGATGCTAGCCGCCGAGCGCGGCGCGGCGCGGCTGACGATCGCTGCTTACCACAACGATCTCGTACATTTGGCGAGTTTTCTCGCCGGTCGCGGCCAAGCCCTCGAGACCGCCGACGCAGCAGCCCTGCACGCCTATTTCGCGGATACGGGATCGCGCCGTTTGTCGCCGAGAACGGTGGCGCGGCGGCTTTCCGCAATGCGGCAGTTCTACCGCTTTCTGCTCGGCGAGGGCGCCCGCAAGGATGATCCGACGGCGCAGCTCGATGCGCCGCGACTGGGGCGACCTCTCCCCAAGATACTGGCCGAGGAGGAAGTCGGGCGGCTGATCGCCACCGCGGCCGCCTGGCCAGGGCAAGAGGGCGCAAGGCTGCGGTGCCTCCTCGAAATCCTGTATGCGGCGGGTTTGCGTGTTTCGGAATTGGTGGGCCTGCCCTTGGCCGCGGCGCAGCGCGATCCGCGTTTTCTGCTGGTGCGCGGCAAAGGCGGCAAGGAGCGACTGGCGCCGCTGAGCCAGCCCGCGCGCGAGGCGCTCGCCGATTATCTCAAATCCCGTGCCGCATTCCTGCCGCAGAGTTCGGGCAGCAAGGCGGGGCGCTGGCTGTTTCCGTCGCGCGGCGCGGCTGGCCATTTGACCCGGCAGCGCTGCGCGCAGCTGATGAAAGAACTTGCTCTTGCCGCCGGGCTCGACCCGGCGAAGCTGTCGCCGCATGTGCTGCGGCATGCGTTCGCCAGCCACCTGCTCGACCACGGGGCCGATCTCAGGAGCGTGCAACAGATGCTCGGGCATGCCGACATAGCAACGACGCAGATCTACACCCATGTGCAGGGGGACCGGCTGCGGCGATTGGTCGAGACCGCGCACCCGCTGGCGCAGCGAAAGTAAATCCCGGGCCCATGCGCCACTTCCTCGATTTCGAACGGCCGATTGCCGAGCTCGAAGGCAAGATCGACGAGCTGCGCCATCTTTCGACCGATAGCGGCCTCAATATCGCCGAAGAGGTTGGCCGCCTCGAAGCCCAGGCCGGCCGCCTGTTGCAGCAAAGCTATGGACGGCTGACGCCGTGGCAGAAGGTGCAGGTGGCGCGCCACCCCGACCGGCCGCACGCGTCGAGCTACATCGCCGCGCTGATCAGCGATCTCATGCCGCTCGCAGGGGACCGGACGTTTGGCGAAGACAGCGCCATTATCGGCGGGATCGGCCGGTTTCGCGGCCGCAGCGTCCTCGTTCTCGGCACCGAAAAGGGCGCCGATACCGAGAGCCGGGTGAAGCACAATTTCGGCATGGCGCGGCCGGAGGGTTACCGGAAAGCGCGGCGGCTAATGCGGCTGGCCGAGCGCTTTGGCCTGCCGGTGCTGACCTTAGTGGATACGGCCGGGGCCTATCCCGGTATCGATGCCGAGGCGCGCGGGCAGAGCGAGGCGATCGCGCGCGCGATCGAGACCTGTCTCGACATCCGCGTCCCGGTCGTCTCGGCGATTATTGGCGAGGGCGGCTCGGGCGGCGCCATCGCGCTTGCCGCCGCGAACACCGTGCTGATGCTCGAGCATGCAGTGTATTCGGTCATCTCGCCCGAGGGCTGCGCCTCGATCCTGTGGCGCGACGGCGCCCACGCGCCGCAAGCCGCTGAAGCGCTGAAGCTGACCGCGCCGGAACTCCTCCGGCTTGGCGTCATCGACCGGGTCGTGCCGGAACCGCTGGGCGGCGCGCACCGGCTGCCGGGGCAGGCGATTGCCGCGATGGGCGAGGCGCTTGACGAGGCGCTCTCGGCGCTGCTGCCGTCTGACGGAGATCGGCTGCGCGAAGACCGCCGGCGCAAATTCCTGGCGATCGGCAGCACACCGGCGGGATAGGCCGATCCCGGATAGGCCTATCCACCCGAGTTCAGGCCCTCTTTAAACAGTGTGTGGCGGCTACCCACATCTAGCGCGGCGCAGCGCGTGCGCCGGCCGCTTCATCGGAAGCTGGCCACTTTTCGCGGGAAGGTATCGATGACCCCCCAGGAACGCGATCTGCTGACGACCCTGCTCGACCGCTTGAAGAGCACCGCGGTACCGGGACAGCCGAAGGATCCGGACGCAGACAGACTGATCCGGCAGGCCGTCGCCGAACGCCCGGATATGCCCTATTACCTAGTCCAGACCGTGCTGATTCAGGATCTCAGCCTGCATCAGGCGCAGGCGCGGATCGCCGAGCTGGAGCAGCAGGTGGCGGACGCCAATGCCTCGCAATCCCAGCCGACGAGCTTTCTCGGCCGGCTGTTGGGCGGCGGCCAATCGGCGCAGCCTTCGGGCAGCGGCGGGGCCACTGCCGGGCCGTGGAGCCGCGGTTCCAATGTCGCGCCCCCGCCAGCGCAGCAAGGCGCGCCGCAGTACGCGCAGCCCGGCTATGCCCAACCCGGCTATGCGCAACCGGGCTCCGCGCCCGGTGTCGGCATGCTCGGCGGCGCGGGCGGCGGCGGGTTCCTGCGTTCGGCCGCGGCCACGGCGGCCGGGGTCGCCGGCGGCGCACTGCTGTTTCAGGGGATCTCGTCAATGTTCGGACATGGCTACGCCAACAGCCTCTATGGCGGCATGGGCGGCATGACGCCCGGCCTCGGCGAAACCGTTATCAACAATTATTACGGCGACAGTAGCGGCAGCGGCGGCGGCGCCGATTACGGCGGTGGTTCGGATCCCGGCTACGCCGGCGGCGGGCCGGATAGCGGCGGCGGCGATTATGGCGGTGGCGGCGATTACGGCGGGGGTGGCGGAGGCGACTACGGCGGCGGTGGCGGCGGCGATTTCGGTGGCGGCGGCGATCCGTCCTGCTGAGAAATCGTCAGCAGCTTTATCAAACCCAATGGTTCGGCCGGGCAGATGTCCGGCCGAACGCGTTTTGAGCCTCGCGTTACCTCGTCGAAATTAAGCGGCGGCGGCTCCAAGTACGCGGCCGCCGAAGACCTGCGCGAACGCCCTGGCCTCGGCCTCGACGATAAACTCGACGCGAAAGACTTTCCTGCCGCCGATCGAGGTGGAGCGAAACGCGCCTGGCTCGCAGCGTTGATGGTCGAGCCACGTCCGCATCTGATTCATTCGGGAGGTCAAGTCACCGTCGATGGGGATCTCGACAATGTACAGCATGAGCGTGACTCCGCTTGGGGAGAGCGGAATTCCACTCTAGCGCACCTCATGGGCGGCGAACATCGCTTTATTGTAATCAGCAGGTAACAGCACGCCCTTTGGTCTGATTCCTCTTTGCGGTGTTGCGCTGCTGCAATAAAGCGACGAGAGCGAGGATTACGCGGCGGCCTTCCGGTTGGCTGCGAGCCGGGCATCGACGAGAGCGACTGTGCGATCGACGATCTCGTTGCGCATGCCGTATTGCGCGCCGATCAGCTGCACCAGACGATCGGTGCGCTCGATGTTCGGCACGCCGTTGTTGAGCGCCCGCGCCGCCGAAGAGGGCCGCACGAGATCGTTGGCCGCTGCGGCATATTTCTCGAAGGGCACGAGGTCGTTCGGCGAGGCGCCGAGCCTCTCGCAGACGCCGCACACCCAATTGTAGACCGCGCGCGAGGTCTCGATGTCGCGGTGGACGGCGTCCTTGATATCGACGGCGCCGTCCTCTGTGACGCAGCGGTAATTGCCGGTCAGCAGCATCGCCCATTTTGCGAGCGGCACAAAAATCGAGTCGTGCACCCGCAGCTTGACCGGCAACTCCAACGGGCCGTCGCCAGCGTCGTAGCGGGCCGCGTCGACGTCCTTTTCCAGCTGGCGCAGAATCGCCGTGTGCTGGTCGCTGGCGAAGCGCGCGACCTTGAAGTTGGTCGGCAAGGTCACGAGCAGAAAATTGATCTTCTCGCCGGGCGGGCGGATCGCCTGCGGGTCAGGGCTGCACAGCGTCAGCGCGCCGGGCTCGAAATTGTCCCATACGCTCGCATCGGTGAAGGCGGGCTTGAGCGCATCCGTGTTCAAGCCGGGGATGCGCTTCAGATACGGCAAGGGCGGCATGTTCATGATCGACATCGTCGGCTTCCGGCTCTTCGCGACGGCATCGAGTAGCTCGCGCACCCCAGGCGAGCGGTATTGCGGCTCCTGCATCGCGAGCGCGACGAGATCGAAGTCAGACGGCTTGACGTCGCCAGGGCCGGCGGCTGACAGCTTGCCGGGCAGATTGCGCGAGTTGAGCTCGATGGGCTCGTTGCGGCCGCGGATCGGCAAGCGGACCCGGGCGCCCTCGCTGTTAAAGGCTTCGACCTCGGCGGGGAGGCAGACCATCGTGATCTTATGGCCGCCGAACAGCAGCTTTGTCGCCAAGAGCGAGCCGTAGGAAGCGCCCAGAATCAGCACGTTGTAAGCCATAAAACCTCCTCCTCCGCCGGATCGGGGGCCGGCGCGCCGCGACCTTATGCGGGCCGGACGATGCCGGATGGCGCAGCCCGGAGCAAGCGCCAAAGCCCGAGTTAAGACCCGGCGTTTTCGCCAGCAAGGATGGCCGGCAATCCGTCGCGATAGCTCGGGTAGCGGAGCCGAACGCCGAGCTCCTGTTTGATCAGCGCGTTCGAGACGCGCTTATTGTCGGCATAGAAGCTGCGAGCCATTGGAGACAGCTCGGCGGTCTCGAACGGCACGAGCGGCGGCGCTGCAAGACCGAGCAGCCCGGCGGCATGCGCGATGACATCCGCGGGGCTGGCCGGCGCGTCATCGCAGACATTGTAGACCGCGCCGGGCCGCCGCCGGGCGATCGAGGCGCGCAGCACGGTGGCGAGGTCATCGACATGGATGCGCGAGAAGACCTGCCCCGGCTTGTCGATACGGCGCGCCATGCCGGCGCGCAGTGCGTCGAACGGGCTGCGGCCCGGTCCGTAAATGCCGGCGAGGCGAAAGACATGCACCGGCACGCCGCGATCGCTGCATAGGCGGAGCCAGGCGGTCTCGGCGGCAACGCGCCGTGTGCCGCGCTCGCCGGTCGGGCGCGATTCCGAAGTCTCGTCGACCCACTCGCCGCCGCGGTCGCCGTAGACGCCGGTCGTCGAGAGATAGCCGAGCCAGGCAAGGCCCGGGATCGCGGCGATGTCGTCGCGATGACGGTCCAACACCGGGTCGCCTGAATCGTCAGGCGGCACCGAGACGAGAACGTGCGTAATGCCGGCGAAGGCGGTTGGATCAAGCGGGTGATCGCGATCGAACCGCAACCGACGGATATGCCGATCTGCCGGCAGCGGGCCATCCGGCTCGCCGCGGCTGGTGCCGGTGAGATGCCACTCCGGGTCGAGCTGGCGCGCCAAGGCCCGGGCGCTGTAGCCGAAGCCGAAGCACAAGAGATGACCGCTCACGGCGCTCGTTTCTCCGCCGCCACTGCGGGAGCGTGGGCCGGCGGCTCGCTTTCGAGATATGGCGCGACGCGGCGCTGGCGGGCCCAGGTCAGAGCGCAAACCGCGACCGAGATCACCGCCCCGATCGCAAGCGGCAGGCGGAGGCCGAAGCGCTCGCTGAGCGAGCCGATCAACAGCGCGCCGAGCGCCGGACCGGCGCGGAAGATCATGCCGTAGAGCGCCATGACCCGGCCGCGCATCTGCGGCTCGACCGAAGCCTGGATCAGGGTCTGCGCGCCAACGCCGGTGATCACCATCGCGGCGCCGGCGACAAAGACAAAGGGCAGCGCGACATAGAACCGGTCGGTCGCGGCAAAGGCGAGGATCGCCAGCGAGATGACCAGCGTGTTGCCGAGAACGACGGAGGTCAGCCCGGTCAGCCCGGGGCGCCGCAGCATCCAGGCGCCGCCGCAAATCGCGCCCAGCCCGACGGTCGAGACCAAGACCGACAGCCCGGCCGCGCCGCGCTGAAATACGTCGTCGGCGAAGCCGGGAAAGAGCTCGACATAGCCGCGCGTCGCGATCGTCGTGATCGTAAACAGCATCAGCATCGGCGCGATGCCGGGATGGCGGCTGACATAGAGGTAGGCTTCGGCCGACGCCTTCAGCACGTTGCGCGGAGCCATGCCCGACATCGCGGCGACGCGGCGCAGCCGGGTCATCGTCGCGAAGAACCAGACATACGTCGCGGCGTTCAGCGCAAACGCAGCCCCGACGCTGACCTGGGCGATAACAATTCCGGCGATCGCCGGTCCGATAAAGCGCGCCGAGTTGAAGACAATCGAGTTGATCGCCAATGCCGAAGGCAGCGCCGGCCGATCGACGAGGTTCGAGATCAACGCCATGCGCGAGGGCTGGGCGAAGGAATTGGTGATGCCGAGCAACAGCGTCAGCGCGAGCAGCCATTCGATCGTGATGGCGTCGGTATAGACCAGAATGGCCAACAGGCTCGCCTGCACGCCGCCGATGATTTGCGTCGCGCGGATGACGCTGACCTGATTGCGGCGATCGGCCAGGACGCCAGCCAGCGGGCTCAGAAAGACGACCGGGAAAAACTCCGCCATCGACATGATGCCGAGCCAGGCGCCGGAATGCGTCAAGGTCCAGGCGAGCCACCCGACCGAGACGCGCTGCAGCCAGGTGCCGATCAGGCCGACCGCGTTGCCGCTGACATAGATGCGGTAGTTGCGGTGCGCAAAGGCCGGGGCGACATTGCCGAACCAGCTGGCGAGATGAAGGTGGTCGGAGGCCAAAAGCGGCAGAATCCCGATTATGCGGCGGATGCCGCATTATGGGGGCAATCGCCGCGCGCGCCCAATATCGCGGCACTGGGGAGGATGGATGGAATGCAGAGATCGATGCCGAGCATGCCGGAAACCCTGAGCTATTCGGTCGTCGCGGCCGTTGCCGTTACGATCATTGCCGCCCTGTTCACCGCCGCGACCGGGCCGCGTGACCTGGTCTCGGCCGTGCTGGTGCTGGCGATCGCCGGCGGCATCTACTGGCTGATCGGCCGCCATCCGGCGACGATCGTGACCGCGAAGCAGGCCGCCGCGGCCGGAGCGACCCTCCTGGCGGTGTGCACCCTCGCCGACCTCGCCGCCGGATACCCCTACCAGGGCATCCTGTTTCTGCTCGGCGCCGCCGCGCTCGCGGTCGCCTTTGTGCTGTTGCAGCAGGGGACGGTCCCCGTTGAAGTGCGCTTTGGGACGATGAGCGCCTTTAACGCGTCGCCCGGCGTGACGCAGCTGCGGATGCTCGAGGAATTGCGCGACGCCGGCATCCTGACCGCCGAAGAATTTGCCGCCAAGCGGACGCTGATCCTGCCGTGAAGCGGATGAAAAGCTGATCAGAAATCGAGGTCGGGGTAGTGTTTCGGCGGCGCGACGCCGGGCACGTGATCGGACAGGATCTGGCGGAAGCTCGGCCGCGACTTGATGCGGGCATACCATTCCTTGGCGGGCTCGTGCGCATCCCAGGGCACATCGCCGAGATAATCGAGGCTCGAGAGATGCGCCGCTGCGGTGATGTCGGCCGCGGAGAAATGGTCGCCCGCAAGCCAGCGCCGCCGCTCGACGAGATAGCCGATGTAATCGAGATGCGCCGGCAGATTGGCATGGCCGGCGCGGATCGCCTGCGAGTTCGGCTGGCTGTAGCCCTGGTAGCGCCGCATCATCTTTTCGCCAAGCAGGTTCTCGGTGACCTCAAGGTTCATCTTTGTGTCGAACCAGGCGCAGAGCCGGCGAACCTCGGCGCGGTCGACGGGGTTGATGCCGATCAGGATCTTCTCGCGGTAGACCTCGTCGAGATACTCGACAATTGCATCGGTGCCGGCGAGGACGGTGCCGTCGGGCTCGATCAGCACGGGCACATCGCCCGCCGGGTTGAGGGCGAGAAACTCCGCCCGCCGCTCCCAGACCTTTTCGAGCTTTAGCGTGAAATCGAGGTTCTTCTCGGCCAGGACGAGGCGCACCTTGCGCGCGAAGGGCGACAAGGTGAGGTGATAGAGCACTCGCATTCGGAAATTCTATCCTCGCGGGCGGCGGCTGAACATGGCCGGGCTATGCAGCCCGCAAAGACCTAGGGACGCCGCCCCCAAGTGAAGATCGAGGTCAGCGCGTAATTCAACAAGGCGCCGATCGCCGCGCCGGCGATTCCCGCCAGGAGCCACCTGCCGGTCAAATCAAAGACGTCGCGAGCAACGGCGACGTTGGTCAAGGCGCCGAGACCGCAGAGCAGCATGAAGGAAGCGAGGCCGCGTACCGCCTGCCAGCCGACGAGGCGGCAATCGCGGTAGGTCAGCATATTGTTCAGAAAGAAGTTCGAGACCATCGCGATGGCGGTCGCGATCGACTCGCCAAGGGTGAAGTCCGCGCCGGCGAACAGCGCGAGGCGCAAGACCGCCAGATTGAGGAAGATGCCGCTCAACCCGACAACAAAGAAAAGCAGCATGCGATACGATACGTAGCGGTGGGTCAGCTTCTCGGCGAGAAGCAGCAGGTATTCGACGCCGGTAAACGCATCGAGCTTGCTCGCGCCGCGGCTTCGGGCCCGAAAGCGGTAGGGCAGCTCGACGATACGCAACGGCCGCATCGCGGAAGCGAGAATGTCGATCAGGATCTTTGTGCCAATCCCCGAGAGGCGTGGCGCAACCTCGTCGACAAGCGCGCGGCGCAGCATGAAAAAACCGCTGACCGAGTCGGCGACATCGGCCTCGATCAGGCGCCGCGCGAGGCGGGCGCCGTAAACGCTGAGCCGCTTGCGCCGGTCGGACGACAACCCTTCCGGGCTGCCGGTTTCGACATAGCGGCTGGCGATGACGACATCGGCGGCATCGTCCTTGAGCGCATTATGCATGCGCGGCAGCAGGGTTTCATCGTGCTGCAGGTCGCCGTCGATGACCGCGACGAACGGCGCCGAGGTCGCCAGCATGCCTTCGATGCAGGCCGAGCTCAGCCCCCGTCGTCCGATGCGCCGGATGCAGCGGATGCGCGGGTCGCGCTCGCCGAGCGCGCGGATGTGCTCGGCGGTGCCGTCGGGCGAATCGTCATCGACAAACACGACCTCCCAGGGGATGCCGCGCAGGGTGCGGTCGAGACGGCCGACCAGGAGATCGACATTGTCGCGTTCGTTGAAAGTCGGCACGACAACGCACAATTCCGGCCCTTTTTGACCGGACAGATCGGCCGCGCCGGTCGCAGCCGGCTCGCGCGTCTCGCGAGGATCGGCGATCGAGGCCATCGGTACTCCCTCGGCGAGAGAACCGGCGTACCGGGAGCCTGTCAAGGCCGCCTCGTCCGGCATGTGGCTCGGGGATTTGGCTGCGGCCCCGCCGTTCGGCAGATAGCATAGGTTGGCATTGATGCCGCCGGGAGCACCAGATGGCCCTCCGCACCGAGCCGTTTCGCAAAAACCATGTCACGGTCGCCGGCAAGCGGATGGCCTATGTCGAGCTCGGCGAGGGCGAGCCCGTGTTCCTGTTCCTGCACGGCAACCCGACCTCGTCCTATCTCTGGCGCAACGTCATGCCGGAAGTTGCCGGGATTGGACGCTGCATCGCGCCGGACCTGATCGGCATGGGCGATTCCGACAAGCTCGACGACCCCGGCCCCCTCACCTACCGCTTCGCAACGCACCGCGATTTCCTGTGGGGCTTTATCGATGCGGTGATCGGGCCCGAGCGGCCGATCATCCTGGTCGTCCATGATTGGGGGTCGGCATTGGGTTTCGACTGGGCCAACCAGCATCGCGGCCGAATTGCCGGCATCGCCTATATGGAGGCGATCGTGCGGCCCTTGAGCTGGGCGGAATGGCCCGAGGCGTCGCGGCGCGTCTTCCACGGGTTCCGCGCGCCCGCAGGCGAGGACATGATCCTCGAGCGCAATCTGTTTGTCGAACGCGTGTTGCCGGGCTCGATCCTGCGAAAACTGCAGCCAGCCGAGATGGAAGAATATCGGCGGCCGTTCCAGAATCGCGACGACCGCTGGCCGACCCTGGCCTGGCCGCGCGAGATCCCGATCGACGGCGAGCCGGCGGATGTCACGGCGCTTGTCGGCGCCTATGCCGAGTGGATCGCGCAAAACGAGATCCCGAAGCTGTTCATCAATGCCGAGCCCGGCGCGATCCTGACCGGGGCGCCGCGCGAGTTCTGCCGAGAGTGGCGTAACCAGACCGAAGTAACCGTCAAAGGCAGCCATTTCATCCAGGAGGATTCCGGGCCGGAAATCGGCCAGGCGATCGCGGATTGGGCCGCGACATTGCCGCGGAGCGCGGCATGAGCCTCGCCGCGCGGCTCGGCGTCGAGCGCGGGGTCATCCTGCATGTCGACGACCTCGCGATGTGCCATGGCGGAAACCAAGCCTTTCTCGAGCTCGCGACCCAGGGCGCGGTCAGTTGCGGCTCGATCATGGTGCCGTGCCCGTGGTTTCGCGAGATCGCCGAGGCCGCTGCAGCCGATCCGGCGCTCGATCTCGGCGTGCATCTGACCTTGACCAGCGAATGGCTGCATTACCGCTGGCGGCCGCTGTCGACGACGAGCCGCGCCTCGGGGCTGATCGACGAGGAGGGCTATTTCTGGCGCGATGTCGCGAGCCTGCGCGCCCATCTCGTGCCGGAAGCGGCGGAGGCCGAATTGCGCGCTCAGATCGAGCATGCGACTACCGCCGGCCTCAGGCCGACCCATATCGACGCGCATATGGCGGCGGCGATGCTGCCGGAATTGATCGATCTGCATGTGCGGCTCGCCTTTGATTATGGGCTCGTGCCGGTATTGCCGCGGGTGATCCGCTGGGCGCCAGAACGCGAGAGCTATGCCGCGGCGGTGGCGCGGCTCGATGCGGCCGGGCTGCCGGTCATCGACCATTTCCGCGGCACATTGCCGGTCGAGGCCGATATGGTCGAGGCGCGCTATCGCGAGACGATCGAGGGCCTCCAGCCCGGGATCACGCATTTCGCCTTGCATGCGACAAGGCCGGGCGAGATCGAGACGATTTCGCCGCAGCATGCCGGCTGGCGCACCCGCGAATACGCGCTGTTTGGAAGCGGCGCGATCAACGAATGGCTCGCGGCAAACGGCATCACCGCGGTCGGCTATCGCGATATTCAGCGCCTGTGGCGGGCCAGTTCGGGCGGAGCCTGAGCCTGCAATTGCAGGCTCTTTGCAGGCATGGCGCGCACCAGAACGTAGGATGGGACTGAGCACAGCGAAGCCCATCACGGCCACTGGCGGGACCACAGCATGGGCTGCGCTGCGCTCAATCCATCCTACAAGTGGCTGTTTCTGTCGTTTTCGCGCCATCCGGAAGCCAAGTCTCTGATGTCAACTGCTTTTCTGGTTTGGGGCAGCGGCAAAAACAGCAGGATAACAGCGGCGGAACAGCGAAATATCAGCGACATGTTCCTGCCCTTCGGACAGTTCAATGCGGGGTCTTGTACTCTATTTGTTCTCATCGGCGCCGAAGTCAAGGGCGGGTGCGGCGCAATAGCGCAGCGGCTCAGGAGACGCCTGTCTTGTCGCGCTTGCGCGGGCCGAGGAAAGCGGTGATGACACCGTGCAGGGTGCGCAATTCCTGCTCGGTGCATTGGGCGCGCTGAAACAGGTTGCGCAAATTGCGGGTCATGCTGGGGCGCTTGTCGGCGTGGCGCAGAAAGCCGCTCAGAACGAGCGCCTCCTCGAAATGATCGAAGAAGCGCAACAGCTCGGCCTTGTTGGCCGGGCGGCTGTGGCCGGTGTGCAGGAGCTCGGGGGCGGGCTCGGTCTTGGCGATGAACCACTCATAGCCGACGAGCAAGACCGCCTGCGCCAGGTTGAGCGAGGAGAAGGCGGGGTTGAGCGGCACGGTCACGACGGTGTCGGCAAGCGCGATGTCATCGTTGACGAGGCCGGTGCGTTCGGGCCCGAAGAGGATGCCGCAGGGCTCCTCGGCGGCGATGAAGCCGTGCATCTCCTCGGCGGCGCGGCGCGGGGTCAGCTCGCGCTTTACCATGTAGCGGTCGCGCGCGGTCGAGGCATAGACGTGGGAAAGATCGGCGATCGCTGCGGGCACGTCGGGATAGAGGCGCGCCTTGTGCAAGACGACATCGGCGCCGCTCGCGGCATTGATCGCCTTGTCGGACGGCCAGCCGTCGCGCGGCCGCACGAGGCGGAGATCGTCGAGGCCGCAATTCAGCATGGC
>Ga0209488_10000116_pt1 | contig 58307 bp, 50 predicted proteins | sample Rivendell_Oct201_8_FD_188349 | JGI IMG/M metagenome (GOLD analysis project Ga0209488, IMG submission 188349) | Vadose zone soil microbial communities from the Eel River Critical Zone Observatory, Northern California, USA -... | ecosystem: Environmental > Terrestrial > Soil > Vadose zone >...
ATCCTTGAGCGTCTTTTGCTGGGCGACGATCTCGGTGGGAATAACGGCCAGCGCGATCGCTGCGATTGCGGATACGCTGAGAAAGCCAAATCGGTTCATAGTTATCCTCCCGGTTGCTCGATCCCGCGCTTGCGACGAGCGTTTGATGCCAAATCGTGGATTGCGTTGCCCGCCGACGGCCTGTTGGCTGCACTTTGCAATATTGGGATTTCGACACGTCCCTCGGCAGCTCAGGTAAAATGCTACATCAGCTTTGTAGGCAGGCGGAAGTGGCTACGCCGACTTTCTTTTGCAGTGCATGAGTCCGGAACTGGCCCTTCGCGACGGTTCGCGGCATGCAGCAATTCGTCTGGAGGCTGAGGCATAGCGGACATCGCCGATTCGACCGCTGTCGTTCAAACGCCCTGTCCGTCTGCGGATCTCAACGCTCGCGGCATTCAACGGCGCGCAGCGGCAAGTCGCATGTAAGATTGGTCAGCCGCGCATGCGTGACATTTGAGGCAAGCCCCCGGCACCCCTACCCCACACCCCCCGCAGCATTTCGAGACCTCCATAAAGTCCACTCCGGGGCCGGACCCAAAATTTCAAAATGGGCCCCATCAATGAGCGCCGACTTGTAGCGATGCTGCAATAGGTCCGGAATTTGGAGATAGACCGGACTCATCGCTGACATGGTCGAAACGACGTGAATGACCCCAATTAGCAGACGAACTCAATGTCAGGATGCTGCAATGCATTTGCACGGGCGCCGCAAGCGTTTAGCAGGCGCTGAGCCCTCTAATTCGGCGCTTGGAAACACGGACCTTTGCGAACGCAGCGTGCTGCCAACATATTAGCTGGATTGACCGTGTCAGAGGATGAGCGTGGTGATCACTTCCGAGATTGGTTGAAATATCGCAAGTCCGGCGGCTGCTGATCTTTCTTGGCGGGCATCAGGAAACCGTCCGCGCTCGGGAAATAGTTTTCTGTGCCGATGAAGATTTGGGCATTGTTCTCGGGGCAACTGATTTCGGGCCATTCCGGCCGTGGATTGGGATTGCGAACGTATTTCTTGTCGACGGTCCAGGGTCGCATCAAGGCACTGTCGGTTACCGTGATTTCGTCATGCAGGATGTTTGGATTTGTCTTGTCGACGTAGATGCGCTCTTTGAAGGTGGACTGATTGTCGTAGTGCAGAGGCAGGCCGGTGAAGTCGTAAACGCGGGGACCTTTGAAGGGGCCTCGCGTCTCAACTTCGAGAACGTCATAGCGGCCGTCGCCGTCCTCGTCGATCCATTTGCCGATCGAGTAGCCCGCATAGGTCGGTTGGAGGTCCTTGGGCCAGTCACGTCCATCGGTGAAGATGCGACGCAAGTGGTCCTGGTCGGCAATGACGATGTAGGTCGTCTCCGGCAAGACGATGAATTCCAGCGGGAAGAATGCAATCATCATGGACGGCATGCCGCCTGCGACACACCGCGCGTAGTCGATGGCATTGCCATGTCCGCCCTTGGCCTGATCCGCGAGGCTCGCCTCATGAATGGCCTGATACTCGGACGTGAGCAGCGCTTGTTGTCCCTTTCCCCAAGGCTTGGTCTGGTCCTGTGAAGGTTGGCCAGGAAGCCCCGGGACAACGAACCGGTTCCACTGGCCTTTGACATTGGGGTATTTCGTGTCGTCATGGCCCCTTGCGATGCCGACGGTCATCAGCAGCGCGACTGCCAATGCGACGGCAACGGCACGGATAGCGCTTCGGTAGTGCATGGCTGTCCTCGCGGTGGACGATGAGTTTGTGTCACAGGTCATCGTGGTTTCATTCGCGGACCGCTCTCGCCTGGTCGAAGTACGTGAAGCTCGTGCCGCCTTTGGTCAGAATTTTCGTTCTCAGCTCGACCGAATAGGCGCTGAGCTTTGAGTCAACGGATTGGCCATTGAGATCGGTGGGAAGTTTAATTTTCAGTCCAGCCTTCTTTGAAGACCGGTCCGTCTTGGTCAACACCGCATAGTCGGTGACGGGTGATCCGCCTTTCAAAGCCTCCTCCAACACTCGGCCCTGAACGTCCGGCATGCTCAAATTGAGGATGCGCGCGACCGTGGGCGCGAGATCAACGTTGGCGGTAGGAAGCGGGTCCGAAAAGCCGGACCTGAAGTCGGGCCCGTGCGCCAGCAGAGAAATGCCGACATCAATGGGAGAGAAGCTGCCATGATCGCCCCTGCGGTTGACCGAGCTCGCGTAACCGGTCCCCCGACGCCCTGCCACGACGGCGTTTTCGTCGAAGCTGAAGCTGACGATGATGTCGGGACTCCGGCCGCCAAGCTTGTTCTCCGTGTTGATCAGGCTCATGGGGAACGTTCCTGGGATGTCTCCATATCTGTCGCTCACAAAAATCGCGCCGAATTGCATGTGGCTTTGCAGACTGATTACAGCGGCCTTCACGGTGTCAGGATTGCTGTCGAGAACGAACAGATAATCGCTGCCGGCGTTCGCGGCCACCACAAGGCTTCCCGTGGCGAGCGGCTTTGGAACCGCGTAACTCGCCGAGGTGTACGTCTGCGCCTTGCCGCAAACGCTTCCATCCGCGTCATTCTTGCTGACGTGAAGGCGGCGCCCGTCGGACAGAATGCCCGACAAAGTCGGCACGTCGCGGCACGCCGCCCCGTCGTAGGCCTTGAGCCCATCCCGCGTCAGCAGCTCGGCTGTCCGCACAAAGCCAGAGACCGAGTACCCGTTTGAGTCTTGCGGGCCGACCTCGCCGTCAACGATCGTTCGCAGCGGATAATGAGACAGATCGCCGGAAACCGTGCTGTGATTGTGGTCCTGGGTGATGATGATGTCGGTCGTTTGGCTCCAGCCTAGCTGGCGAATCTTGTCCACGACCTTGCCCAGAATCTCATCATTCATCCTCGTCGCATCAATCGAGTTGTGAGTGCCCGGTCCGTAGGCGTGAGTCGTTGCATCCGGCTCCTTTGACCAGAAGATCGTCAGGTCAGGCTTCTTGTTCGGGAGGACGTAATTGACGAAGACGTCGGTCAAATATGTGAAGGAGCGGCGCGACAGCGCTCCTGTTCGGTCGAGTGGATTCGCGGTCTGCCCGTCCTTCAGCCTTTGAATGCCGATAGGAGCTGTGGGATCACCGTTGTTGTTGGCGAGCGCCAACGCGCCTTGCTCATAGGCGTTGACGGTGTTTCTCGGAAGCGCATACCCGGTCTGCTGGAGCTCCTTAGCAAAACCGAGTGGCATAGCGGCATCTTCGTCAAGAATGATGCCGCCGCGCTTGTAGTCCTGGATGAATGCAGCGCCGAACTTGCCGATTGTCGCTGTCGTGAGCCCTTTGGCCTGAGCCGCTTCGAGCATTGTCGAGACCAGTGTGAGCTTGCCCTGGTACGAATCCCGCACGGCTTCGACCACGCCAAAGTCCTCGATGAATGCCGGAGCCGAAAAATCGATCTCACTCCCTTTCGCGTTCTTGCCTCTCGCGTTGGGCGCATAGACCACGTTGCCATAGAATCCATGCACCGCCGGATAGGTCCCCGTCGCAATGGAGGCCGAGTTCATCATCGTGAAGGTCGGATACACCGAGTGGTGATCGGCGAAGACCACGCCGGACCGAGCCAGGGCGAAATAATTGGGCATGTTCTCGGGCGTTACGTCGTCAGCTCGAAGCCCATCCCACACAAAGATAATCACCCTTCGTGCTGCCGATCCCACGTCCTGCTGTTGTGCTTCGACACGATCTCCCAGGCCTAGGGTGAGCTGCATCACGAGGCCCAAGTAAATAAGTGCTCTCCCGATCAAGGTGTTCGCTCCTGGAGGTTCACAAGCACGGTCAATGATCGCGAGCCATCGACGCAATCCTAAGGGCGCGCACTTACACAAGACAATGTTGATAAAAGTGTCTTCAAACGATAGAATTTGTTGTTATGGAGACCCGCTTTCTCGAAACCTTTGTTGCCGTGGCCGAAAAGGGATCATTTGCCGAAGCGGCGCGCCGGCTCGATCTGACGCCAGCTGCCATCGCGCAACGCATCCGCGCGCTCGAATCCGAGATCGGCGTCCCGCTGCTGTCCCGGTCCGGCAGGACTGTAAGCCCGACAGAAGCCGGCGTGGCGATCCTGGGCCAGACCAGACTCCTTCTCAAACAAGTCCGCGATCTTGGATCAATCGCAACTAGCGGTCAGCCGACCGGCGAGCTGCGGCTGGGCGCCATATCATCTGCTCTTTCGGGACTGCTTCCGACTGTCTTGAAAGTTCTCCTGCAGAGGCTGCCGGGCATCGACGTCTACATTCTGCCTGGAACATCCGAGGACCTCTACCGCAAGGTCCTCGACGGCGACATCGACGCGGCCATCATTACGCAGCCGCCGTTCGCACTCCCTAAGACTTGTGATTGGCAACTGGTTCGGGAAGAGCCTTTGGTCGTGCTGGTCGCCGCGTCAGCATCGCCGCGCGATGCCCATGCCATTCTGGCGTCCGAGCCCTTCATTCGCTACGAGCGCACCCGATGGGGTGGGCGTTTGGTGGATGGCTATTTGCGTCGTGCCGGGATTCGACCAAGAGACCGGTACGAACTTCATGCGCTCGACGCGATCGCTGTCCTCGTGGATCGAGGATTGGGCGTGTCGCTCGTGCCGGACTGGGCGCCGCCCTGGCCCGAGGGCTTGTCACTTAGAAAACTGCCCATCGCCGATCGTACCTTCGCGAGGCGTATCGGCATCCTGTGGGCGAGATCGTCGCCCCGCCTTCGGTTGGTTCAGAGTTTTATCAAAGAGGCATCGGTGGCGCTGTTTCCGCCGCGGAAGGTTGCGCCAAGACATAAACGGTAACGGTATATGAACGGACCTGTGTCGCACCCCTCAACCAACATGGGTGCTTCGCGTTGTGACTGCCCTTCCATGTCGCCTTGTGGCCCTTCGCGAACGGTTCGCGGCATGCAGCAATCCGTCTGGAATCTGAGGCATAGCGGATTCACCTGGGACATCGTCGATCCAACGCTGATGGCCACAGGGACACGGGCAGTCGACACCGCTGTCGCTCAAATGCCTGCTCCACCCGCGGCGCTAGTGGCGATAGGATGAGGCACCCGGTACGCCTCGGCACCCCACCTTTCGGATTTCCGAGTCCCTTTGAAATCGCCTCGATCTCTCGGAAAAAAATGGGTCCCATCTGTTCGGGACTCCTGGGCGCGGCAGATCAGCCAGCCAAACGCCCGCCAGCCGGTAATCTGGGGACCAATAAGCTCGCGCGTTGCCGTTCGGCGAAACCGGCGAGAACACAAGCGCTCATTTAAGGCCGGCGACTGACTCCATACTACCACGCGCCGACAAGAAATTTCATGGACGGACTCTTTCTTGCTAGCGGCTGGCTTGCGGTGTGTGCGACAAATGCAGACTTCATACAGGATTCGCATACCCATGCCTGCCACCGCGCTCACAAATCTTGCCCTCGACCTTGAGCCTGGGGAGCTTTCCAAGACCGGTCGCGCATGCGAAACGGTCTCGATCAACGGCGCAAAAATTCGGGTTACCCCAGTGTTCTACGCTTACTGGCGGTTCGCCGCGGAGCGGCAGCGCATTTTCTATCGACGGCTGACTCGCACCGTGGGACATCTGACCAACGATCCGGTTCTGCGAAATTTCAAGTTCACGAACGCATATCGAGCATCGGACAGGGTGAGTCAGTACCTCATTCGGAATGTTATCTATCGGGAGGACCTTCCTCGTGACGGGACAAATTTGTTCTTCCGAATTCTTTTGTTCAAGCTGTTCAACAAAATAGAAACGTGGACGTTCTTGGAAGATGAGATTGGCCCGTTGACCTGGGAGACCTTCAACTTCGATCGCTACAATTCTCTTCTCTCCGCCTGCCACGGTGCGATTCTTGGAGGCCCATGAGGGGCATCCACCCGCAATGATCGCTGCATTCGGCTTTGCCGACGAGCCGGAGCCGGGGATTTTGAGTATAAGCGACGACGTGGTGGTCGGTGTGCATTTGACATTGTTACAGCCGGACGGGTCCGGCAAAGCCGATATCGACCCCGACAAGAAGATGATTGGACCGTCGCGCGGGTCGCCGCTTGTGCTGGCACCCGCAAATGATCTGCTCGGCTTCATCGTCAGTGAGGGCATCGAGGATGGGCTCTCCGGCCACGAGGCCACGGGGCTGGGCGTCTGGGCGGCTGGGAGTGCTTCCCGCCTACCAGCGCTTGCCGATGCAATGCCGCCTTATGCCGATTGCGTTACGGTCCTTGTCGATGATGACGATGACGGTCAGCGGCATGCGCGTGAGCTTGCGGCTCGCCTCACCGCACGGGGGATTCCCGTCGATATGGTTGAAAACAGGAAAATGGATATCGCGGCATGAACAACGGCAAAGCTCCGGACTGGAATGATCTCTTGCGGGCGCACGGCCCCCACCGCCTTCGGACGGCCTTCGATAGGGCACCCCGCAACACCCTCGTTGCCGATAATCACGGGTCGCCGATGCCTGATAGCTGGTACGCACCCGCCAACCGCCACGAGCGCAGGTGGGCCACCAGTTTAAACCGGGCTCGCACATCGGTGTCAGTCACAGCGATCACGGCGGCGTCGGCTCCTGGCGCGATCACCGCGACGCCCGCAATTCCAGAACAGCATCGAGAGAAGGCAACAACTTATGGTGCCCCGGCCGAGGATAGTGAGGCGTTGATCAACGGTCGCCGCCTCCTGGTGCTTGACGCGGCCCAGGTCAAACCGGAAAAAATCGAATGGGTTTGGGAGGGACGCATCGCGCGTGGCGAACATACGACCATCGCAGGCGATCCCGGTGCCGGAAAGAGCCAGCTCACCATGTCGATCGTTGCCGCCGTGACGACGGGCAGCCTGTGGCCTTGTGATGAGGGGCGAGCACCGCTTGGAAATGCTGTGATCCTCAGCGCCGAGGATAGCGTCGCAAGAACTCTTATCCCACGTCTAATGGCGGCGGGTGCCGATCTCAATCGAATCCATATCGTGAGTGCGACCTACGACCAGGATCGCAACGGCAACCAGATGTTCAATCTCCAATCCGATCTAGACCTGCTCGAGCAGACGATCAGGAACATCGGCAATGTGGTGCTCGTCACCATCGATCCAGTAAGTGCTTACATGGGCGGCGGCTTCGATAGCCACAAGAATGTCGAAGTCAGAAGGGTGTTGCAGCCCGTCACGGAACTGGCCGCGAGAACGAACGCGGCGGTCTTGAGCGTCACGCACTTCGCCAAAGCTAACTCCAGCACGAATACGAAGGCTATGCACCGCTTCATCGGATCGGTTGCCTTCACCGCCGCGCCCCGCGCGGCCTTCGTTGTGACGGAGGACCCGGACGATAAAGACCGCAAGCTGTTCCTGCATGCAAAGAACAACCTCGCGAAACCGCCGCAAGGATTGGCGTTCCGGCTAGAGCAGACACTCATCGGCGAGGACAACGACATTCTTGCATCCTCAGTAGTGTGGGAGAGCCAGCCGGTCGACATGACGGCCAACGAAGTCCTAGCGGCGGGCGGCAACGCGGATCGCAGCTCCCTGGACGAGGCCATGGACTTCCTGCGTGAGGAACTGCGCGCCGGTGAGGCCGAATTCAAGGTCATCGATACCCAGGCCAAGAAGGCGGGTATCGCGCCAAGAACCCTCAAGCGGGCACGCGCTGAGCTTGGCATCGTTTCTCGGCGGGAAGGATTCGGGGTGGATGGCAAATTCTTCCTGTCCATGCCAGCGAGCCATCGAGGGCCAATGTCTGCATAGGGGGCCAATGAAAAGCATGGCCCTCAATGGAAAGCTTGGCCCTCTAAGGACGATTGAAGGCCAGCTAGGCCGAACCAACAACGCAAAGGCAAATATCAAAAATGCAGCCAGTACGAGCCAACCAATCCACCGAAGAGAATGGTTGTGCCGGCACAGAAAGAGGCCAATGTGGTGGCCCGAGCAGCGATGAACAGATTTTTCGATTTGCCAGATTGCTTGGGCGGCAGGTGGCAGAAGACCTGTTCCGAGACTTGCGCCCGGCGAACGACAACATACCGGCCGCAAAAATGGAGCGGGTAGCGTGATCAGAGCAATCGTTTACGCGCGATATTCAAGCGACCTCCAATCCGAATCCTCGATCGAGGATCAGGTTCGTTTGTGCCGCGAACACGCTGCGCGGATGGGGATCGGGGTCGTTCGTGTCTTTTCCGATGCGGCGATCTCCGGCTCGCGGCTGCAGAACCGGCCCGGCCTCCAGTCGCTTCTACAATGTGCTCGGCAAGACCCAGGCTCCTTCGATACTGTCATCGCGGAAGCGCTCGATCGTCTTTCACGAGATCAGGAAGACATGGCTGGCCTATTCAAGCGGCTCACTCACCTCGGCATTCGCATCCATACGATCTCCGAGGGCGACATCAGTGAGCTACATGTCGGTCTCAAAGGCACCATGAACGCGCTGTTTCTCAAGGACCTTGCCGCCAAGGTGAGGCGCGGTCAGCGTGGGCGCGCGGAGGCCAAGCGCGCTGCCGGCGGCCTCTCCTATGGATATGTAATGGTGCGGGAGATCGGCGCCGATGGCGAAATCGAGCGCGGCCGGCGCGTAATCAATCCGGAAACTGGGTCGGTTATCCTCCGCATTTTCGAGGAGTATGTCGCGGGACGCAGTCCGCGGGCTATTGCGCGTGACCTAAACCGTGATGGCATTCCGAGCCCGCGCGGCGGTGCATGGAATGCGAGTACGATCAATGGTCACCCGCAGCGGCTACACGGCATTCTACGGAACCCGCTGTACGCCGGGAGGATGATCTATGGTCGGCAGACCTACCGTAAGAATCCCGATAGTGGGGCTCGCGAGCTTCGTATCGTTCCCCATCAAGATTGGGTGCATATCGATGTCCCAGAATGGCGGATCGTGCCGGAGGTGCTTTGGCAAAGTGCGCATGCGATGTTGAAACGCCATGCCGCACACGGCCCCCGTAAGGCGCGCCGGCCTCGGCACCTGTTGAGTGGGCTTATCCGCTGCGGAAAATGCGGGGGCGCATATACGATGCGATCAAGCGATCGCCTCGGCTGCGTTGCTCACCGCGAAAAGGGAACCTGTGCTAACAACCGTACCGTTATTCAAGTAGAGTTAGAGCGCCGAGTGCTGGGTGGCATCAAGGAGAGGTTGTTGACTCCGAGCGCATTTGAGGAGTTTGCTCGGGAATATCGCGAGACCTACAAACGACGCCGCAGCGAACTTAATCAGCGCGGTGCTGTGATTAGCCGTAAGCTCAAAGCAATTGAGAACAGCATTGAGCGTATTGTTGACGCCATCGCGGAAGGTACAGCTTCTCAAGCCCTCAAGGGCAAGCTGGTCCGGCTAGAAGCGGAAATGGAGAGCTTGAAGTCGGAAGAGCGATCCCTTGTCACCGAACAGGCACCTGAACTGCATCCGAATTTGCCGGCATTATATCGCAGCCGAGTTACTGATCTTGAAAAGGCGCTAACTCGCACTCCGTTGGAGCAGGCTTCCGCCACCGAAATCATCCGGTCCCTGATCTCAGGCATTGTCGTCTTTCCTGGAGAAAGTCGCGGAGACGTGACCATTAGGGTGGAGGGTAGCATTCCGGCTATTCTTGAACTCGCGAGACAGCGCGAACGAGCGCCGAACAGGCGCGAACGAATGCGAAACCGTGGTGTAGTATTGTTGGTGCCCAGGGGCGGAATCGAACCACCGACACCGTGATTTTCAGTCACGTGCTCTACCAACTGAGCTACCTGGGCGCCGCGCCCACGGGTGGCGGCGGGTCGCCGGGTTATAAAGGCAGGCGGGGCGTCCAGCAAGCGGAACACAAGCAAGGCTTTGGGGGCGGCAGAGGCGCCAAACCAGCCCGAAAATCACGCGCCCGGCTCGTCCTTCCCGGCTACCGTCTCGCCGTCCTCGTCCTCTTCCTGCTTGCCCGGCACCACATAGGCGCCGCTGAACCAGCGGTTGAGGTCGACATCGGCGCAGCGCTTGGAGCAGAACGGCCGATAGGCCGCGACCATCGGCTTGCGGCAGATCGGACATTTCGGGCCGGGGGCGCTTTCAATCATGACATGCCCATGAAAGGAGCCGTGCGCTCACACCGCGTTGAGCCAGCCGACCCGGATCGGAAAACCCTCGCCTGCCAGCAACGTCGTGGTCTCATAGAGCGGCAGCCCCACGATATTGGAATAGGAGCCGACGATCTTGACCATGAAGGCGCCGGCGATGCCCTGCGCCGCATAGCCGCCGGCCTTGCCGCGCCATTCGCCGGAGGCGAGATAGGCCTCGATATCCTCGTCCGACAAACGCTTGAACCGCACTTTGGTTTCGACCAGGCGCTGGCGGAACGCCTCCTTGGGCGTGACCAGGCAGATCGCGGTGTGGACCCGGTGATTGCGGCCGGAGAGGAGGCGCAGGCACTGCGCCGCCTCGTCAAGCAGCTCGGCCTTGGGCAGGATGCGGCGGCCGACCGCCACCACGGTATCGGCGGACAGGATGTAGGCGCCCTTGAGCTCGTCGTCGACACGCACCAACGCAAGCGCGGCCTCCGCCTTCGCGCGCGCAAGCCGGTTGGCGCAGGCGCGCGGCAGTTCGCCGCGCTGGGGCGTCTCGTCGATGTCGGTCGGGCGCAGCGAGTCGGGCTCGATCCCCGCCTGGTTGATCAGCTGCACACGGCGGGGCGAACCGGATGCGAGGACGAATTTGGGATTTCCGATCATGCGCGTTCATTATCCCACATTGGTGATCACTGGCCAGCCGGTTGATGAGTTGCCAGTTGAAAAATGCGAGACATGACGGCTCGCTATACCGCACCACTCCGCGAAGGCGAGAAGCGCGCCGAAATGCGCGCGAGCAGCTGGTCGCGCACCGCCCGATAGGCATCGAGCCGCTGCTCGCGATGGCCTTCGATATCGGTCGGATCGGGCGTCGGCCAGTATTCGACATCGGCGGCAATGCGGTGCGTGAGCTCGAGCGCCTTGTGATGCGCCTCGGGCGCGAGTGTCACAATCAAGTCAAAATCGAGCCCGTCCTCGAGGTCCTCAAGCTCCTCGAAGGTCATCGGCTCGTGGCTCGCGATGTCGATGCCGATCTCGTTCATGGCGGCGATGGCAAAGCCGTCGAGCTCGCCCTTGCGCACGCCCACGGAGGAGACCACGAACCCGTTGCCGAACGCCTGGCGCATGAGGGCCGCCGCCATCGGCGAGCGCACCGAATTCTGTCCGCAGGCAAACAGCACGGCCCGCGGTTTCGTCTCCGGCTCGCCCAACCCCTCACCCTTTCCAATGCAGGACGCAGATGAGGGTGAACAGGCGCCGTGCGGTCTCGAAATCAACCGTCACCTTGTTCTTGAGGCGCTCCATCAAAAGCTGCGAGCCTTCGTCGTGCAGCGCACGGCGGCCCATATCGATCGCCTCGATGCGATCGGGCGTGGCAGTGCGGATGGCCTCATAATAGCTGTCGCAGATCATGAAATAGTCCTTCACGATCCGCCGCAGCGGCGACAGCGACAAGAGATGGGCCATCACTGGCGTATCGTTGGCATTGCGGATGTCGAACACCAGGCGGTTGCCGGTGATGCTCAGGTTGAGCTTGAACGGGCCGCGCACCTGGCCTTCCGGCGCGAACGAGTTGCTTTCCAGAAGGTCGTAGATCGCGACCGCGCGCTCGTGTTCGATGTCGGGACCCGAGCGGCCGATCGAATTCTCGTCGAGCGTCACCGCCACCAGCCGGTGGAACTTGCGTGCGGATGGTCGCTCGGGCGCCGTCATCGCGGATTGATGCGCATCGCGACCGAGCGGGCATGCGCATCAAGCCCCTCGGCTTCGCCGAGCGCGATCGCGGCAGGACCGAGCGCGTGCAACTGCTCAGGCCCGCATTTGAGGATCGAGGTGCGCTTCATGAAATCGAGCACGCCGAGTCCCGACGAGAAGCGCGCCGAGCGCGCGGTCGGCAGCACGTGGTTGGAGCCGCCCACATAATCGCCAATGGCTTCAGGGGTATGGGCGCCGAGAAAGATCGCGCCCGCGTTCCTGATCATGCCGGCGAGTTTCTCGGCATCCTTGGCTTCGATCTCGAGATGCTCGGGCGCGATCGCATCAACGAGCGGCACCGCCTCCTCGAGCGCGCGCACCAGCATGATGGCGCCGAAATCACGCCAGGAGGCGCCCGCGATCGCGGCGCGCGGCAGCGTCTTGAGCTGCGCTTCGACCGCCCGCTCCACATTGTCGGCGAGCGCGGCATCATCGGTGATCAGGATCGACTGCGCGCTCGGGTCATGCTCGGCCTGTGCCAGAAGATCAGCCGCGATCCAGTCGGGATGGCCGCTGCTGTCGGCCAGCACCAGCACCTCGGAGGGCCCCGCGATCATGTCAATGCCGACCGTGCCAAACACGAGGCGCTTGGCCGCCGCCACATAGGCATTGCCGGGGCCGACGATCTTGGCGACCGGCGTGATGGTCTCGGTGCCGTGCGCGAGCGCGGCGACCGCCTGCGCGCCGCCGATGCGGTAGATCTCATCGACGCCGGCGAGTTGCGCGGCCGCAAGCACCAGCGGCGCGAGCTTGCCGTCGGGCGCCGGCACCACCATCACGACGCGCGGAACGCCCGCCACCTTGGCAGGCACCGCATTCATCAGCACCGACGATGGATAGGCCGCGGTGCCGCCCGGCACATAGAGTCCGACCGCCTCGATCGCGGTCCAACGATGGCCAAGCTCAACGCCGAGCGGGTCGACGAAACGGTCGTCCTTGGGAAGCTGTCGTTTGTGAAAGACCTCGACCCGATCGCGCGCCAGCGAAAGCGCATCGAGCGCGCGCGGCTCGCAGGCCCCACGCGCGGCCGCGATCTCCTCGGGCTTCACTCGCAGCCCCACGCGCTCGAGATCGACACGGTCGAACCGGCGGGTGAGCTCGATCAGCGCGCGATCGCCACGCGCCACCACATCCGCGATAATCGCGCGCACCGCACCCTCGACATCGGCCGCGATCTCCCGCTTGGTGGCGAGAAACGCGCGGAAGCGCGTGTCAAAATCGGCCGCGCGGATATCGAGGCGGATCGGCATGGGTGCACAGTAGCCCGGATTGAGCGAAGCGAAATCCGGGAATCGTGGCACTGACGGTCCCGCATTCCGCTTCGCTCCCTGCGGGCACCTGCTCAATGACGCGGCGATGGGGAACCGTCAACCCTGCTCTTTAACCTTGGCTTATAACCTAAGCCCGGGCCACATCGTCGACATGGACCGGACAGGCGTCCGCCACCCGGATGGGGCCAAGATCGGCGAGCTCGACCTCCAGGCATTCGACCTCGAGCCGGAGCGTCGCTCCGCCCGAGAACGTGAGCGTGACTACGCCGCCCGGCGCGCTCGACTCGGCAAACTCGACCGCCAGGAGGTTGAGCACCTGGTCCTTGCCGGCCGGGTTCACATTCTTGCACTTGCAGGCCAATACCCGATCAAAACGCAACGCTGCACGGCAGCGGCGCAGTTGCGGGAGCGAGGCAATGGCGGCCGGCCAATCAAAGCGATCGACCGCCAGAACCAGCCGCTTCTCCCCGGGTCGCCAGTGCACGTCGGCAACTTTGATTTCGGCATCCTGGAGATGGGCGGAGACGACCTCCAGATCCTCCTTGTCGAGGGCAATGAACTTGACTGCATCCATGGCGGGCTCTCGGGCTGTTTTTGTGTGCTGTCACATGACCCAACAGTTAGGAAGCGTTCCGCCAGCATGCAAGGCTCCAAGGCCTCTCAGATGCAAACGAGATAATAGACTTAATCGGCCTCATGCTGAGGAGCCCACCGTGCCTCCTTCGAGACGCGGTCCTTCGGACCGCCCTCAGGATGAGGTGGAGCAGCACAGCGCGCCGCTCGAGCCTAGTTAGGCGCTCATACGTGGACGTGGGGACGAACGGAGGGCGATCAGCCCTAAAACGACACGCAGGCCTGCCGCAGCACGATTCCGACCGACTGCTGCCTGAAGCGCTTCTTGTAGGCGTCGGCGATCTCATTGAGACGCGCCATGTCCTCAGGACGGCCGGGGAGCACGATCATCACCACCTTGCTGGGCTCGCGCACGATCCGGTTGCGTTCGCTGTCGCGATACTGGCCACGGGCATCGTAGACGGTGAGACCATCGGGAAAACGCGGCGTGATCTCGCGGTCGAGAAAATTCAGGAACTGCGTCTCGCTCACCCCGAGACGATCACCGATCTTGCGGCCGAGCAGAAGCTCGGCCACCTGCTGGGGTTTGAGCGGCGCGCTGCAGGCAGCTGGCTGCGCGCTGACGCTGGTGCCAAGCAATGGCAAGACCAGGATGATCGCAAGCAGATGACGCATCTGGCGTGGCATGAAACCTCCCCTTGTGACTGACGCGTGCCGCCATTCGTATGGCAACCGCAGACGCCTTGCACTAGCCTATTAGCGCCGGCTGCCTTCCGGAGGTCCTCATGCTTGCGTCACGACTTGCCGCCTTCGTTCTCATGTCACTGGCGTCGACCGCGGTCCAGGCCGACGACGTCGCCGACTTCTACAAGGGCAAGGAGCTTCGCCTCGTCGTCTCGGCCTCGATCGGCGGCGGCTATGATATCTACGCCCGCGCGGTCGCGCGCCATCTCGGCGCGCACATTCCGGGCAACCCCACCATCGTGCCGCAGAACATGCCGGCCGCTGGCGGGCTTGGCGCCGCCAACCATCTCAACAACGTGGCGGCGAAGGACGGCACCGTGATCGCGCTGTTCCAGAACACCGTGCCGCTCGAGCCATTCTTCGAGAACAAGCAGGCGCAGTTCGACGCCGCAAAGATCGGCTGGCTCGGCACGCCGACCACCGAAACCGCGCTCTACATGGTCTGGCACAGTTCCAAGATCAGGACGCTCGTGGACGCGCAGCGGCAGGAGTTCGTGGCAGGCGCTGCCGGCGCCGCTTCGACGCCCGCCTTCTACGGCCGCGTGTTCAACCAGATCCTCAATTTCAAGGCCCGCTTCATCACCGGCTATCCGGGCCAGAACGAGATCCTGCTGGCGCTCGAGAATGGCGAGGTCGAAGCAATGGCATCGCCGTTCTGGTCGAGCCTCAAGACCGCGCGGCCCGGCTGGTACACGGAGGGCAAGATTCGTTTTCTGTTCCAGTACGGATCGGACCCGCACCCTGATCTCAAGAGTGTGCCGCTTGCGCTCGACCTTCTGCAAAGTCAGGCCGACAAGACGCTGCTGGCCGCGGCTGGCGCACCGCTCGGGCTCGGCCGTCCGTTCGGAGCCCCGCCCGGCATTCCGGCCGACCGGCTCGCCGCCTTGCGCAGCGCCATGATGGCGACCTTCAAGGACCCGGCGTTCCTCGCCGATTGCCAACAGCAGCGGCTCGAATGCAGCAATGCCAAAACCGGCGCCGAGCTCAATGCCCTCATCAACCGTGCCTACGCAACGCCTGCCGACATCCGCAAGCGGCTGATCGACATCTATCAGGTGGGCGTGAGCGGGCGGTAGCGGCGCGAACAAGCCTGCAAAAGCCGGCTTTCATGATGGCGAAATTTCATGATCGCGAGTAACGAAATCGACGCCGTTGTCGAATGATCCATGAGTGGCATGCCGTTGGGCGGGCGCTGGGCGCCTCCCTGGACGGCCGTGCCCTATCGTCAGATGGACATGCCGCAGCCTGGGAAAAACATGCCCCCGATCCTTGCCAACAAGAGCCCCGAAACCCCATCGGTCTTCCTCCCGACTGCCCTGCTACGCGAGGCACGCCGGCAAAAGCAGCTCAACACTGCCGATGTGCCGGCGGTGTGCATCCTCGACCCGGACGGCGACATTCTCCGCCGCCTCAAGGCGTCAGGACGTGCGCAGCCGTTCGAGGCCTGGCCCTGCTATCACACTGAGCTCAATACCTTCAGCCTCGCCGGACAGACGGTTGGCATCGTCGGCTGCGTCGTCGGCGCGCCGTTCGCCGTCCTGGTCGCCGAGCAGCTGTTCGCCAGCGGCTGTCGCCTGCTGCTCAGCCTCACCTCCGCCGGCCAGATCGTTACGGCCGGCGCTCCGCCCTATTTCGTGATCATCGAGCGGGCGCTGCGCGACGAGGGAACGAGCTATCACTATGCACCAGCCTCCGAGTTTGCCGATGCCGACCCGGAGCTTGTCGCCATGGCCAGGAGTGCCCTGGAAGACAATGGCCTGGAAGCCTTGGTCGGGGCGAGCTGGACCACGGATGCGCCATTTCGTGAGACCGCCGCCGCGATCGAAAGCGCGCGCCAGAGGGGTGTGCTGGCGGTGGAGATGGAGGCGGCCGCGCTCTACGCCTTCGCCCGCGCGCGCGACGCCGCCGTGCTGTGCCTCGCGCACGTCACCAACACGATGGGGCAGAACGAGCAGGATTTCGAGAAAGGCGAAGCCAATGGGGCGGCCGATGCCTTGAAAATTCTCGAGACCATTGCGAGGGCCGCACGAATGTAGCCAAGAGCCAGACCGATCAGGGGGACGTCTGATGACCAATCCAATCTCCGATCTCTGGGATTTCCTGATCGGCAACACCGAGGATCACGACGCGCTCGGTTCGTGGAAATATCTTCTCGTCGCGCTATTCCTTGCGCTCATCATCACCAGCATCATCGTCGCAATACGAAACTGGCGGGAGGAGGCGTCACAGCGCAGCGGCAGACACCTCGGCACCTGGTTCGTCCGCGTCCTGGTGGGCAGCATGTGGTTTCAAGGGATGCTCTGGAAGCTGCCGCTGCCGGCATCGCCTGGCTTGCAGTACTGGACCGAGCAGATGGGGAGCCGTGCGGCCTTTGCGTTTCATCGCGGGCTGGTCGCAGATGTCTACCTGCCCTATGTCCACATTCTCGGCCCGATCATCTTCCTGGCCGAGCTCACCTTCGCGGTGTCGCTCATTCTCGGTCTTGGAGTGCGGCTCGTCGCCCCGCTCGCGATCCTGTTCGTGCTGCATCTCTGGCTGGGGATCTATCAGGCCGGCACGCCCGCCGAATGGTCATGGTCCTACATTTTCCTCGCCATCGTGATGTTCCTGTTCGGCTTGCACGCAGCCGGCCGCAGCCTTGGCCTCGATGCCTGGCTGCGCCGCCAAGTCCCCGCGGTTCGGGACGGACAAGGTCCATTCGGCCGGCTGCTGCACGTGGCGGGCTGAGTGACCCCGCTACCGCAACTCAAGCGAGCGCCGCCCAGGCGACCTTGCAGCCGACATGCGCGGCCTGATCGCCGTTGTAGCTCAAAAGCCCGCGGCCCCTGCTGTAGTCGATCCCGGCATGCGCCACGAATTCAAGCCCGGCCAGCAGCCACGACCCGGTCACGAGCTTCACCGCGCCGGCATGGATGCCGGCATGGCAGGCCAGCACGCTTGGCCAGATGGCTTCCCCGTCAAAGGTGAATCCCGGCTGCTTGGCACGCGCCACCCACTCGGTTTGCATAGGATAGTCAGCGATCGCGTGCCCGATCAGGAGCCACGCGAAGATTTCTATAGTCGTCATGGTCCACCCCGACTTGACGACACCCCGTCCCCAGAAGGGCAAGAGAGTAGTGACGCGGCCGGCCACGTAATGTGATGGCCATCACATTTTGTCGCTTTCCGGCTGGTCATTTCCAAGGGCGGATGGTGCCGAGGCCCGGCCCCTGCCACTGCATCGTCGTTAACGGACTGTTGGCGCGGCCTGGCGGTTTCGCGCGGATGGGATAATCGGATCTTGATGCATTTGGGGTCTACTCGGCATGTCCTGTGCTCGGGCCAGAAGAGGCCGTTATGACTGCCAGACCGATTGCCGCCTTGCTCACAATCCTCGCCAGCGTCTTGCTTGGCGTCGGATCGAACGCCCATGCGCAGGATTTGTGGCGCATCAGCAAGTCATCGGGCGAGGTCTCGATGATGACGGAAGGATTTCAGCCGGTCGCGCTGACGACCGGCATGAACCTGCAGCCGGGCTCCAGCATCCGCACCGGCCAAAATGGCCGCGTCCTGCTGATGCGTGGCAACGAGACGGTACTGATCTCAGCCAATTCAGCGATAAGCTTTCCGAAGAGCAGCGCGCCGAACGGGATGTCGACGACCATCCTGCAGCAGGCCGGCTCGATCCTGCTCGAAGTGGAGAAGCGCGCCATCAATCACTTCGAGGTCGAGACGCCACATCTCTCCGCGGTCGTGAAGGGCACGCGGTTCCACGTCACCATGAGCGGCAATGAAACCAGGGTTGGCGTATTCAGGGGCCAGGTCGAAGTGACCGAATTCAACTCCGGCCAGCATGCGCTCGTCAATGCCGGCCAGAACGCGACCGTCTCGGTGCAAGGCTCCGCTGGACTGTCGCTGAGCGGGACGGGCACGTTGAGCCCCATCCAGCAGGGCACGCCCCGCGGATCAGTAACACCGTCCGATGCAACGCCTGACGAGCCAATGCCGGCGCCTTCGGCACCGATCCAGCGCCAGGCCCGCGCACCGATGGCGGGCGAGTTCGAGACAGTCGCGCTGCCGGAGCAGGATGCGACCCGCCGCGAAGGCTGGGGTCCCGGCTTGACCGCCCTCGGCGAGCGTACCCCGTCCGGCAAGCAAGAGATTGACACATTGTCGCTCGCGTTCCCCTTTGCGATCGGCACGCTCGTTGCCTTGGGCATTGCGGTTCGCAGACGGCGGCAGAAGCAAAACGTCGATCAGGCATAACAACGGAATAGCGCTGAGTGGCCGTCATCAGTCGCCGCCTCGCGGACGTGGCGACGGTCGAACAGCACACAAGAGACGGCCGGGGGCAGTGGCGTGAAGCGATATCAACCGCACATCCTTGTTGCATGCCTGCTTGTGCTTGCGCTCCTGACCGGGCTGCGCGGCACTCTGCAGGATGCGCTGATCGACCTGCGGTTTCGCACGTTTCCCCGCCCGGCGAGCGGCGACATCGTCCTCGTCGCAATCGATTCGCCGTCGATCCGTGAGATCGGCGTCTGGCCATGGCCGCGGACGCTGCATGCCGATCTGATCGACAAGCTGCGCCAGGCCGGCGCGAGCGACATCCTGTTCGACATCGACTTCAGCTCACCCTCGAACCCTGCTTCCGACCAGTCCTTGCGCGAGGCGCTCAAGCGCGCCGACGGATCGGTCGTGCTTGCGGCTTTCAAGCAGCCGGTGAGCGGCAAATCCGTCCTCCAACCCATCCCCCATGTCAATCGTCCGCTGGCGCAATTCGCCGAGCACGCGTGGCCAGCGCTCGTCAATGTGACGGTCGAGCCGAACGGCGTCGTGCGCCACTATTCCCTCGGCGAGACCCTGGACGGTGAGTTCCTGCCGTCGATCGGCAGCCTGCTGGCGGGGCGCTATCAGGTCCATGATGGGCCGCTGCCGATCGATTTCAGCATCCGCGCCAACTCCATCGCGGCGATATCCTATGCGGATGTCCTGCGCGGCGATCCGGCGGCCATTGGCCAGCTGAAAGGCAAGAAGGCGCTGATCGGCGGTACGGCGATCGAGCTCGGCGACCGCTTCAATACGCCGAACGGCCGGGTGATCTCAGGCGCGCTGCTGCATGCACTCGCCGCCGAGTCAATCCTGCAGGAGCGCACCCTGCGCAGTCCCTCCGTCATCTTCGCACTCCTGGGTCTCGCTCTCATCGCGGTCGTGGCGACGGTCTCGCGCCGGCGCCTGCCAATCAGCATGCAGCTTGTGGCACTCGTCACCGTTGCGGCGGCAGCTGAGCTCGGCGCCATGCTGCTGCAGGCGAAGTTTGCCATCGTGCTCGATACCTCGCTGTGGTTTATCGGCGTCGCGGGTTATCTCCTTGCCATGGCGGTTGACGAGATCGATTTGCGCGGCCTCCTGCGCGGCGCCGAGGAGCGGCGCTTCCAGGAGATCGCGATGTCGCTCGGCGATGGGCTCGTCTGCACCGACCAGAGCAACCGGGTCACGGTCTGGAACCCCGCGGCCACCGCGATCTTCGGCTATTCGAAGCAGGAGATGCTGGGCCAGCCGCTTGGCCGGATCTGTCTTACCAGCAGTGCGGAGTGGGGCGGTCCGTTCTCGATTCCCGAGGCCCTGCCCGCGGCCCTGCAAGGGCCGCACGGCAAGTTGGTGGATCTCACCGGACGCCGCAAGACCGGCGAGACCTTCCCGCTCGAAGCATGCCTGTCGAGCTGGCGCGGGGTTGATGGGTTCCAATATGGCGCCGCCATGCGCGACATCTCGGCTCGCAAGCATGAAGCGGATCGCATGCGGCATCTCGCCGAGCACGACACGCTGACCGGGCTTGCCAACCGCAACAGGCTCTATGAGCATCTGGGCGCGCGGCTTGCGGAAGCCAAGGCGCAGCAGACCAAGGTCGCGCTGTTGCTGCTCGATCTCGACAAGTTCAAACAGGTCAATGACACGCTCGGCCACGCCGCCGGCGATCAGCTCCTCTGCGCCGTCGCCCGGCGCCTCGACGCGCTGGTGGAGAATGCCGGCCTGGTCGCGCGTCTGAGCGGCGATGAATTCGCGATCGTGATGAGCGGCCCAGCCGCCGTCGAGCAAGCCGCCAGGTTAGCCGAACGCACCTGCAGCACCTTCGACGATGCGACCTTTTCGATCGGCGAGAACGGCCTTCGCGTCAATGTCAGCATCGGGGTGGCGGCCTATCCGGACCATTGCGTGACTGCCGATGAGCTGTTCGGCAATGCCGACCTCGCGCTCTATCGCGCCAAGGCGACGGGGCGCGGCCGGCACGTCACGTTTACGCACGCGATCCGCGACGAGGTCGAGGCGCGTCTGACGCTCGAAGCGGAGCTCGGGCACGCGATCGAGCGCAACGAGCTCGAGCTGTTCTACCAGCCGCAGATGCGGCTCAGCGACGGCAAGCTCCTGGGCGCGGAAGCGCTGGTGCGCTGGCGCCATCCGACTCGCGGTCTCCTGTCACCGGCCGACTTCATGCCGCTCGTCAACATCTCCTCGATCTCGGCGCGGACCTCGCTCTGGATCATGGAGACCGCCTGCCGGCAAGGCCGCGCCTGGCAGCGCGCCGGGCACGGCATTCGTCTCGGGGTCAACATCCCGCCCTCGCTCATTCAGTCCGGCGATCTCGCGACCACGATCGAGGGCGTGCTGAAGGACACGGAGTTTCCACCTCATCTTCTTGAGCTGGAAGTCACCGAGGATATCCTGCTCGAGGACGACGAGCGGGCGCTCGCCACGTTCCTCCGGGTGCAGAAGCTCGGTGTCCAGATCGCCTTCGATGATTTCGGCACCGGCTATGCCAGCCTGACCTATCTCAAGAAATTTCCGATCAATCGGCTGAAGATCGACAAGTCGTTCGTGCATGAGCTGCGGGCAGGCTCGAATGACGCCGCGATCGTCATCTGCACCGTCACGCTCGCCAATCTCCTGGGCCTCTCCGTCATCGCCGAAGGCGTCGAGGACGCCACCAGCATCGATCTGCTGCGCGGGATGGGCTGCGAGGAAGGCCAGGGCTTCTATTTCGCACCGGCGCTGCCGGCCGCCGAGTTTGCACGGCGGTTCCTGCAGGAGACGGCTGCGCATTCGACCGAGGCTGCAGAGGCCGCTGCATAGAGAAGTCGCTGCACAGCCTGTCGTCCCTGCTCTCATCTGTGCTATCGTTGATGATGCGTGCGAGCCACAACCGCATCGGATGAACGCATGCATTGGGGGGGAGACATGGCGATCCATCACCGCAACACTCTGACCCGTCGCAGGTTCGTGCAATCGACGGCCGTAAGCTCGCTGGCGCTGGCCGGGCTAGGCGGCGTCGGCCAGGCGCAGGCCGCAAAGCCCAATATCGTGTTCATCATGGCCGACGATCTCGGCTATGCGGATGTGAGCTCATACGGCGCACGTGACTACACGACGCCCAATATCGACCGCCTCGCGCTCGAAGGATTGCGGTTCACGCAGGCCTATTCCAACTCGGCGAACTGCTCGCCGACCCGCACGGCGCTGATCACCGGCCGCTACCAGATGCGGCTGCCGCTCGGGCTCGAAGAGCCGCTCGGTGATGCGGCGCCGCCCAGCATCGGCCTCCCACCGAGCCACCCGACCCTCCCGTCGATCCTCAAGAAGGCCGGCTACGGCACCACGCTCGTCGGCAAGTGGCACCTCGGCTATCTGCCCAACTTCAGCCCGCTCAAGAGCGGCTATGATCACTTCTTCGGAATCTTCGCCGGCTCGGCCGACTATTTCAATCACGGCAGCAAGTCGCCGATTCCGCTCTACGAGCAGGAAGTGCCGGTCGATCGCATCGGCTACATGACCAATCTGCTGGGCGAGCGCGCCGTGCAGACAGTCGAGCGCTACGCGCGCTCGAAAGAGCCGTTCTTGCTCAGCCTGCACTTCACCGCGCCGCATTGGCCCTGGGAAGGACCGGACGACGAGGCGGAATCGAAGCGCATCAACGGCAACATCCGCCACTTTGACGGCGGCACGCAGAAGACCTATGCGGCGATGGTGCAGAGCCTCGATGCCAATATCGGGCGCGTGCTGCAGGCGATCGACATCAATGGGCTCGCGCGTGACACCATCGTGATCTTTACCAGTGACAACGGCGGCGAGCGTTTCTCGCTGACCTGGCCGTTCAGCGGCATGAAATCGGAGCTGCTCGAAGGCGGCCTGCGCATTCCGGCGATCGTGCGCTGGCCCGGGCTGGTGCCCGCCGGCGCGGTGTCAGAGCAGGTGATGATCTCGATGGACTGGATGCCGACGCTGCTTGCGGCTGCCGGCACCGCGCCGGACCCTGCATTCCCGCCCGATGGCGAGAACCTGTTGCCGATCGTCACCGGCGGTGCGTCGCCGCATCCGCGCAAGCTGTATTGGCGCTTCAAGGCCGCCCAGCAGCGGGCGCTGCGCGAGGACGACTGGAAGTATCTCAAGATCGCCGGCAATGAGTTCCTGTTCGACGTGATGAAGGATCCGCGCGAGCGCGGCAATCTCAAGGAGCGCTACAAGGACGTATTCGAACGTCTCAAGGCGGACTGGGCGGCCTGGAGCGCCACCATGCTGCCCGAGCGCGCGCGGCCGGCGGCCTACAACAACCCGGCCGATCTTGTCGCTGATCACTACGGCGCGAAGAACCCGCTGCCGCCGGAGTTCGGCGGACCGGCGGCACAGGCGCAGCGGTGAGACTGCACGAAGTCTTGTAGGGTGGGTTAGCGTGGCCTCGGAGCTGCGGTGGCGTCGAGCAGTTCGATCCACGCGTAACCCACCACTATGCTCGAGAAATCAATTTGCGCGCACCAACACGCGATGCCGATGGTGGTTACGCGTGGATCACACGCCAATCAAACCGGAAGCGCGCGGGCCACGCTAACCCACCCTACGGTCTACGGCCAACCTTACTTGCGCGAGAAATATCGCAAATCCGGTGGCGACTGGCCCTTCCGGGTCGGCATCAGCAAGCCATCGCCACTCAGCATGTAGTTCTCATTGCCGATGCGCACGAGCTGCTGGCCTTCGGCGCAGATGTACTCGACCCAGGTCGGCCGCGGATCCTGGTTGCGGCGATAGCTCTTGAACACCGTCCAGGGCCGCGTCAGCCCGTTATCGATCACCGTGAGGTCGTCGTGCAGGAGATTGGGATTGGCCTTGTCGAGATAGATGCGCTCCTTGAACACGGACTGATTATCGCGATGGAGCGGCAGGCCGCTCGCATCGTAGGAGCGCGGCCCCTTCAAGGCGCGGGTCTCGACTTCGAGCACGTCGAAGCGGCCATCGCCGTCGGTATCGATCCATTTGCCGATGGAATAACCGTCGAAGGTCGGCTCGATCTCGGCCGGCCAGTCCCGCCCATCGGTGTAGATGCGGCGGCGCGTGTCGCGGATATGATCGACTCGGATATAGGTAGTCTCCGGCAGCACGATGATCTCCATCGGCGAATGCGCATTCATCACCATCGGCATGCCGGGCGCCAGACAGGTGCTGGTGGCGTTGGTGCCCTGCCCGCCGGCGCGCTGGTCCTCCAGGTTCGCCTTGAACATCGCCTCGTATTCCGGTGTCAGCGGCGCATCCTGCGTCGTGCCCCAGCGCTTGACAGGATCGAACGAGGGCTGGCCGCCGCCCGCTGTGCCGCGCACGCCGAACCATTGTCCCTTGAGATTGGGATAGGTCGCTGGATCGAAGGCGAAGACGCCGCTTTGCGTCGCGCCCATTGCGGCCGCGATCGCAAGGCCAAGAACTGCGCTCCGGTTGAGCATCGGTATTCCTCCCGCTAGTTCTGTTTTGGCTCGAAGTAGCGCAGGTCGGGCGGCGCCTGATCCTTCTTGGCCGGCATCAGCAGCCCATCGGCGCTCAGCATATAGCCTTGCCCGCCGATCTCGACATGGGCGTTGCTCTCGGCACAGACGCTCTCGCGCCAGACCGGACGCAGATTCTGCCCGCGGCGATATTTCTTGATTGCCGTCCACGGCCGCGTGAGCGCATTGTCGAACGTGGTGATCTCCACGATAAGGACGTTCGGATCGGCCTTGTCCTGGTAGATGCGCTCCTTGAAGACGCTTTGATTATCCGGGTGCAGCGGCAGGCCGGTATTGTCATAGGAGCGCGGCCCTTTGAGCCCACGCGTCTCGATCTCGAGCACATTGTAACGGCCGGTGCCGCCTTCATCTTTCCACTGGCCGAGCGAATAACCCGCGAAGGTCGGCTCGATGAACTCGGGCCAGGGGCGGCCGTCCGTGTAGATGCGTCGCGAATCGTGGATGTGCTCCATGAAGACGTGGGTCGTGTCCGGCGTGACGACGAGCTCCGCCCCTTCGTAGTTGTTCATGATGCGCGGCATGCCGGGCGAGAGACAGGTATAGGTCGGGTCGCCACCCTGTCCGCCGGTGCGCTGCTCCGCGAGACTTGCCTCCAGGAACGCCTGGAACTCGGGCTTCAGCGGCGCCTCTTGCCCCCGTCCCGACGGCTTGCTCGGATCGTAGCGCGGCGCCCCGGTATCGGCCCGCATCCACTGGCCCTTCCAGTTGGGATATTTGGATTCATCGAACGCCCCGGCGTTGCCGGTGAGCAGGCTGACCATCGCCACAACTGCCATCACTGCAAGTGCTACGGCCAGCGCATTGCGCCTGCGCATCTTTATTCCTCCTTGCGATCGCTCCCGGCAGACGCGCGGGCTGCCTCCCGGAAACTTGCGTCCGTCGGCAGCTCTCAGATGACGTCCACGTCCGGTCGGAAGCCTAGCGCGGAAGCCATTTCACCGAAAGGGGAGGTGCAGCAGGCATGCAGAGTACGAGCTGACCGAGGTTCCACTTGCGTCGATGTCATGCGCGCGACCAGAATGCTGAAAACAACGTGGGAGGTCGCCATGTCGAACCGAAGCTTGAGTGGACTCCTTGCCCTTGCACTCGTCCTGATAGTGACGATCGGTGCGCAGGCCGCCGATTCCGCGACGTATCCCGACCTGCGGGGCGCCTGGTCGCGCTTCGTGGTGCGTGGCCTCGGTGGTCAGCCATCATTCGACCAGACCAAGCCATGGGGACTAGGCCAGCAAGCCCCGCTCACGCCGGAGTATCAAAAAATCCTGCAGGACAGCATCGTGGACCAGGCCAAAGGTGGCCAGGGCAATTTCATCGATCATGCGCTGTGCCATCCGGCCGGCATGCCGTTCATGATGGTGGCGACGCGCCCGCTGGAGTTCATCGTCACGCCGGACACGACCTACATCCTGGTCGGCGGCTCCGACCATTATCGCCGCGTGTTCACCGATGGGCGGAGCTGGCCGAAATCGATCGAGCCGAGCTTTTCGGGCTATTCGATCGGCAAGTGGATCGACCTGGATGGTGACGGGCGCTTCGACGTGCTCGAAGCCGAAACGCGCGGCCCATTCAAGGGACGCCGCGCCTATGATGCAACCGGCCTGCCGCTCCACTTCGACAACCAGTCGGTCTTCAAGGAGCGCATCTATCTCGACAAGGGCGATCCGAATATCCTGCATGACGAGATCACGGTGATCGACAATGCGCTGACGCGACCGTGGACCGTCGACAAGAGATACATGCGCAAGGCGGAGCCGCATCAAGATTGGGTCGAGGCCTATTGCGTCGAGGGGACCGCGCTGGTCGGGGTCGGCAGCGAAATCTACTACTTGAGCGCCGACGGCTTCCTGATGCCGAGCCGCAAAGGCCAGGCGGCGCCGGACCTGCGCTATTTCGATGCAGCGGGGAAATGAGGCGCTCGCCGGAGTCGTAGGGTGGGTTAGCGTGGCCTGGGACTCGAGGCGGAGCTGATGGATTGCTCCACGCGTAACCCACCGCCAAGCCTTCAGCTTGAATGTCGCGAAATGTCACCGCGGCGGTGGGTTACGCGTGGTCAAAGGATTCGATCTTATCGAGAGCGTGCGGGCCACGCTAACCCACCCTACAGCGCCGTCAATCCTCATCCGCTGATGCGCTCGATCTTGGCACCGCAGGCGGCGAGCTTGTCCTCGAGCCGCTCGAAGCCGCGGTCGAGGTGATAGACGCGATTGACCATGGTGTCGCCGTCGGCCGCGAGCGCGGCAATCACCAGCGACACCGAGGCGCGCAGGTCGGTCGCCATCACGGGCGCGCCCTTGAGCCGCGCGACGCCCTCGACGGTCGCGGTCTCACCTTCGAGATGGATGCGCGCGCCGAGGCGGGCAAGCTCCTGCACATGCATGAAGCGGTTCTCGAAGATCGTTTCGGTGATGCGCGAGGTGCCCTTGGCGCGCGTCATCAGCGCCATGAGCTGCGCCTGCAGATCGGTCGGGAACCCGGGGAACGGCGCGGTCGTGACCTCGACCGGCGCCAGCGCTGAGCCGTTGCGGACGACGCGGATGCCGGCGTTGGTCGGCGTGATCTCGACGCCCGCCTGCGTGAGCACGTCGAGGCCGGTCTGCAGGAGCTCGGCCTGCGTGTTCTCCAGGATCACGTCGCCGCCGGTCATGGCGACCGCCATGGCGTAGGTACCGGTCTCGATGCGATCGGCGACGACACGGTGACGCGCGCCGGACAGCTTGCTCACGCCCTCGATCTCGATGCGCGAGGTTCCGGCGCCGGTGATCCTTGCGCCCATCTTGTTGAGGCAGTCGGCCACGTCCTTGATCTCGGGCTCGCGCGCTGCGTTCTCGATCAAGGTGGTGCCGCTCGCCAGTGAGGCCGCCATGAGGGCGGTGTGGGTGCCGCCGACCGTCACCTTGGGAAAGGCAATCTCGCCGCCGCGCAGCCCGCGTGGCGCGCGCGCGATGACATAGCCGCCGTCGATCTCGATCTCCGCCCCGAGCCGCTCCAGCGCCATGATGAGAAGATCGACCGGCCGCGTGCCGATGGCGCAGCCGCCCGGCATCGACACTTTCGCCTCGCCCATGCGCGCGAGCAGCGGCGCGATCACCCAGAAGCTTGCCCGCATACGCGAGACGAGCTCATAGGGCGCCGTGGTGTCGATAACGTTGGCGGCCGAGATGTGCAGCGTCTGGCCGTCATATTGTGTCTCGCCCGGGCGTTTGCCGCCGACCATGACGTCGACGCCATGGTTGCCAAGGATGCGCTGCAGGAGCGCCACGTCGGCGAGCCGCGGCACGTTCTCGAGAACGAGCGTCTCGTCGGTGAGCAGGCTCGCGATCATCAGCGGCAGCGTGGCGTTCTTGGCGCCCGAGATCGGGATCGTGCCATTGAGCTTGCGGCCGCCGCTGATGCGAATTCGATCCATTGCCCCTCGCTTTTTTGCCTGATCCCGACTTGAACCCGATTCCGATGCGACCGGTTCCCGGTCTGATTCGGCCGCCGCGGCCGTGCATCCCGATCCTCAGGCCGTTCCGGCCATCCGAAGCCGGCGAATGGTCCTCCTGGACCGTCCGATATGCCCATCACATAGGAACAAACCCCGTATGGACCATCCAGGCCACCCTGCAAAGCCTGGGTTACGCACTGGCCGCCCGCCGCCTGTTCACTTCTCGGCGTCGATTTCGGCGGAATCGTGGGGCCCGGTCCTTGTCCCCTCCTTGGCTTCTTCTTTGCGGCCCTGCGTTTGCGCCTTGCGGCGCTTGAGGTTGTCGCGCAGCGCGGTGGCGAGGCGCTGTTGCGCCGCCGCCTTTTTCCGCTGCTTGGCATGCTCACTCATGCCGACAAGGTTGCGCCTGCGACAGCCTTATGGCAAGGATCGCGCCAGTTTCGGCGGTCGCGTGCCGCCCGCGTCAGTGCGCTTCAAATGCTGCCGTAGCTCAGTGGTAGAGCACCCCCTTGGTAAGGGGGAGGTCGTAAGTTCAATCCTTACCGGCAGCACCGGGTTTATTGAGTTTTTCCAATCTCATGCGTCCGCGAACTTTGCAGGAAGACGCGGAACGATGCGCGAACATGCAGCTGTTTGGACGCAAATTGGACACACGAAATCTCGTTCTGTTCACCGCTCCAACTTGGTCCCGTCGGCACCGCCGGATTGTCGAAACGTTTGGCCTGTTCGGGTCGATTGCTTAGGGCATCGTCGTGAATGGAGGACTGGCGTATGCGTCGCGGATGCATTGCGCTCTGTCAGGCACGGCACCCTCCGAAGGCAGAGGTTCGAATCCTCTCGGGCGCGCCAGTTAATTTCAACGACTTATCCAAATCGCCCAAGAGCGCACAAGGACCCGACTCACCAGAAACTCACCATCGTAAACTCTGCGCTTGCGTCTGATCGGCGGCGGTTCGATCACAGCCGGCACGCCACGAACGCAGATTAGGCTTCTGGGCTGAAGAGGCAGTAGCGGTCCGAAGAGCCGCACTCGAAATGATCATTCTACGCGTTGACAAATCGCATCCACATCCTTGGCGGATGTGGATTTTGCCCTGTTAAGAGAAGTTGCGGGCGATCGTCCTTGCACATCGCACGCACGCGACGCGCTACATCGTGATTCCTGCTGCCTTAATGATCGGTCCCCACTTGGCGACCTCGCTGGCAATGAATGCCTGCAGGTCTTCCGGCCTCCCACCAGCTGCCTGCATATCTGCGCTATCCAGATGCTGCTTTCCGAGATCGCTTTCAAGATACTCGTTCACGAGCTTATTCAGCGTTTGGATGATCTCCGGCGGCGTGCCGGCGGGCGCCACCACGCTGTAATAGGCAACGGCCTCGAAGCCTGGGAAGCCGGATTCGGCAACGGTCGGGACGCTTGGCAACTGCCTCGAGCGCTTGAGCGTCGTCACCGCGATGCCACGCAACGAACCATCCTGCAGCGGCGCGACCATTCCGGGCGTGAAATTGATGCTCAAATCGATCTGACCGGCGATCACGTCAGTGCCGGAACCCGCCGCTCCGCGATAGGGCACGTAATTCATCTGGGTGCCGCTGCTCTTCTGCAACAACTCCATTGTCAGGTGGGCCTGCGAGCCGATGCCGGGCGTGCCGACCGAGAGCCTGCCCGGATTGGCCTTCGCATAGGCGATCAACTCCTGCAGATTGTTGATCGGCACTTTCGGGTGCGCTGCCAGCACCATCGGTGACTTTGCCAGCAGAATGATCGGAGCGAACGCACGATCTGAATCGAACGGCATGTTCCTATACATGAAGCGATTGGTCGCCAGGATGCCGGGCGGCGAGAACATCAGGGTGTAGCCGTCGGGGCTGGCCTTCGCCACATAGGCGCCGCCGATGTTTCCGTTGGCTCCCGAACGGTTCTCGACGACGACTTGCTGCCCGAGCTTTGCCGACAACTCGCCGGCCAGGCGACGCGCCGGAATATCGATCGAGCCTCCGGCTGCAAACGGGACCACCATGGTGATCGGGCGCGAGGGCCAGCTCTGGGCGGTGGCCAGGGATGACACCAGGCTGAACAGTGCCGCGGCAAATGCGCAAAGACTCGGTTTTCTCACCATTGTTTCTCCCTGCTCTGTTCTCGCGGACGGTGCCTGCCCAAGACTATCTTCGTTGCCAGTCCGACCAGCCCAGGCACTCCGCGAGCCCGCGGCCCATGATCCATTCCTTGTCCTCAGCGGAGAGGAATGTCAGCGCCTCGGTGAAGTGCGTGACGCATTGCCGATAGGTCGCCTTGCCGATGACATGCGTGAGATCGGTGCCCCAGAAGCAGCGCTTCGGGCCATAGGCATCGACCAGGCGCTTGATGTAGTCGTCAAAGTCCCGAAAAGGATAGCCCTCGCGCGAATAGACCGGCGTGGCGGACACTTTCATGAAGACATTGGAGTGCTTCGCGAGCGCGGCCGCCTCCTCGATCGCTTGTTTGGCGCGGCCTTCCTTGGCGGCAGCCGAAGACAGCCCGAAATGATCGATGATGAGAGTGAGTCCCGGATGCCGCTCCGCGATCGCGGCAACCTCTTTCATCAGCCCACTGGCATGCAGCATGACCGGAACACGATTGTTTTCTGCCGCACGCCAGAACCAGTCGGCAGTGCCGTCGGTCAGCCACTTGCGCTCGCGCTCCACCATGAAGGCCTGCCGGATCCCGAGCATGCCGGACTGCGCCCTCCAGTTGCGCATCTGCTCTGCATCGGCGGGATCGTCGATCGGCATACGGCCCATGACCGCAAAGCGCTTCGGGTAGCGCGCCGCCGCCTCCAGCGCATGGTCGTTGCGGAACCCTTCCCACGATGGCGGCACCAGGACGGTACCATCTACCCCGGCTTCATCCATGAGCGGGATCAGCTTGCTGTAGTCGAGAGCGTAGGGCAGCTGCGCGCGGGCGGCACCACCAGGAGGCCACGGCCGGTCCGGCGATTCCGGCAACCAGACGTGGACTTGCGCATCGATGATCATCAGGACTCCTTCCTTCCGCGACCGCGGCAGGCAATGCCCATCGCTGACCGCTTGTGGCTCACATCGCGCAGGGACGATGGCTGGGCTTGGTTGACGCGAGCTACACGAGGGGCCCGGGCCTCTTCTTGTATCGGTTCACGATCGCATCGGCAGTCATGTAGGCGAGCGCCTGCATGGTCAGCGTGGGATTGAATCCGCTGATAGTCGGATGGATCGAGCCACCCGCAATGAAGAGATTGTGAATGTCCCAGCTCTGGCCATAACGATTGACCACCGAGTTCTTGGGATCGCCGCCCATGCGGGCGCCGCCCTGATGGTGCCCTCCCGGCGACCCAGGGCGCTCGTTCGCACGCCACACGTGCGAGGCACCCATAGCGCGCCCAATCTCTTCGGTCTTGCGTAGCATGTATTCGACGCGCGCCCGTTCGCTCGGCCGCCGCCAGTCGTAGGTCAGGCGCGGGGCTGGCAGGCCCCACACATCACGCACATCAGGATCAAGATCGATCATCTGATCGGCGAACGGAAGATTGTCGGTCTGCGCATTGAGGGCCGCATGGCGTGCGAAGTACTTCGCGATGAACTCGCGATAGGGGGCGCCCCAGTTCGGTATCCCGCGCGGCGGCGGCATGCCGACCGAAGCGGCGATTGGTCCGGCGTCAAAGCCCGGACCCTGCACCGAGATCTGCGCACCCAGGATGAAACCCAAGCCGCTATGATCGAAATTATCGCCGTTCAGGTCATCGATCGTATGCTTCTGTGCCGTCGGCCCCATGAACATGTTGACATAGCGATCGTCAAACGCGACGAACACTCGTCCCCCGATATGCGTCATGACGTGCCGGCCGAGATGGCCGCTCGAGTTGGCGAGCCCCTCCGGAAATTTGCCGGTCTTGGAGAGCAGCAACAGGCGCACGACGTCGTAGATGAACGGGGACAGGATGACGAGCTCGGCCTCGACCGTGTTGTCGGAGTTGTCGGGGCCGTAATAGGAAACACCGGTGACCTGGCCGCCGTTGTCGCTGTGGATGCGATAGCACATGGCGCCGGTAACAAGCTTGAAATTGCCGGTGGCTTCGGCCTCCGGAATCTTGGTCACCAGCACCGAAGATTTCGCGCCGACGTGACAACCATGTGTCGAGCAGAAGCCGCAGTAGGCGCAGCCAGGGCGGCCCTGGTATGGCTCTGAAAGAATCGCACGCGGCGTTGGGAACGGGTGGTAGCCAAGTTTCTTGACGCCCTCTTCGAAGATGCGGGCGGAGTTGTCCACGAACAGAGGAGGCAGCGGGAACTCGCGCTGGCGCGGAGCCTCGAAGATGTTGCCGCCCTCCATCTTGCGCCCTTGCAGGTTACCCGCCTTGCCGGAAACGCCGAGATCGTATTCGGCGCGATCGTAGAATGGCTCGAGCTCCGCGTAGCTCAGCGGCCAGTCGATCACCGAACAGTCCTCAGGGATCGCAGACGTGCCATAGCGCTCGATGGTCTGCGACCGCACACGGAAGTCGCTCTCGTGGAATCGCCACGAGACCGCGCCATAGTGAACGGTGCCGCCGCCGACCTGGTTGCCATAGTTCAGCGGCGCCATCGGCACCGCGCGCGCATTGGCATTGGGCCGCCAGGTGACGGGCTGACGCTTTGGGTTTGGACGCAGGTCCTGGCGTTGGAAATAACGCAGCTCGTCCTGCCCTGCAAAGTCCGAGGTCTTGTGGCGCGGGCCGCGCTCGAGCCCGATGACCTTCATGCCAGCCTTGCTGAGCTCAGCCGCAAGGATGCCACCGGTTCCACCGACGCCAACGATGACAACGTCTGCTTTCTCCGTTGCCATGGCCTCAAGACCTCCGCGCTTGGGCTTGCAGCCCGAGGATGGGCCCGCGCGTGAAGGCCTCGCGGCTCGCCATGTCCGCCTCCGTGAACACGGGTTGCGCGCCGGGGAATCCCACCAGTCGCCAGCCCGCGAAGTCCTTGTTGCCGCCGTACACCGGGTCCGCGAACATCCCTTCCATTGTGTGCGTGCGCAGCGTGTTGAAGAATGCCTGCGACGTCGGCCAGGTGAAGCTTGGGGCCTTGCCTTCGATCATCGCGGTGATCACCGCGTCTTGCTCTGCCGCGGTGAGCTGGGCGAAGGACTTGCTGTAGGTTTTTCGGCAATGGTCTGCGAGCGCCGCACAGCCGCGCCGATAGAAATCCTGCAGCTCCGCATAGGCGCCCGCAAGCGCAAGATCGATGTAGTTGAGCACACCAGCATCGCGCGCGCCCGGCTCGCCCGGGGCGCCCGGCATGAGCCGCTCCGTGAAGGCCTCGATCGCGGCGCTGTCATCCTGGTTCAGGAACGCTCTTAGCTTCCCGCCATTATTGTGTGTGTGATCCGCCGCCGGCTCGGCCTGCGGTGCCGTCTGCGCAAGACCCGCACCGGTGGCGACGGCTCCGGCGCCCGCCACCGTGCTGACAAGGAAGGCACGTCGGGACTCGTTGTGCTTGCTCTTCATGACCGTCTCCCTGCGTTCCCCTACGCGGCATCGTCATGGCCGACAGCCGCCGTGGTTGTTTGTTCAAGCGCGGACGTCACTATGAACTCAACGAGCCCGCGAACTTCAGAAGCCAAACATGGAATGGAGTGCGGAACAAGATCGCGATCGCACAGCATCAACGCGTCACCATCGGACGGCGCCTCAAAGTCGCGGGGCGGACAACTTTCGGCTGCTTCGACGACACCAGACCGAGGCGCCTCCAACAAGCCGTTCCTGAATCGGCACCGGCATCCGCAGTCGGCAACACACTCGACGTAACCGTATTCGTGCGGTGACGCCCCGGCCAGCGGCGCCTCGTGTTCCGACTGCGGATGCCTCAGCCGCTATGAGCATGTTCCCCCAATGCTCAGGCAGCCTGTCGTTCACCCCTGCTTCGCTGCACCGCCTCCGCAGGGTCGGCGCCTACGATGAAGGCGGGGTTGGTCATGCATAAGGTCTCGATCTCATCCTGTGTGATGCCGAAAGCCTGCATGTATCCGCTGATCTGCCGCATGGCCTCCACGGAGTTCGGGAAGACCGTATCGCCGGCATCGCTGGAGAGCGTGAAGTGCTTGACACCCACCGAGCGTATTGCCTGATACATTTTGCCGGGGTCGACGCCCAGCATCGGAGACAGCTCGTCGTAGGTGAAGTTGAAGTGAATGCCGACCCGCGACAAATCCCTCATCTGCGCAACCGTCAGGTCGACGAAGGGGCTGAACGGATGGTCGATGAAGGCGCGCTTGAAGTTGAGCTTGTCGACCAGCTCGGCGAGCGCGTAGATCTCCAGGTGGGTCGAGTGCCCAAACGAAAGCGCGCGGTCGTGGTCCGCGATCATCCGAATGGCTTCCTCATAGTCAGGTTTTAGCCGCCCCTTCGCGTCAAGCGCGTAGTGCCCATACTTGAGCGCCAAATCCCAGGGCAGCGGATCCGAGTGCGCTTTCGGATCGGCCGAGGGATCCCAGCGCCTGACCTTCCCGCCGACGATGAAGTACGTATTGGCGTGATTGGCCAAGGCCAACCAGAACGACGACACGCCCGCCTTGATCTGAGTGGCCACCTTCTCCCGATTGGGCGGCTTGCCGTCGCGACAGAGCGCGTAGCCGCCCCAGGCCTTGATCGGGGCGACACCGGTCTCGTCGGACCAGCGATGAAGCTCCTCCAGAAGGTTCCGCACATCCTCCATCGGCCCGGCGGAGCGCTTGTCTTCCTTCCCGATCGACTTGTAGAGAATGCCGTACATGCCGCTTTCGGATGCGAGCTTGGCGACCGCCAGCGCATCCTGCTGACCATGCTCGGCATGGCAGTGAATATCGATCATGCCCCTGACGGCGTCGATCCGCGGCGGCACCTGAATGTAGGGCTTGTAGCTGCGCCGAGCCGGATAGGAGGCGACAGCGCGCTCCCTCGTCGGGGTCGCATTGTTGTTGTCGAAACGGCCAGGCGGAACGGTTGCGTCCCTCTTAGTCTCTTCCATTTCCTCCTCCGGGCGGCTTGGGGATATGTCTGCACAATAAGCGGCCAGCCTAGCTGCTCCATCGATAATCGTGAAATATCAATTTGTCCTCTAGCCATAATCAGATGTTATGGTACAAGGCCCTTCAATGAACGCCAAGTTTCAATGAAGGCAAAGTGCTGACCGGCTCACCCGCATGGACCTCCGTCACCTCCGCAACATGCTCGCCGTTATGGAGGAAGGGAGCCTCGGCAAAGCGGCCCAGCGCCTCAATATTTCCCAGCCGGCATTGACCAAGAGCATACAGCGACTCGAGGAGGAGCTCGGCGTCCGGCTCTTCGACCGCGAGGCCCGCGGAATGAAGCCGACTTTCTACGCTGATAGCCTTAGGGGTTACGCCAAGGCGGCTTGCATCGGCATGGCGGAGGCGGAAAGCCAGATCGCGTCGCTGCGCAACGGCACCGAAGGCATCGTCACCGTCGCCGGACCGCCGGTGATCGTGACGGAGCTTCTGCCACAGGTGCTGGTCAGGTTGTCGCAGGAGCGCCCCAAGCTCCAGGTTCGCATCGTCGGGCAGAACAAAGAGCTGTTCACAGAACTACTAGAGGGGAAATTCAACCTTGTCGTGGCGATGCTCTATGACGAACTGCCGAAGGAAGGGCTGGTCAAGCAGTGGCTGTTCGACGACCGGCTGGTGCTGGTCATGCGTCCGGACCATCCGCTGGCAAAGCGGCGGAAGGTCAAGCCGACCGAACTGCTCGATCAGAAATGGGTCTTTGCCGACGACGAAATGTGGGGCCAGCGGCGCTTGCGCTTGTATTTCGAGCAGGCCGGACTGGCACTTCCCCGCGCCTGCTTCGAGAGCCGCAATCCCGAAGTGCTGAAGTCAATCATTATGATCAGCGACCATATTGGCATGATCGCCAAGCTCGGAGTTGAGAAGGAGCTGGCGGAAGGGCTGCTCAAGGCGATCGAGCTCGACTCGCCCTTGATGCTGCGGCCGATCGGCATCGTGCGCCGCGAGAACGAGCCGATATCGCCGGCGGTCATGTCTTTTATTCGGATCATCGAAGAGGTGTGCAAGACACGGGCCCGTGCGGCGAAGCGATGAGCGCCCTGGCCGCTATCAACTCCCTCTGACGCATCCAGAATGGTCCCAGGCGCGCTCAGTGACGTCCTTGAGGGCGGCGGCGACCTTAGCGATCCGTTCTAGTAGCTTTACGCCCGGCAACACATTGATGGATGGCAGCATCGAACGCGGTCGGGCAAACATGCGGACAATTGTTCATACGAGCCCATCGGCGCTGACATTTGGTTATGGCCGAAAGACAAATTGTTATTTCTTCACGACGAATCCAACCGCTAGTGTGCCCGAAAGAAGGTCGATCGCCGTGCAACGCCGGCCGCAGGAAGGAACGCAAGAGGAGAAATTGATGTCCATTTCCGTTAGGGCCGTCATAGCGCTCGTGCTCGTCGCGGGCGGCTTGTCACACGCCGCGGCCGACGAGGTCGCCGACTTCTATCGTGGGCGGCAGATCCAGGTTGTGATCGGTCATGAGGTCGGCGGCGGTTACGACGTGTACGGGCGGCTGGTCGGCCGTTTCATGTCCAAACATCTGCCGGGCAATCCGCGCGTGATCGCACAGAATATGGTCGGCGCCGGCGGTCGCAAGGCCGCGAACTGGCTGTACGGCATCGCGTCCCGGGATGGTAGCGTGATCGGCGTAACAGCGCAAACCACACCGCTCGATCAGGCGCTCAAGCAGGAGGGCGTGGCGTTCGACGCCTCGCGGTTCAACTGGATCGGAAACCCGATCATCGACAACCAGATCTTTTTCGCCTGGCATACGACCGGCATCAAAAGCTTGGAGGATGCCGTTGCCAAAGGCGGCCTCATCTGCGGGGGCACGGGGGCCAGCACCAATCCAGCCACTCTGCCCAAGATCATCAACTACATGGTCGGCTCCAACATTCGAGTCGTCATGGGCTACCCGAGCGCGAACAACGTCCTCTTGGCGATGGAGCGCAGCGAGGTGAACTGCATCGGCTCGCACTCCTGGTCGACTGCGAAGGTGACGGTGGCGCACCATCTGCGCGAGAACAAGCTCAACATGCCAGTGCAATGGGGGCCTTCGAAGGATCCGGAAATCTCGCAATACGCCAAGCGCGAGGTGCCGCTGATGTACGAGTATGCGCGCACAGACGTCGACCGAGCGATCGTCAAGCTGATGAGCTCGGGAATGGCGATTGGGCGGCCGCTCTACGCTCCGCCCGGCGTTCCGCCGGTTCGCGTGGCGGCACTGCGCAAGGCGTTCGACGACATCATGAAGGATCCCGAGTTCCTGGCGGAGGCGAAGAAGTCCAACGCCGATATCCGGCCGATGTCGGGCGCGGAGCTGCAGGCGATCGCGACCGAGGTGGTGCGGACCCCGCCCGAGATCGCCACCAAATTGATCTCTCTGCTGCAGTGAGGGCTGCCCTCGCGATAGACTGGATCGCATGGACGACACGATCACCGCAATCGACATTATCCCGCTCCGCATTCCGTTGGATATCTGGGCGCCTCCGCCCATGGCCCAAGGTGTGCCGCGCACCCACGTTGAGAGCCTTTACGTCCGCGTGACGACCAATTGCGGCGTCGTAGGCTGGGGTGAGTCGTTTGCTACCGCCCGTCCCATGGTCATCGCCGCCTTCGATCATTGGATCAGACGTCTCGTCGTTGGACAAAGCGCTACGGATATCGAGCTGATCTCGCGCATCCAACGTATGCTGCTGTCATTGAGCCGCTCCGGTCCTTTGGCCCACGCGCTCGCAGGACTCGACATTGCATTGTGGGACATTCGAGGCAAGCTTGCGGGCGTTCCGGTGTCGATGCTGCTCGGCGGCGCTAAGCGAACGCACGTCAAGTGCTATGCCTCGTTGCTGCAATATTACGGGAATCCCGAGTATCTGAAGCGCAACACAGCGCGCGCGCTCGAACACGGCTACCGCCATATCAAACTGCATGAGCGCACCGCCGAGGCGGTCGCGGTCGCACGCGACGTGACCGGCCCTGACATTCCCCTGATGGTGGATACGAATTGCGCCTGGACACCAGCCGAGGCCGTGGCGGCAGTCACTGCGATGGCGCCGTACAGGCCGTTGTGGGTCGAGGAGCCGATCTACCCGCCCGAAGACTTCGAAGCGCTCGCGAAGCTGCGGTCGGCCACCGGCGTGCCCATGGCGATTGGCGAGAACGCGACCAACCTCACTGACTTTCGCAGGATGCTCACCATCGGCAAGGCCGACTACGTTCAGCCTAGCATCGTCAAGGTGGGCATCACCGCTATGGCGAAAGTGGCAGCCGAGGTCGAGCAGGCGGGCGCCACCTTGGTACCGAACGCCTTCTATGTCGGACCCGCTTTTTTGGCGGTGTTGCATTGCATCGCGGTCAAGGAGAGGGATTCTCCACTCGAGCGGATGTTTGCCAAGTTCGCCGCCACACCATTCGCCAAGACCGTGCCGGTGACCGATGGCGGTGTCGAGGTTCCGCGAGGCCCGGGTCTCGGTGCCGATCCGGAGGACGACCTGATTGCACAATTTAAGGTGTGATGCGAGAGCGACACCTGGAGCCAGCGTCGGCTGCGGCTGTATTTCGAGCAGGCAGCCTGGCCGCGAAAGCGTCCAATCCATTCGCTCAAGTTATGACCTGACGACAAAATACTAGTGGTCGCGGATGGCCGGCATCGGCAAGATGCCGGCCATTCTGCGCATCGGGCGCAAGCCGCACCTGCGCTCCACGACCTGCCGGACGCGAAGGCGCATGCATGCATAGCGGTGAAAAGACAGCATTTCTTGAATGGGACCGCAACACGCGCGCACCCTCGCCGCCCCCGCCGCCGCTGAGCTGCGACTGCCAGTTCCACATTTATGACGATCCGAAGGCCTATCCGCCGAAGCCGGGCGCGCTTTACGATCCGCCACGCGCAACCTTCGAAGATATGCGTGGAGTGCTGCGCAAGCTTGGCTTCGCGCGCGGCGTCATCGTGCACGCGATGCCTTACGACACGGATCATCGGCTGCTGATCGATACGCTGTCGGGCGTCGCGGACCGCGAGAACATCCGCGCGGTCGCGATCATCAAGGACAATGTCAGCGATGCCGAGCTGAGCCGCCTCAACGAGCTCGGCGTGCGCGGGGCCCGCTTCAATATCGGACGATACTACAACGAGACGCAATCGCCCGCGGCGGTGCTGCGCTCATTGGCGCGCGCTCGCGAGATCGGCTGGCACGCGAGACTGCACGTGGCGGGGCCACACATCCTCGAATATGCCCTGACATTCAGCACCATCAAGGACATGACGTTTGTCATCGATCACATGGGACATGTCGACTTCTCGGAGGGCCTCACCTCTTCTCCGTTCCTGTGGCTCATCGACCAGCTCAAGCATCATGGCTGGTGGCTGATGCTCTCCAACGGCAGCCGCCTTTCGAATATGACCGATGGCTGGGACGATGCCGTGCCATTTGCTGCCGCTTACGTCGAGGCGGCACCCGACCGCATGATATGGGGCTCGGATTGGCCGCACGTGCGTTGGCGCAAGCCCCGGATACCCAACGATGCCGAGCTCGTCGAGCTGCTCTATCGGTATGTCGACAACGATCGCCCGCTCATCGAGCGCATACTGGTCCACAACCCGGCCCGGCTGCACGGCTTCCGCGCGTAGTTACCGCAGACGTCGGTGCTGCCAAGAAACGTGATGATCATCACGATCAACAGGAGGCGTCGATGACGTGGTTCTGGACAAGGCAGCTCCTCACCATCGCCACTGTGGTGATGTGCCTTCCAGGGCAATTGCTGGCGCAGCCGGTCGCCGATTTCTACCAAGGCAAACGGCTGACGGTCTATGTCGGCTCATCGACCGGCGGCGGCACCGACGCCTATGGACGACTGGTGGCGCGCTTCATTGGCAATCACCTGTCCGGCCAGCCGTCCGTCGCGGTCGTGAATGTGCCCGGCGCCAACGGCATGGTCCTGGCCAACCAGCTCTATCGCTCGCTCCCGAAGGACGGCATGGCCGTCGGCACCTTCGACCGCGCAGCGGCCCTGCACGGCATCTGGGGAAATCCGGCGGCGCAATTCGTGCCGACCGAGCTCAACTGGATCGGCAGCGCCAATGTCGACACCAGCCTGTGCGTGACGTGGCACGGAAGCGGCATCGACACGCTCGAGAAATTCATGACGCGCGAGGTCGTTCTCGGCTCATCGACGATCTATCATGCAAACCTGCTGAACTCCCTGTTCGGCGCGAAGCTCAAGCAAGTGAGAGGATACCCGGGCGGCAACGACGTGCTGCTTGCGCTCGAGCGCGGCGAGGTGCAGGGACGCTGCAACTGGTCCTGGTCGTCAATCATTGGCACCCGATCCGAGTGGGTGAGCAACAAGAAGATCAACCTTGTGCTTCAGTTCGCGGAGGAGAAGCATCCCGACCTGCCCAATGTCCCGCTCGTGGGCGAGCTCGCAAAGACGGAGCAACAGCGGCAGATGATCGATCTCGTTCTGTCGAGTCAGGCGATGGCGCGGCCATTCGTGGCACCGCCGGATGTTCCGGTGGAACGCGTGAGTGCATTGCGGAGGGCATTCATGGAGATGGCGAAGGATCCCGCTTTCCTCGCTGCAGCCAAGGCGCAGCAGCTGGAGATCGAACCAGGGAATGGCGAGCGCATCCAGGAGACGCTGGCGCGCATCTCACGGATGCCCAAGGAAGTCATCCGGGCACTCCGTGATGTTGTGCTAGGCTCCGACGCGTCGGCCGCGATGGAGAGGCACTGATCACGATTATCGTACGTTGCGCACATCGCTCGCGCTGGAAGTGCAGTGACAACCCGACGATCCTGCGCCCAGGTGGCTGACATGTCGCTTGCGCTGGAGGCACAGAAGCTTGCTGGTTGATGGCGAGTGATCTGCCGGATATTCGCGGCCGAACCTTGAAGCCCTCAGCGCGCCGGACTGACGCCGCGCGCTCGGGCGATCAGCTCGTTCGGAGTCTGGTAAAGCTGATCGACGAGCGCCTGGATGGCGGTGCCGGGCATCAGCTCGACAGAGCCGCCGCGCGCTTTGACCTCGGCCTGGAAGCTCGCATCCTTGGCGACAGCTTCGAACGCGGCGCGTAGCGCTGCAATGCGGTCGGTCGGCGTGCCGAGAGGTACGGCGAACGGTCGCCCGGCCTCGAGCGGAGACATCATCAGCTCGAACAGCCGGCGATCCTGATCGGATCGAGCAATGTCGAGCGCGAGAGGAATATCCAGGAGGTCGGGATGTTTCCGCGTGGTGAGCTGAATTAACACGTTCACTTTCTTCTCGACGAGCCACTGCGCATGATCGGCTCCGAGCGTGGTCCAGGTGATCGCGCGGCCCTGCACCTCGCCGCGCTCGATGGCCAGCGCAACCTCGTCACTGCCCTTGTAGCCGCGCACGAGCTTGAACCGGGTCCCAGCCAGTTGATTGAGCATCAGCGGATAGGTGACGTTTTCGTTGCCGCCAGCTGTGTTGCCGAGAATGAGCTCACGCGCCATCGCGTCCTGAATGTTCCGGATGCCGGACGTGTGCCAGGCAAAGATAACGTAGGTGTCGCGGCTGAGGCTTCCAAGCCAAGCGACGCGGCGGGGATCAAAGCCGCTGTCCCTCTCGGCAAGGACGGGCTCAAGCAGATTGTTGCGCTGGAGAAAGCCGATGGTACTGCCATCCTTGGGAGCGGTGTTCTGCAAGATCCCGGCCGCCAAGAGCCCACCAGCGCCCGGTTGATTGATGATCACGAATGTCGGATGGCCCGGGATGTGCCTGCCCAGGTGATTGACGAGAATGCGCGCGTAGATGTCGGCGCCCCCGCCGGGTGCGGCCGCCAGCAGAAGCCTGACGGTGCGGTTGCGATAGAATTGTTCAACAGTCTGGGCCTGTGCGCGGGCCGGCATTGCCGACCCGATGATGAGGAAGGCCAGCGCAGCCGCTGCAAGGCAAGTTCTGCTGAGGCAGTGCAAGGCACGTTCCTACATAAGTAAGGTGAAAAGGTTGCTCAGTGGATCATTGCCTTTCGCAGTCATGGTCCAATCGACGATCCGAGCCGAGGTGTCCGCGGTCAGAGCATGGGCCGTCACGGCGCGAAATTTTGCCGTGACGACCGCCTCGTCGAGCCCCTTGTCGGGGAATGAATGGCCCGGCGGATAGAGGCACTCGGTAGCGATCTCTGCCCCGCTCTGTAGCCGCAGCACGAGCCTGCTCGGCATGCTGTCCGGCGCTTTGTCTCGGAGTGCGGCCGATGTCTTGAGCTGCACTTTCGCGATCAGTTTGCGGACCTCCGGATCGAGCCAGCGCTCGTTCTCGAACTGCCGCTCTGCAAGCTCACCATCGCGCAGCGCCGCCACAGGGATGTACGAGAAGCTGTGGTCGGCGTCCTCCCGCGTCTGCGGCATTTGCCGGTTCGCTTCGGCCTGCTGGTTGCGGATCATCGGCAGGTCGGCCATCACAACGTCAATCGCCGCGATCTCGTCAAGCGGCGCGTCCAGACGTCCATACATGTCGAGGGCGGCGGCGGCGAGCGTCTGCGCGGTACCGATGCAGGCATAGGTCTTGACGTTGGCCGCCATGATCTGCGGCACGGCCGGCGGCGGCGCCCACAACTGCTCGAGCCCCAGCGCCTTGTCGAACACCGCGCCCATGCCACCGGGATGGTCCAGCACTTCGGGCGGACCCGTGAGCCCATAGGACGCAAGCAGCGCGCCCTCGACGCCAGCGCAGGCGATCAGGCTCGACGCGATGTTCTTGGCAGACGACAATGATCCCCATCGCACCACCTTAGGCGTGGCACAGCGGATGGCGGCAAGAGAGAGCGCATGCGCCTGCGCTTCCAGCGTCAACCGCATCAGGCGACCGGCCATCGCGGCTGCCACGAGACCGCATGAGCTCGCGCCGTCCCAGACGCTGGAGAACGGCATGACGTCGCGCAACCGTCCGAACAGCTGATAGCCGACCACGACGGACTGCAGCACATCCTCCCAGGTCGACCCAGCCCGCTCGGCAACGGCCAGCGCGGACGGGATGGTATCGCTGCAATGGCCACCGACGCTGAGCCGCCCCTCCTTCTCAATGAACATCACGTCATTGAGGTCGAGATTGCGCACGGCGACGCCGTTGGCGAGCGCGGCATTGACCACCGAGGTCCTGCCGCGCGCGCCGATCAACGTGCACTCGGGATTGCCGCCGAGGGCGGCGACGAGCTTCTGCACGCTCTGGGCAGTGGGTGCTCGCGCTCCGATTATCGCGCAGCCGAGGGTGTCGAGCAGCAGCAGGCGGGCCTGGCGAAGCACGAGCGGTGAGCAATAGGCCAGCTCGCTGGCGAGCGTCCACTCGGCCAGCGAACGGATGGAATGAGCGCTCGTGCCAGTCCCGGCAGACATCGTCGAACGCTCCTCTTCGCTCTTAAGCAGGTCTTGGCTCCTAAGCAGGTCTTGGCTCCTAAGCAAGCCTTGGCTCCTAAGCAAGCCTTGGCTCGCAGGCGGGTTCTTGGCACGCGAGCAGGCCCGCCAGCCGGTGATCGATTCTTAGCCTCAGCCGGCCGCATGCCGGCGGCTCAACAAGGCGTCGAGCCGCGGGTAGACGCGCCGTGCATTGAGTTCGAGGATCTTCCTGCGCGCGGCATCGTCCAGGAACGACACAGCCTCGATGTAGCGCTTGGTATCGTCGTAGTAAAAGCCTGTCTCGGGATCAATGCCCCTGACGGCGCCGATCATCTCCGAGCCGAACAGGATGTTGTCGATCGGGATCACCTTGGCGAGCAGCTCGACGCCGGGCTGGTGATAGACGCACGTGTCGAAGAACACGTTGTTGAGGAGATGACGATCGAGCCGCGGCTTCTTCATGTCCTGGGCCAGCCCGCGATAGCGCCCCCAATGATAGGGAACGGCCCCTCCCCCGTGCGGGATGACAAATCGCAGCGTCGGGAAGTCGCTGAACAGGTCAGCCGCGAGGAACTGCATGAAGGCCGTGGTATCGCCGTTCAGGTAGTGCGCGCCGGTGCCGTGGAAGCAGGGATTGCACGATCCGCTGACATGCACCATCGCAGGAACGTCAAGCTCCACCAGTTTCTCGTAGAGCGGGTACCAGTAGCGGTCGGTCAGCGGCGGGTCGCGCCAATGGCCGCCGGACGGATCGGGACTGAGGTTGCAGCCGACGAAGCCGAGCTGCGTGATGCAGCGCTCGAGCTCGGAGATGGAGTTGGCGGGCGAGACGCCCGGCGACTGCGGCAGCTGGCAGACACCGACGAAGCTGTCGGGAAACAGTTGGCAGACACGGTGGATGAGATCGTTGCAGAGCGTCGACCACACCTCGCTCGCGCGCGCATCGCCCAGGTGATGCCCCATCATGCCGGCGATGGGCGAGAACAGCGTCAGATCCGCACCGCGCTGCTTCTGGAGCTTCAGCTGCCCCTCGGTGATCGACTGCCGCATCTCCTCATCACTGACGTCGAGCTCGGCCGGCTGCGGCCGCTCGGACCCGGCGGTGACCGCAGCAAGCTGGTGATCGCGCCACGTATGCAGCTTGCGAGGCACCGTTGTGTAGTGACCATGGCAGTCGATAATCATGAAGATTATCCTCGCACTCGTTCAGCGTCGTAGTTGTGATATCTGTTGTTCTGATATCGGCTGTTTCATCCCGCTCTTTCACAGCCCGCTTCGTTGCGTCGCGCGATCCGGATGTCCCGCTATGGTCGCGATACCTTGGCCATGATATGCGATGGGGACGTGTTGGCGCTTGAAGCGTTTGCGCGATGCGGCCCAGCCGGCCGCAGCTTCCCAGGCGCTCCTGGCTGCAGCCCAGTCGGGCATGGCTTCCCAGAGACTCGTCTTATCGGTCAAAGCAGCCCAGGGGTCCCAAGCCTCGTTTGCTGTTGCAGGTTGCCGGGCAGGCTGGTGAGCCGCGGCGCCCCAGAGCGCTGCGGCGTTGCGAACGAGTCCTGCTGCGGCGGCCCTGGTCGCTGCCCCCCGCCTTGGCGGCTCTGCCGGTCCCGATGTCCCAGGCGTCGCTGTCAGCAGGATCTTCGATCCATCTGACGCATCGCCTGAGACCGGAGACCTTGAGCCGGCGCTCGTAGGCGGCCTCGGCGCGCGCCCGATCATGAGGCGGCCTGGGCCAATCGATCGCGGCGCAACGGTCTATAATGGCTTGAACTTCAGGCTTGATGGTGGCTGTCATGGCGTCAATCCTTCGCGCGGCGGGCGAGGCCCGCCACTCGCGCTGCCGGGCGCACGCGATAGGTGCCGCCCGGGAGGGTGATCGCCGTGTGCTGCACATGCTCGAGACCGGCAGACGGGCGGCTGATCCTGACGTGTCAAATATATCGCTCTCTTGGGATATCGCGTCGAGCGCGTCTTCGCGGCCGGCCCTGAATCTTCCTCCCCGCTGCTCGGCCAACCGTCCGTCACGGTCATGAAGGTGCCCGGCGCCAACGGCATGGTCCTGGCTTCGTCTTGTTCCTGCCTTGGCGCGCCTGCTTTGCCCGTAACGCGCGCCGTCAGACCATGACCTTCAGCGGCATCTCCGGACCCGGCATCGGCGGGCTGAGTGAAAGCCCCGTTGTCTCGACTGTCTTTTTGAACGACAGAATTCGTTCAAGCAAATTCTGGTGCGTCTGCTGCGACGGATGCAGATCCCAGTATTCCATGCGCGGCAGTAGCTCTCGCAGTTGCTGCGCGCTGGAAGTCGAGTGTGAGGCGTCATCTCCAGGCCAGATGGAGCTTGCGAGATCCAAAGCCATCAGCTCTTCGGGCCGCGGTCCAGACACGAAAGTGTCCGCAAACAGCGCATCGCGGCTCGCCACGACCGTCTCGACGTAGGCGTCCAGATCCTGTTTCACGAAGCGTTCGGCGAAGACGGGGTCGTTGAATAGAGTGCTCGCCCACGGCCCGGCTTCGGGGTCACGCATGAAGTTCTTGCCTGTGACGCACTCGCGAACGGCCGCGAGGCCATTTTTGCAAATGAATTCCAGGTGCCGGTTGAAGAAGGCGTGAGTGCGGACCTGCCAGCGATGTCCGCCGACCGGCTGCGCGAGGACCAGACCAGTGCAAGCCTCGGGGTAGATGCGAGCGAATTGCGTCGCCACGCCGACTCCCATACAGACACCCAGCACGAACGCTTGCTCGATGTCGAGGTGCTCCAGCAGCAGCCTTGCGTGCTGAGCAAGGACCTTCCAGGTCAGGACTTCGACGCGGCCACCCGACAGTCCGGCTTCGCGGCGATCATAGGCAAAGTCCCGAGACAGCGCATCAATCGCGTTCATGTCCTTCCATTTGCCATGGTCTCAGCTCTGCAGCGTCGACTCGAAGCCGCGCGGCGCCATCATGAGAAGGAAAGGCCCGGAGCCCTGCTTTACACAGTGGGTCTTGATTCCATCCAATGTGGCAAACGGCATGCGCTATGGTCCTTCTGACAATGGGCAGAGCTTCTGCAGTGTGACGAGCTCACGACCAGCGTCCGCCCCGACCTTCTTCCCCGATACTGCATAGGATAGCTCCGCCATGTAGATCGCACCCGATGAATCGACCGCGATGCCGTGTGGCGCCAGGACAGGAGTTCAGCAACAGCAATTGGACCAATCTCGGACCTCGCATCAGCATTCTCGGCGAGGGCGGGCAATTGCTTGCACGGCTCGGTGACTATGGCGGCCCCGAGCGCCCAAGCCCGTTCATTGCGCGCCAAGACTCAGCTCGCCTGCGGCAAACGCGGCCCGGACATGGTTGGGCGATTGACATCAGCTCGGTTTCGTCTTGGCCTCTGCCCGCATCGTCTGTCGCAAGGCGTCCGTGGCCTTGAGATCGATCTGATCGCGATCGTCGATCACGGCGCCATAGTCGTCACGGGCGCCCTGTTTGCTGATGTAGCAATTGAGGAAATCGGTGAGCACCATCTGCGGATCGCGCTCCAGTGGATCACCCCATCCGCCGCCGCCAGTGGTTTCGGCGCGGATGACGGTCTGTTTGGTCACCGGTAGGCGATAGATCCCTGTCGGCTTCCATTCCTTATCTTCCGGCGTCTTGACCCAGTTGGAGCCACCGCGGCCCAACTTGCCGCCCCACAAGCCCCACGGCGGATAGGTGTTGCGCCGGTGCGGCGGCAAGCCCCATCGGCCCTCTTCCAGCGCCCTGACCTGCAAGCGCAGGCCGAGCCCCCCGCGATACTTGCCCGGGCCGCCGGAATCCGGCCGCAGCTCCCTGGCTTCGACAATGACCGGACACTTCTGCTCGATGCTCTCGATCGGCGCGTTGCGCACGTCGCCCTGGCAGGTGGTGACGGAGCCCGACGGACCATCTTGGGTCGGACGCCCTCCCCACCCGCCGCCATCGATGGTCTGCAGCACGAAGCTCTTGCCACGCCGCGGATCGTAGCCCGTGAACGAGCGTCCAATCATCATGTAACCGAAGTGGCCCGCCGGGATCCGTTCCGGGATCGCCGGCGCCAGCGCCTTGAAAACCGCGTCGACCGAGCCCGGAATCGGGCTCGCCCAATCGGCCATGGCCGCCGGGTATTTAGCCATCATGATGCAGCCTTCCGGCACGATCGCCTTCAAGGCGCGGAATGAGCCTTCGTTGGCGGGCTCAAGCGGCGTCGTCAGCCCTTTGTAGGCGATGTAAGCCGCCGCCAGTGTCCGCGAATTGTTGTTGCCCGAGGTCTGCGGTTGGGTGCCAGTGAAATCGATCTCCATGTCGCTGCCGGAAACCGTCACCCTCACATGGATGTGGACGAGCGGCTCCCGGGCGCCCGGCGCATCGACGTAGTTGTCGGCTTCGTAGACGCCGTCCGGTATGGTCTCGACCACCGCGCGGCATTTGCGCTCGGTCTCCGAATAGATGATCTCCATCGCGGCCGCGATGGTCTCAGCGCCGTAGCGCTTATAGAGTTCCTCCAAGCGGCGCTCCGCGAGGCGGCAGGCCGCGATCTGGGAACGCAAATCGCCCATCGCAGCCTGCGGAAAGCGGATGTTGTCGGCGATCACCTGCAACAGCTTGTTGTCCGGCTTACCGGCCTCATAAATTTTGAGCTGGTTGAGCTGCAGGCCCTCCGACCAGGGGTCGGTCGAGCCGAGCGCACCAAAGCCCGTCGACAAGCCGCCGACGTCCACCCAGTGCGCCCGCACGGCCGGAAACGCCGTGAGTACGCCATCGAGGAAGAACGGCGTATAGATCACGATGTTGTTGAGATGCTGTCCGGCAACCGCCTGGTGATTGGTGATGAGGACGTCGCCCGAAGCGAAGTTCTTCAACCCGTACCGGTCGATACCGTCTTTGATCACCACGCCCATGTCGGCGATGAAGTGTGACACACCGCCGATGTTCTGCGACATCAGCGTTCCGTCCGTATCCAGCAGCGTGCAGCTGTAGTCGCACACTTCGTAGATCATCATGTTGTACGATGTGCGCTGCAGATCGTAGGACATCTCGTTCGAGATGGCCGGAATAGCATTGCGGATAACCTCGAGCGTCACCGGATCGAGGCGACTGCGCGGGTCTCGACTGACGACATTCACTGCACAACCCCCACCCTGATGATGATTTCTCCGGTCCCCGATATCCTCGCGCGATCGCCGGCGAACATGACGGTCGTCGAGCCGTATTCTTCGATCAACGCCGGACCCTCGATTTCGGCACCCGCTGCCAGAGTTTCGCGTCCGTAGACCGGGCAATCCTCAAAGCGATCCGCGCTCGCAAGGCACACCTTGCGGATCGTGCGCGGCTTCGGCGCATCGCCGCCAGACGCCACCGCAGGCATCTTCAACTTTTGCCGGATGCCGCGCGCCGAGAGGCGGATATTGACCATCTCCAGCGGCTCGTTCGGCGCGGCGTGGCCGAAGCTCCGGTCGTGGATCTGATCGAACCGGTCCCGGATGGTCTGCAGATCGCCTGCCGCAATTTCATCCGCGGAGACCGGCACCTTGATGGCGAACTCCTGGCCCTCGTAACGAAGGTCGAGAAAGCGCTGGAAGCTCATCGCATCGTCGCTCACGCGTTCGGCCGCGAGCATCTTGGTACCTTCCTCGACCATGTCGGCGAAGATCGCCTGCAACTCGGCGAAGTTCAGCTTCGGCAAAGCGACCAGCTGCGTGCGCACATAGTCATGGCGGATGTCGCTCATCAGCATTCCGAACGCGGAGAAATGCGACGGCAGCACCGGAATGATGACCGTAGGGATATGAAGCTGGCGCGCGATCGCCACGGAATGAATGGGTCCTGCCCCGCCCATTCCAACCATGACGAAGTCACGCGGGTCGAATCCGCGTTCAACCGAAACGCCGCGGACAGCAAGCGACATCTTGGCGACCGCGATCTCGATGACGCTGAGCGCGGTTGCGATCGCGCTCATTCCGAGTGCTTTGCCGAACTCCTCGGCAGCCGCGAGGGCCGCGTCCCGATCAAGGTGCATCTCGCCGCCGAGGAAGCTGTCAGTGCCGATACGGCCAAGGATGACGTTGGCGTCAGTCACCGTCAGCTTGGTGCCGCCACGCCGATAGCAGATCGGTCCAGGATCAGCGCCCGCACTGTTCGGACCGACCTTGAGTGCACCGACCTCGTCGATCCAGGCAATGCTGCCGCCGCCGGTGCCGACCTCCACAATGTCGACCACCGGCATCATCGCCGGATGGCCGTCGGCATAGCCGCCGATATAGTAGCCCTCGGCGACCGAGGGCTCACGGCCGTGGACGAGGCTGGTCTTGGCCGTCGTGCCGCCCATGTCGAACGCGATCGAGTTCTCGTAGCCGAGATTGCTGCTGATCTGCGCTGCCGCAATGACGCCGCCCACCGGTCCGGACTCCATCATGGCGACCGGCACCTTCTTGGCGGTGTCCGCCGCCATCAGGCCCCCGTTCGACTGCATGATGAGCAGCCGCCCACGAAAGCCATCCTGTTCGAGCAGGGTCTCGAGATTGCTGACGTATTTGCTGGTCCGCGGTCCGATATAGGCGTTCAGGACAGTCGTCGAGATGCGCTCGTATTCGCCTGATCGTCGCGAAATTTCATGCGACGCCGTGATGAACTTCGATCCATTGGCCTCGCGCAGGAGGTTGGACATGCGCCGCTCGTCCGACGGATCCTGGTAGGAATGGAGAAAACAGATCGCGACGGCCTCCGCGCCGCTGGCGAGCACATTCTGTGCCACCTCTTTGGCTTGCGCTTCGTCGAACGGGACGAGCGCCTCACCCCAGGCTGTTGTGCGCTGATCAACCTCGAACGTCATACGGGGCGGCGCCAGCGGCTGCGCGCGCTGAAAGAGGATATTGTAGGACTCCGGCCGGTTACCGCGCGCGATCTGATACACGTCGCGTGTGCCACGCGTGACAATGAGCGCCGTGGGAGCACCGGTTCGCTCGATGGCAGTGTTGATGGCGACCGTCGATCCATGGACGAAGCTCTCGACCGTGTTCAGATCGAGGCTCGCCTTGTGCACGCCATCGAGCACGCCGGTCGCGAAATGGGGAGGAGTCGACAGACACTTCGCCTGGTGGATCTGACCGGTGTCGGCGTTGAACGCCAAGAGGTCTGTGAATGTGCCACCGATATCGACGGCAACGCTGACGTTCTTCAAGATGCTGTCCCCTCGTCCTACTGCGCGGTGATGTTGGCCTTGCCGGCGGCCTTGGTGAAATCGGCGATCTCCTGGGTCAGGATCTTCGACAGCTCATCCGGCGTGGTAGAGACCGGGTCGATCCCGAACGCTGCCCACCTTTTCACGACGTCAGGCTGCTTCAGCAACGCGCCGATTGCCTGATTGAGCTTGGCAATGATGGCCGGAGATGTGCGCCCCGGTGCGAGCACGGCGGTCCAGGTCGTCTGCTCGGTGCCGGGGAAGCCTGCCTCGGCGACGGTCGGCACATCAGGAAAATCGGGAAGACGTTGTTTGCCCGTTATCGCCAGTGCAATGAGCTGGCCGTCGCGCACAAGACCGGCGGATGCGCCAATCGGCGAGATGGCGTACTGCACCCGGCCGGCGATCGTCTCAGTCAGCGCCTCCGACGGCCCTTTGAACGGGATGTGTTGCGCCTCGATCCGGACCGCGTCGTTGAAGATCGCCGAGCCGAAATGCATGAAGCTGCCACCGCCCGAGGACGGGTAGTTCAGCTCGTTCGGCTTCTGCTTGGCGAGCGCGACCAGATCCTTCAGGGTCTTCACGCCGAGCTTTGGCGATACCAGAATCCATTTCGGAGCTGACGATGTCATCGTGACAGCGGCGAAATCCTTGATGGCGTCGTAGCCCAGACGCGGGTTGATCGCAGGCGCCACCGCATGCGCGTTGGTGATGGACATCAGGGTGTAGCCGTCGGGTGCGGCGCTCGCCACATACTGTGCAGCAATCGCACTGCCAGCGCCCGGGCGATTCTCGACCACGACCGGCTGCTTCCATTGCTCCTGCAAGCTTTGCGCGATGACCCGCGCAGTAACGTCCGGCGCGCCGCCCGGGGTGAATCCAACAATGATACGGATGGTCCGGTTCGGATAGTCGTTCGCCTCCTGGGCGCCGACCGGCGGAGCAAATAAGCCGATGGACACCAGCGCAGGCAGCAACCACAGGCCCGCTCTCCAAAATGTCCGCAATGCGCACACTTTTTCCTCCCATGGTGACCCTATTTGCATTAGCGTCGACGGCACACAACGTGTCAAGGAACCAAATATGTGCGCAATGCGCACAACAGCCTCAGGCGCCCGTCGCGATCGCAATCAGGTCGCGGCGCTGGCCAACGGCATGCGGGCGATCGAGGCCTTTGCCGCCAGCCGCCAGCGCATGACCCTCGCCGAGGTCGCCAAGCACAGCGGTCTGACCAGAGCCGCGGCGCGCCGCTATCTCTTCACCCTGGTCGCAAACGGCTATGCCGACTTTGATGGCAAGCGCTTCCAGCTCACGTCGCGGGTGCTCCGGCTAGGGCATGCTTACATCTCATCTGTGCCTCTGCCCCAGATCGCCCAACCGATTGTCGAGGAGCTTGGCCATCGCACCGACGAATCGATCGCACTCTCGGTGCTCGAGGGAAACGAATCCCTGACCATCGCGTCATCGGCTCCGCGCCGCATCCTGGGCATCTTCACGCGTATCGGGACACACCTCCCTGCGCTATCGACCGCAACCGGCCGCGTTCTGCTTGCGGGCAAGCCGGACGACGCGATCGATGACATCTTGCGATCTGCCCGTATCCAAAAGCTCACGCCGAAGACCAAGACATCGTCTGAGCAGCTCTGGGACGAGATCCGCCGCATCCGGCGGGCCGGTTACGCCCTCAATGACGAGGAAATCGAGGTGGGGCTGCGCGTGATCGCAGTGCCGGTGCGCGAGACCGGCGTCGGCATCATCGCGTCCATGTGCGTGAGCACCTATTCCGGCCGCTACGAGATCGACCAGCTTACCGAGAAGTTCCTGCAGCCGCTGCTGAAAGCGAGCGAGAAGCTGGAGCAGCTCCTGTAACAACGACCGTGGATTGCAAAAAACTGCATCAAAGCGCGAATTGTTTGACCCGTCATGCCCGACCTTGTGCCGGGCATCCACGTCTTGTTTTATGCGTTTTGTTTCTTGCGTCTCAGCAAAAGACGTGGATGGCCGGGACAAGCCCGGCCATGACGCGGAGAGCGTGTTGACTATGCCGACAATTGAGTCTACGCGAAGGCCGGCTGTTTTGGTTTCGATTCGACGCGCTCGTTAAGGCCGAAGAACCGGCGTGCATTGAGATCGAGCACCTTCTCCTTGTCCTCCTTGGACAGCCCGACTTCATCCAGCACCTTCAGCGCCTTCTCGGTCGACCAGCAGGGATAGTCGTCACCGAACATGATGTGATCGACGCCAAAGAAATCGATCGCAAACTTCACGCCGGCCGCGTGCGGCGAAACGGTGTCGGTGTAGAAGGTCTTGAGGTAGACGCTCGGATCCTTCGGCAGATTCGCCGGACCGCAACTCTTGTCCATGCGCCCAGCTTGATAAGGCAGGGCGCCGCCGGTGTGCGACATGAACACCTTCAGCTTCGGATGCCTCTCGAGGATGCCTGACAGGATGAGCCTCGTCGCCGTGACACTGACGTCGAAGGTGCGGCCGAGCGCCAGGTGCAGAGCCCCGTTATATCCATCCAGCAGATCGATGAACGTGTTGTCGGTCGGATGAATGAAGAGCGGCACGCCGAGCTCTTCGATGCGCGCATAGAACGGCTCAAGGCTCGGATGATCGATGTGATTGTCCCTGCCGATGCTGCCCGGAATGTTGACGCCGATCAGACCGAGCTTTTGGACCATCCGCTCAAGCTCATTGATGGCGGCCTGAGTCTCCTGCAGGGGCACGACACCGCTCGCCCAGACGCGGCCCGGATAACGCCGCTGCGCCTCTGCCATCTCGTCGTTGTACATCTGCGAGTAGTAGACCCCGTCAGCTAGCGGAATTTCGGAGAAGAAGGTCGAGAACGGCCCGAGCGAGCACACAAAATCGATGTGGTGGCCGGTGGAATCCATATGCCGGATGTGATCATCAAGATCGAACCAGACCTTGCGCCTGTAGCCGACGACGCCGACGCGTCCGTAGGTCGCGTAGAGATCATAGCCGCCGACGCCATTGCGTTCGGCGCGGGGATATCGGCCCTTGCGCTCGCACAAATCTTCGAACACCGATCGCGGGAACCAGTGAACGTGACAATCAAGAATTCGCATCGGGCTCTCCTTCGGTTTTGTCGCGCGTTTCCGGGCCTCAATGATTTGAATCAATGTACGGTTCGAGGCCCGACCGGTCAATTGCAGCCGGTTTGCTCTCAGCACATGAGCAAAACGTTAACGGAGGACGTGAAGGTCATTTGATGATCTCCCGTGCGCGATCGAGCACGCGTTTTGGCGTCGTGAAGACCTCGGTCAGCAGCTGTCGTGCCTCCTGTCCGGTTACCAGGCTCAGCCCGAGATTGCGTTTTTTGGCGAGCTCGACAAATTGTTTGTCCACGGCCGCCGCTGCGAACGCTTTCTGCAGGATGGCCACGCGGTCGGCGGGCACCTGCCCGGACATCACATAGGAGCGTCCGAGCTCCATGGCGGTTGTCAGCACCCGCAGAACCTCCGGATCCTCGGGCGCTTTCAGGAACTCACCGGCCCATGGCACGCCTTCAGGCACCTCGGGGGACTTGGCTTCGAGCAGGCGCACGACGATGTCGATCTTGTTATCCGTAAACCAGTGCTCCGGTATCCCCTCCTTCGATCCACATTCGCCATCGAGCTCGCCTCGCTCGATCGCGAGATGCACTTCCGAGCGGCCCGGATAGCCCGAGACGGCGCGCACATTAGCCTTCAACAGATGCTTCAGCAGCGCGATGTCGTTATAGGCCGCGCTGTTGATGCCGATGGCTCCGAGAGTGGCTTCTCTGCTGCCGTTGAGATCGGCCCAGGTCGAAAAGCCGCGCCCACGCCAGAAGTAGCAGAAGCGAAACGACCGGTTCAGGCTGCCGAGCCACGCCAGGCTCCTGAGATCAACCTTGAACTGTTCCGGATTAGCAAACGAGTTGGTCAACACGCCGGAGTTGAAGGTCGTGATGACAGTGCCGTCCTTTGGGGCGCCCGCGTCAAGGTGAAGCACCGACGCGAGACCGCCCGCGCCGGGCATGTTCTTGACGATCACATTGGGCTTGCCAGGAATATGCGCACTCAGGAACGGCGCAAAGGCGCGTGCGTAGACATCGTAGCCGCCTCCGACAGTCGCCCCGACCACTAGCGTGACCGTCTTGTTGGCGTAGAAGTTCGACTGGGCTTTGGATGGGCCTGAGCAGCCCAGAAGCGACACGGCGATCATCGCGCGGGTCGTGAGCCCCGTTGGACTCCGTGACGGCAAGACATGATCACGTCGTCGACTGCAAGACTTCATGGGTGCTCCCCATTTCCTCCGTCGTCCGTGCTGAACGCCTTGCTCCGTTTCTCTGTTGTGCGCATTGCGCACGCAGCGATGGGCGTTCTTGACACGTCTTGTGGGCTGGGAGACTGTCACAAACAATCGGCACAAGGCAAATGTGCGCGTCGCGCACATCGGCGGCTCGGCCCTCTCGAGCAACGGGCAAAGGCCGATGGAGGAAACCATGTCGGCATGATCGAGCAACACCTTTACGATGTGCTCGCCGCGGCCTTTGCGGCGGAAGGCGTGGACACGCATTTCACGCTCCTTGGCGACGGCAACATGCACTGGGCGACGGTCCTGGCCGAACGGCACGGCGTGCGCACCATTCATGCTCGCCACGAACATTGTGCCTGCGAAATGGCGAGCGCCTACGCTCATGTCACAGGCCGCGTCGGCGTGGCATCGGTCACCCACGGACCTGGCGTCACCCAGATCATGACCGCGCTGACGACCGCGGCGCGAGGCGACATTCCGCTGATCGTTTTCGCCGGCGAAGCGCCCACCACTGCGGCATGGACGATCCAACAGATTGATCAGGCGCCGCTCGTTCGGGCTTGTGGCGTCGAGTACATCCAGATCCAAAGCGTCAACCATGCGCTTGATCGGGTTCGCGAGGCCTTCTGCGTCGCGCAATTCGAGCGCCGCCCGGTGGTGATCGGTGTGTCGGACGATCTGCAGCACGCGCGTATCCACAACATTCCGCGTTACGTGCCGTCGTCGACCTTCATGCCGCGCAATCCCCCCTGCCGTCCCGATGACGAATCGGTGCGCGCCATTGCGGAGCTGATCGCAGCCGCCGAGCGGCCCATCATCCTCGCGGGACGAGGCGTTACGCTCGCCGAAGCGAGGGCCGAGGTGCTGGAGCTGGCCGAACGCGGCGGCGCCCTGCTTGCGACGACGCTTCCGGCGCGAGGGCTGTTTGACGGCGATGCTTTTTCGATCGGCATTGGCGGCGGCTGGTCGAGCGACGTGGCGACGGAGCTGTTTGCCAGGGCAGACCTCGTGGTCGCCATCGGTGCAAGCCTGACAGGCTTCACGACTCATTCTGGCAGGCTCTACCCGCAGGCACGGGTCGTGCAGATCGATGCCAGTCCGCGCGCCGTGCGTCACAACCGCACAGTCGCGAATGTTCACTTACGCGCCGATGCACGGCTTGGTGTTGCCGCCATCAACAAGAGCCTCGCGCGGTCGACGCCCGCCAAGGCCGGCTATCGGACGCAGGAGATGGCAAGCCGGCTGAGAGGGGCAGTTGCGATACCCGACAAGCTTCCGGATGGCACGATCGACCCGCGGCGCGCCGTGCAGGAGATCAATCGTGTCGTCCCGAAGGACTGGTTCCTGGTCGGTGGCAGCGGCCACTGTGCCTATTTCACTGCAACCAACACCCAAGGCCGGCCGCCCGAGTTATACGCCAGCATTCGCCACTTCGGTGCCATTGGCTCTGGCCTGTCCCATGCGATCGGCGTTGCGGTGGCGCGCGACAATCGCAAGGTGCTGCTCATTGATGGGGACGGCAGCCTGATCATGCATGTCCAGGAACTGGAGACGATTGCACGCCACAATATTCAGATGCTGATCGTCGCACTCAATGACGGTGCCTACGGATCGGAGGTCCACAAGCTGCGGATGGATAGCGTTTCGGACCGGCAGGTGCGGTTCGGGCGTCCCGACTTTGCCAGCATTGCAGAAGGCTTCTCGCTCAGGGGTGCACGGATCGCGGATCTGACGGAAATCGAAGCACGCTTTCAAGACCACCTGCGTGGTACGCAGACAGAAATATGGGACATACCGATATCCGGCGATGTGCTGTCGACGCCGTTCGAGCGCGAGGCGAGGGAGAAGCAGCATTCGTCCCTCAAGGCGCCGGCATAGTGAGGAGAGCGTCGTGCCGCGGCGGTTGATCAAAACGATTGAGCTCGCGCTTCTCCCGCTGTTCATGCATGCAGGCTCGGCGGGCTTGGCTGCTGCGCAATCCGCAGGGCCCTATCCGGCCGAGCCGATCCGCATCGTCGTCCCGTTTGGACCGGCGAGCGGTCCCGACTTTGCGATTCGAGCCCTTCAACCCACTCTTCAAGACATTCTGAAGCAATCAGTTCGTGTGGAGAACCGGCCGGGCGCCAACAGTATCATCGGCACGCGTGCGGTCGCGACCGCGGCACCGGATGGCTACACGCTCCTCGGCGCGAGCACCGACCTTTCGACCATCGAGAGCACGACGTCCCAGCGGGGCCTCAGCCCCATGCGGGATTTCAAACCGGTCGGTTTCAGCGCGCGCAGCGCAGGTTACGTCCTCGTCGTGAGCGCGAAATCTCCGCACGCAACGATGCAGGATTTGATTGCCGCGGGGAAGAGGTCGCCGGTCTTCTATGGATCGCCCGGCATCGGAAACACTCTGCACCTTGTCGCAGCGTTCTTTGCGGAGAAGACAGGCACACCAGTCAAGCATGTGCCATATCCGGGCGTTGCCGATGCCGTCCTCGCGACCGCCCGCGGCGAGGTCGACTTCACCTTTGCAACACTCGCCGCAGTGACCGGCCAGGTACAGAGCGGGGATTTGAGGGCGATCGGCTATGCAGGTTCGACACCCCTCGCCGAGCTGCATTCAGTGCCACTGGTCTCGAGTATTGCACCAGGATTTCGGCTTGCGGAGCCCTGGGCTGGCCTGCTGGCGCCAGCGAGGACGCCCGACCCGGCCATCATGGTTCTTAACAACGCACTCAACCGGGCGAGCGGGGATACCAAGTACAAGACAGCACTGCAGGATGGGCATTGAGAAGGAAGTCTCGCCGGGCCTCCTCAAAGCGATCGAGATCGACTCGCCGTTGATGCTTCGGCCGATCGGCATCGTGTGTCGCGAGAACGAGCCCGCTTCCCCGGCCGTCAAATCCTTTATCCGGATCATCGAAGAGGTCTGCAAGGGGCGGTCTCGAACCGCCAGGCGATGAGCATTCTTATATAGCTTTCACTTGACGCGGATGCGTCCAGCCGCCGCTCGGCCCCGTGCCTTGGAACTTACGAGGCAAGGCAGCAGAACGTAAAACATTGGTCCAGGTTCAGCGGGGGGACAGTATGAAACGGTCAAGGATCTGCGCTGGCGGTCATCGAAACCTCCGGACGTTGCGGTCATGATGTTTAACGGCCACGGCCAAAATCATGCGATTGCATTCGCAAACTGCAAAAATAGAGGGTCAGTTTGTTCTCTTCCCAAAGGAAGCACATTGGCTTGAGACTTATTTAGCCGAGCTAACATCGTTTCCAAACTCAAAGTATGACGACCAGATCGATTCAACAGTCTTTGCGCTGGCTTGGAGCACCTCATCAGGGCGATCTCGATATAACCCCTACGCAGAGTGGTAGACCACTGCATCAGGCCCGCGTTAATCATGGCCTGATGCCGCTTCACCGCAGTTACCGGTGTTAGCCAGGCGGCGGGTCATTCGCTTAGCCGTTGGCCGCGGGATGGCAGCCCCGTTGGTCGCCGGGGGGAACCCGCGCCGAAATCGCGGGGCCTGTGGTCGCATGCGGATCTTTGCGGTCCCAACTCTCTGGGTGGATTCTTCCTCCACTGATGATTCGCGCCTTCGGGGCGCACGGCCAGAAACGGACGTGCATTTCGCGTCGCTCGGCAGGGCCTTTCAAGCAGACAGTAGTGGCTTCTCGCCAATCGAAGGTGGACTGGCGGGCGACGGCTCAGTCTCGTGAAGCGCTGCGATCAGGTAGTCGACAAAGGCTCGCGCTGATGGCTTGGCGGCTCTGCCGCTCGCATAGACGGCGTTGAGCTCGACCGTTCCCGCGTCCCATTCCGGTAACAGCCG
>Ga0209488_10000118_pt1 | contig 58128 bp, 58 predicted proteins | sample Rivendell_Oct201_8_FD_188349 | JGI IMG/M metagenome (GOLD analysis project Ga0209488, IMG submission 188349) | Vadose zone soil microbial communities from the Eel River Critical Zone Observatory, Northern California, USA -... | ecosystem: Environmental > Terrestrial > Soil > Vadose zone >...
ATGGACCGATTGCTGCGGGAGATCGATTGGTTCGCGCACAACAAAATCGAGTTCATTTTCTGCTGCGATGCCAACTATGGAATGCTGAGCCGCGACTATGACATCACTCGTTATGTCGCGGAAACGAAACAGAAGCTCGGATATCCGAAGGCACTTTCGGTTCAGAACACGAAGAACGGGACGGATCGCGCGTACAAGGTGCAGAAGCTGTTGTCGGACGTCGGGCTCAACAAGGGCGTGGCGATCTCCTTGCAGTCGGTGGACCCGGGAACACTCAAGGCGATCAAACGCCAGAACATCTCGACCGAGTCCTACCAGGAACTTCAACGGCGCTTCACGCGCGACCGTGTCGAGACCTATTCGGACCTGATCCTCGGGCTGCCCGGCGAAACCTGTGACACGTTTGCAGACGGTGTGGCAGCCGTAATAGACAACGGGCAGCACAATCGGATCCAGTTCAACAATCTGTCGATCCTGCCCAACGCTGAGATGGGAGACCCCGAATACCAGAAGAAGTACGGGATGGAGATCATCGAATCCGCGATCATCAATATCCATGGATCACTCGCCGAATCTCAGGAAGAAGTTTCCGAGATGCAGCAGCTCGTCGTCGCCACCGCCTCGATGCCTCGCGAAGATTGGGTGCGCACCCGCACGTTCTGCTGGATGGCGGCATTTCTGCATTTCGACAAGGTAATGCAGATCCCGCTCATCATCCTGCACGAAGTCTGCAGCGTATCTTATCGTGACCTGTTCGAGGCATTCCTGGACACACGCGCAGAGCGATTTCCAACCGTTGCCGAAATCAAGCAGTTTTTCAACGAAAAGGCCCGCGATATCCAGGCCGGTGGAGCGGAGTACTGTCATTCGGCCGAGTGGTTGGATATTTATTGGCCGGCTGACGAGTACATGCTGATCAAGCTGTGCGTGGAAAACAAGCTCGATGGTTTCTATGTGGAGGCCGAAAAGCTGCTTGGCGGATTCCTGAAATCGAAATTTCTCGAATTGCCATCCAAACTGCTTCATGAGGCGGTCGAGCTCAACCATAGACTGATCAAGCTCCCGTTTCAGAAAGACAACTTCGAGCTCGAGACCTCTTACAACATCTGGGAGTTCTATCGCTCCGTCCTGGTCGGAGAAAACGTGCAGCTCGAAGAACGCCCGTGCGTGAACCGCATCAATCGCTCCAAGGTCGTTTACGACTCGTGGGAAGACTGGTATCGCGAGGTCATCTGGTACGGCAACAAGAAAGGCGCGTACCTCTACGGCAATGACACGGGCGAGCGCGAGCTCGCCGGTCATTATTGACGGAATGCACTATCGAAAGCTCGGGGCCACCGGGATTCGCGTTTCAGAAATCGGCTTCGGTGCGTGGGGTATCGGCGGCAACGCAGGAGGCGCTGTCGCATACGGGCCGACAAACGAGGATGATTCTCGCGCCGCCCTCTTGCGCGCCATCGAGCTCGGCATCAACTTCTTCGACACTTCGGACTTCTATGGATTCGGGCACAGCGAGGAGATACTTGGCAGGGTTCTCCGCGCGGACAGATCGAAACTCGTAATTGCCACAAAAGTAGGGCTTCTCAATGCCACTGGCGATCAGGACTTTTCACCTGGACATATCGAGCGCTCGCTCGACGCAAGCCTACGCCGGCTGCAGACCGACTACGTTGACCTCTACCAGCTCCACAATCCACCGCTCGAGCTCCTGAGCGCAGACAGAAGCGTTGTTAGCACGCTAGAACGGCTAAAGGCCGCAGGCAAGATTCGCGCCTTCGGCGTTTCGCTGCGCGGCCCGGACGATGGACCAGTAGCAGTACGCGATCTCGGATTCGAGGTTCGACTTGCGGGCAGAGATTCGGCCTTCGGTCTCCTCGCGGATCCGGGCGATCTCGACCTTCGACCATTCGCGGACCGCGGCGACATCGTCATCGGCCCTTCGTCGGAGGTCGGTGGTCTCGGTCGTCAGCCGGGCGTGAATACCCTCGATGTGACTCTTGGCATCGGCCTGGAACTGATCGAGGGTGCGGGTTCGAGCCTCTTCGGCGGCGACCTGCATCGCCTTGGAGAGGTCCTCCATGAACTTGGTCGGGCGGCGGGCAGAAGGCGCGGCGGACGCGCCCAGGTCGCGGGTGTCTGAGGTGGTGACTTCGGAGGGGTCGACTTCGACATCGCGATCGCCGATCGTCGATGAGTCGTATCCGCCATCCACGTTGTCGGCCTGCGCGGTCTCGTCCGCCTGGGCGGTTTCGTCGACTTGCGTGGCGCCATCCATGTTGGCCTGTTCGTCGTTCGACCGCTCAGTGCTCCACGGAAGTCGGAATCCTGGGCGTGCGTCTGTCTGAGCCATCGGTCAGGTTGCCTCTCGTTGAAGGGATCGGAGTTCCAGGGCGTGAGCGCATTCTGGTCGCGCGGAGAGGTCCGGTGGAGTCCGCTAGAGGTACCGGTGGCGCAAACCAGTGGTACCGCAGTTGGACGGGACCACCACCGGCGGGGCGGCCGATGCGTGCGTTGACAGGTGCGCTCCTCGCTCACGCACGTTTGAGTGCGCTCGCTGCGGTGCTCCCCGTCGCCTTCGCCTCGACCACCCGGCCGGCGGTGGACGGCGGGGCGGGTACGATAGCCGCGTGAGCACGACTCGTGGTCTCCGAACCCAGCCGCCCGACGATCTCCTGCGCTCCGACGCCCCGGCGGTTGTCGACACCCTCGGCCGGCCGCTGCACGACTTGCGGATCTCGGTCACCGACCGCTGCAACTTCCGCTGCACCTACTGCATGCCGAAGGAGATCTTCGGGCCGGACTTCGCGTTCCTGCCCCGCGACCAGGTCCTCAGCTTCGAGGAGATCGAGCGAGTCGCACGCGCGTTTGTCGAGCTCGGCGTGGAAAAGCTTCGAATCACCGGTGGCGAGCCACTCGTCCGCCGCGACCTCACCGTCCTCATCGGGATGCTCGCCGCGCTCCGCCGGCCCGACGGTCAGCCCCTCGACCTGACGCTGACGACGAATGGCTCTGGCCTGCGGCGGCTTGCCGGTCCCCTGCGCGATGCTGGCCTGCAACGCGTCACGGTGAGCCTCGACTCCCTCGACGACGCGGTCTTCGCTGCCATGAACGGCGTCGAGTTCCCCGTCGCCAAGGTCCTCGACGGGATCGCCGCGGCAGCCGAGGCGGGTCTTGCGCCGATCAAGATCAACATGGTCGTCCGTCGCGGGATCAACGAGGGGAGCATCGTGCCCATGGCCCGCTGGGCGCGCGATGCGGGCCACATCCTGCGGTTCATCGAGTACATGGACGTCGGGACGACCAACGGCTGGCGGCTCGACGACGTCGTGCCGGCGGCGGATGTCGTCGCCGCGATCGATGCGGTCATGCCGCTGGAACAGTTGCCGGCGCGATACCGCGGCGAGGTCGCAACGCGGTGGCGCTACCGGGACGGCTCGGGTGAGGTCGGTCTCATCGCGTCGGTCAGCGCGCCGTTCTGCGGCGACTGCACCCGTGCCCGCATCTCCGCCGAGGGCAAGCTCTACACGTGCCTCTTCTCCGCGATCGGCCACGATCTTCGGGCGGTGCTGAGGTCGGAGGCCTCAGACGCGGAGCTGCGCGAGGTCATCGGCGGGATCTGGCGCGTCCGCGACGATCGCTATTCCGAGCTGCGAACGGCGGCCACCGGCGATCTGCCGCGGGTCGAGATGTTCGCAATGGGCGGCTGACAGACGAGCGCAACCGGAGACGCCAGGCGAGTTATCCACGGCCCGTCCACATCGGCGGATAACTCGTGGATACTCCGAGACCTCGAACGGGGAACTTCGTGGATAAGCGCGTTGACCCACCAACGCGGGCAGCCGTACCGTAGGTCTTGCCCGAAGGGGCCGTCAGGGACCGGAGAAACCGAGATCGCATCAAGGACCTCCAGTTCGGACCGGTCGCTTCGGGCGCTTTGTTGCTCGCGCCCCCGGTCCTCGCGGCCGGCCCACGGGCAACCATCCGACGGAATTGAGACCGGCATCCCGGTGTCGGTACGTCCGCCGGGTGAATTTAGCAGCGGGCCTCGGCCGTCTACCCCCTGGATATGGTTCCGGAGGCCCGCATGTCCGTGACCGATCCGGCCGAGCCCGGAACCTCAGATCCGGGTTCGCCGGCGGCCACGGCTCCCACGCCGGCGACGGCGCCCGCGCTGCTCGCGGCCGACCCGACAAGCCCCATCGATCCGTCGCGCCCGATCCGACCGGCCGATCAGCCGGGCCGCCTGGCCGCTCTCGATGCTGCCGTCCGGGCCCGGACGGCTATCGTGCCCGAGATCGGGATCGTCCTGGGCTCGGGGCTCGGCGCACTGGCCGACGATCTCGACGAGCCGATTGCGATTCCCTTCGCGGACCTCCCGGGCTGGCCCTCGGCGACGGCGCCTGGCCACGTCGGCCGGCTGCTGCTCGGTCGGCTGGCCGGGCGACCGGTCGTCATGCTCCAGGGCCGGTTCCACATCTACGAGGGCAACGATCCTGGGCTCGTCGTCCAGCCGGTCCTGCTCTTCCAGCGGCTCGGCGCGCGCATCGTCGTCCTCACGAATGCGGCGGGCGGGGTCGATCCGGCGTTCGGGCCCGGGACGCTCATGATCATTGCCGATCACCTCAACCTGACCGGCCGGACGCCGCTGCTCGGACCCAACGCCGACGACATCGGACCGCGCTTCCAGGACCTGACCGATGCCTGGAGCCCGCGCCTGCGACAACGGCTGCACGAGGCCGGCCGGGCCGAAGGCGTGGAGCTGGCCGAGGGCATCTATGCCGGGTTGCTCGGGCCGCAGTACGAAACGCCGGCCGAGGTCCGGATGCTCCGGACGCTAGGCGCGGACGCGGTCGGGATGTCGACGGTGCTCGAGGCCATCGCCGCGCGCTGGGCGGGTCTGGAGGTCTGTGGTGTGTCCCTCGTCACGAACGCCGGCGCGGGCTACAGCGGGGAGCCGCTGAGTCACGAGGAGGTTCTCGCAGCAGGCGCCGAGGCGGGCCCGCGCCTGGCGCGCGTCATCCGGAGATTCGTCGCGGAGCTGGCTTGAGCGGACAGTTTCATCGAGCCGTCCCTCGCTGCCTCGCGTCTCTGGCGCAACTGGCCAAATCATCGGCTCACCGCGCCCTTGGCGGAGGTTGCGGACAAGGATGGGGCGAAACCAGCCTGGGCCGCGTCGCGTCGCGTCTGGTTCGTGCACGAAACCCGGCGTGGCCGGCGCGCCGACCCGTGTGTCGCGAACCCGATCGCTCCCAAGCGCGTCGTGGCTGAGGATTGGCCAGTTGCGCGTCCCCGCGGCACGCGGCGGGCGAGACACCAGATGCCGGCACAGGCCCGGCGGACGGGTCAGGTGACCTTGAGCTCCCGGCCGGCGGCCTTTGCCGCCTTGGCCTTCTCCGCCCACGCGGCGAGGACGTTGTCCTTGTGCGGTCGGATCGGGCAGTGCTCGTCGCGGTTGCCCATTTCATCGCAGTAGCCGAGGGCGACGCACTTCGGGGCGAGGAACGACCCGAGGAACGGTGAGACGGCGAAGATCTCGTGGCGGATGAGCTGGAACAGCCGGCGGATCTCCCATTGGGCCATCGTGCAGAGGCGGAGACCGGACATGTGGATGAGTGCCCGCAGGTTCGTCGTCATGACGAGGTTGGTCCGGGTCGCGTTCGGAAAGACGAACCGGGCGTCCTCGGCCGGAATGCCCGCCCCGACCAGGTCCCCGTAGACGCTCATCGAGCCGCCGACCGCGTTCTCGTACTCCTCGCGAATGGCGGGATCGGCGTCCTCGATCGAGGCCGGCAGCATCGTCGACGCGCCCTTGTACGTGACGTAGCGCTGGCTCTGCTGATCGAAGGCGACGCCCGCCCGATGCCGAACGAGCTGGTGCGACAGCGTTCGCGAGACGCCGCTGATCCCGAAGGTGAAGACGATGTGCTCGATCGTCGAACCATGACCGGATTCGATGACGCCCTGGATCAGCTTCTGCTGGCGCGCCGGATCGACCTCGCCGGCCACCGCCCGGCGGAAGATCTCGTCCGGCTCGAGCTCGGAATAGCACGTCCGGCAGGCGGTGTAGATGAGCGGGACGTAGAACCGATCGACGATGTCGCGATCGGGAAACAGGAGCGTGGCCTTCATCCCGAGCTCGCGCCGGCCGGGGTTCTTCGGAATGGCCGATTTCTCGCGGACTGCGCCGGCGGGCGAGGTCGGGCTGGCTCCGTTGGAGGCGGACTTAGGCTCGGCAGTCATCGGTGTGCAGTCTAGACGTTCGATAGGGGAGCGTCCGTCGGGGACTCCTGCTGCGCCGCGCCGACGAGGGCACCGATCAATCTGCGAGCAGCGCGGCGAGGTCCTCGAGGTACGACTCCCAGTAGCCGAGATGGTCATCGCGCAGGGCATCGTCGCCGTCCGCCCAGCCGGCATGCTCGAGGACGATCCGCGATCCACCGCGATCGAGCGGTTCGACCGTCCAGCTGACCACGGTCTGCTCGCTCGCATCGGCCCCATCCCACGACCAGCTGTGGGCGAAGCTGCGACCTGGTTCGACGGCAAGGACATGGCCGTCGACCGCGCTGTCGCCGAAGTCCAGCCGATACGGGTCGCCGACCTCGCCGAGCGGCGAGGCATCCGTGAACCAGTCGGCGATCCGGTCCGGGTCCGTGATTGCCTGCCACGCGGTCTCCGGGTCGGCGGGGGTCTCGATCGACAGGCGGATCGGCTCGAGCGGGGCGGTCATCGCAGCGTCAGTAGCCGGGCGTCCATCGTCATCCCGTGGTCCCGCCGACGTGGGCGTGTGGGCCCGGCAGGTCGTCGATCGGGATCTCGAGCGCGTAGGCCACGCTCTCGTCGAGGCTCATCGAGCGGCCTTCAGCTGCATATCGCTCCAGGTCGACCGGATCCATCGTCGCGCGGGCGTTCGCTCGGTGCTCGATGTCGACCTGCGAATCGACAAGGTCGGCAAGTCGGACACCACTCGCCGACGAGAGGGCTCGAGCCGCTCCCCACAGGCGCGCGGCGCGCGGCTGGTCGCTCGTTGCTGCGGCGGCCGCTGCAAGGTCGTCCAGGCCGAGTGTGATGCCGGCAACATCGCCTGCCGCGTGGAAGAGTCGGATCGCTGCGTTGATGTTGTCGATCGCCTCCGGCACCTCGCCGAGGCGGATCAGCCCTGTCCCGATCATGTGCAGGGACCACGCCTCCATGGTCTGATCGCCGATCCTCCGAAAGAGCTCGAGTGCCTCTCGGGCATCGGGGACGCCGCGGTTCGGGTCCCCGTGAAAGTAGCGATAGTTGCCGATGCCCCAGAGCGCCGTGGCCAGGCCGTGCTCGTCACCAACCTCGCGGTAGAGAGCAAGCGCTTCCTCCATTTCGGCGAAACCTATGCCATCCGGATCGCTCATCGTCGGGTCGAGGGCGACCGCCCACTGGAAGGAATCGTTGTACAGCGCGTTGGCGATCTCGCGCTTGTCGCCGACCGAGCGCCAGATCTCGAGCGCCTCGCCGTAGGCCGCGACCATCACATCGCGGTCCGCCTGCCACCACCCGACGCCGCCGAGCGCCTCCATCAGCCTCGCTCGAAGGACCGGATCCGAACGCGACCACGGTTCCCTGGCGATTGCATCGAGCCGACGCCGTGCCTCGACGAGGTGTCCGCGCTTCTGCCAGTAGCGCCACATCGCGAAGGCAAGGGGGATTGCCGTCGAGGCGTCGCCGGCCGCCGTTGCCCGGTCGAGAACCGCCCGGATGTTGTCATGATCCTGTTCCAGCCGGCCGAGGGCGAGCCGCTGGCGATTGCCGGCCAGATCGGGCGCCGTCGTTTCGGCCAGGTCCACGAACGCTGCTGAATGGCGCCTTTCGATCTCGGCGACCTCGCCGCTTGCAACGAGCTGTTCGCGAGCGAACTCGCGAATCGTGTCGAGCTGGCGGAACCGCGTTTGGCCATCGACCTCCTCGACCCGAACCAGGCTCTGGTCGACCAGCGACGCGAGTCCATCGAGGACGTCACCGCCGACGTCCGATGCAGGCCCGCAGACGATCTCGGCGATCTCGAGATTGCAGCCGCCGACGAAGACGGCCAGCCGGGCGAACAGCCGGCGCTGGCCTTCATCGAGGAGGTCGTGGCTCCAGGCGATTGCACCACGCAGGGTCTGCTGCCGCTCCGGCAGGTCGCGCGAGCCAGCCGACAGCACGCCCAGCTGGTGCTCGAGTCGGGCGAGGATCGCGTCAGGCGTGAAGAGCTTGATCCGGGCGGCGGCGAGCTCGATCGCCAGCGGCATGCCGTGGAGGCGGGCGCAGATCCCGGCCACGGCCGGGGCGTTCTCGTTGGTGACGGCGAAATCCGGTCGGACGGCGACGGCCCGGGCGATGAACAGGCGGACTGCCTCGTATTGCGAGATGCCCTGCGCTCCGAGACCGCGCTCGGCGACGGGCAGGTTGAGCTTTTCGAGCTCGGACATTGCCAGGATGTCGCGCGGCGCGGGCAGCCCGGGCACGGGGTACTCCTGCTCGCCCGAGACCCGCAGGGCCGCCCGGGTGGTGGCGATGACCGAGAGCCGCGGGCACGAGCGGAGGAGATCCCCGACGAGCGGCGCCGCATCGACGACCTGCTCGAAGTTGTCGAGGACCAGGAGGACATGGCGGGCGCCGAGCGACTCGACGATGAGGTCGCGCGCGGAGCGCGTCTCCGTTTCCACCAGGCCGAGGGTCGCGGCGATCCGCGACGCGACGAGGCCCGGATCCCTGACAGGCTCGAGGGCGACAAACCACGTCCCATCCTCGAACGATTCGGCGACGTTGGCGGCGAGCTGGAGCGACAGGCGTGTCTTGCCCGTTCCGCCGGGGCCGGTCAGCGTCAAGAGGCGGGTCTTCGCAAGGAGCTCGGCCGCCTCGGCCAGCTCCGCTTCGCGCCCGACGAAGCTCGTCAGCTGGGTCGGCAGGTTGTTGGGCTGGCGGTCGAGTGAGCGGATCGGCGGAAAGTCGTTCGCCAACCCGTCGATGACCAACTGGCAGAGCCGCTCGGGCCGGAGATCCTTGAGGCGGTGTTCGCCGAGGCCGCGGATCGTCACCCCGTCGGGCAGGTCGTCGGCGACGAGCGACGAGGTGGTCTCCGAGAGGAGAACCTGGCCACCGTGACCGGCCGCGCCGACACGCGCCGCGCGATGGACGTCGGCGCCGACGTACTCTCCATCGGGGTCGAGCGACCCGTCGCCGCTGTGAAGACCCATCCGAACTCGAACGACTGCGCCATCGGGCCATGGCTCGCCGGCCAGGCGGCGCTGGGCGTCGACCGCTGCCCGAACGGCGCCGTCGGGTCGGTCGAAGACCGCGAGGAAGCCGTCGCCCTCGGTCTTCTCCTCGTGACCCCCCGCTCCCGCCAGTGCCGCCCGGATGAGCTCGCGGTGGCGGGCGAGGATCGCGTTCCAGCGGTCCCCGCGAAATTCCTGGGCGAGCCTCGTCGAGCCTTCGATGTCGGTGAACAGGAACGTCACCGACCCGACGGGCTTGTCTGCGCTCGTCACGGCAGGCCGAGGCTCAGTGATGCTGCTGCTCCGTCTGGCTGCGGAGCCGCTCGGCCAGTCCTCGCAGGATGGCGAGAGCGAGCGACGGGTTGGCAAGGAGGACGGCCTCGAAGTCCCAGGTCGCGAGAGCGAGGCAGCGGGTGTCGGCGACCGTCACGACCTGGGCGATCCGCGGCTTGCCGTCGAGCACGGACAGCTCGCCGAAGAACTCGCCCGGACCCAGGACCGCAAGCTCCTCGCCGTCGCGGACGACTCGCACGGCTCCGTCGACGATGAGGAAGAAGCCCGTCCCGATCTCGCCCTGCCTGGCGATCACCCGATCGGGCGGAAAGTCGACCTCGACGGCGCGGTCCGCGACGGCGGCGAGGTCGGTCGGTCCCACCCCGGTGAACAACCGACAGGCGCCCAGCAATTCGGCTCTTCGATCCTTGGTGAGGGTCAAGGATTCGCTCCTGCGCGACGCACTGATGTTGCCCCCCGCGACGGACTGATGTTGCCCCCTGCGACGGACTGATGCTGGCGCCCGCCGGGTCCGCCGTCAACCGGTCGACCGAGCCGACATTGGACGGAGCCGACCGCCGGGCCCGGCCGTTGGGCGCGGCCGCCCGTCGGGTCGTCGGCGGTGGCAGAATGCGGGCTCGAGCCTCACCTCTGCTTGGAGACACCGGATGGCCAACCCCGACGAGATCGTCGACCAGATCGCGTCATTCGGGCTGTTCGCGGATCTCGCGACCCCGCAGCTCGAGGGCGTCGCCCACACGTTCGAGGAGCGCTGGTACGCCGAGGGCGAGCGGATCCTCCGCCAGGGGATCAGCGGATCGGCCTTCCATATCATCCTCGAGGGCGAGGCGACCGTCGTCATCGACGGCGAGGAACGGGCGACGCTCGGCCGCGGGGACTTCTTCGGCGAGGTATCGATCCTGCTCGGCGAAGCCCCGGTCGCCGACATCGTCGCGAAGCGGGCCCTGCGCTGCCTCGTCCTGGCCGGACCACAGGTACAGGCCTTCCTCGTCGACCATCCGCCGGTGATGTACCGGATGCTCCAGGCGCAGACGCGACGGTTGCGGATCGCGAACCGGTGGCGGAGCTGAGCGACCGTCCGTTCCCGCCGGGCACCTATCCCGTCGTCGTCATCGGGAGCGGGCCCGGTGGCCTCCAGGTGGCGTCGCGCCTGCGGCATCACGGGATCCGGCACGCCGTCCTGTCGGCCGACGACGCGCCGGGCGGAATGTTCCGGCGCTGGCCGTTCTTCCAGCGGCTGCTGTCCTGGACCAAGCCGTACGCCCCGGTCGGTCGGGCCGAGCATGCCTACGAGCGCTATGACTGGAACAGCCTCCTCGGCGAGGACCCGGCCAGCCGGACCCTGATGCCGGACCTGATGGACGGCTCGTCCTATTTCCCGTCGCGCCCGGAGATGCAGCGCAACCTCGAGCTGTTCGCTGAGCGGGCCGGACTGGAGGTCCGCTACGGCTGCCGCTGGACGGCCACGCGCCGTGAGGAGACCGCCACAGGCACCGAAGTCGTGCTCGAGACGACCGACGGCGAATACCGCGCCGAGGTCGTCATCTTCGCCGTCGGCATCGCCGAGCCGTCCCGCCCGGCGACACCGGGGATCGAGCTCGCGGCCCATTACGCAGAGACCCGCCCGGCAGAGTCGTACGCCGACCGGCGGATCTTCATCATCGGCAAGCAGAACTCAGGCTTCGAGCTCGCCTCGGGGCTCCTGCAGTGGGCCCGCCGGATCATCGTCGCCTCACCGTCCCCGGCGAAGCTGTCGGTCAACACCCGGTCGCTCGTCGGCGTCCGGGCGCGCTACGTCCAGCCGTTCGAGGACCACGTTCTCGGTGGCGGCGTCGCCATTCTCGATACGGCGATCCAGTCGATCACGCGGTCGGCGGACGGCAGCCTGGAAGTCCGCGCTCGCCCGACGGCCGGTGGCGAGGAGCTCAGCTTCGAGGTCGACGAGGTCATCGCCGCGACCGGCTTCACGAGCCCGCTCCGCGATCTGGCGGACCTCGGGGTGGCGACGTTCGGCCAGAGCCGGTTGCCCGCCCAGACACCGTACTGGGAGAGCGCGTCGGTGCCCGGGATCTTCTTCGCAGGGACGATCTCACAGGGCGCCGGAGGGCTCAAGAAGCACGGCCAGCCGGCCAACTCGGGGGCCGTTCACGGCGCCCGCTACAACGCCCGTGTCCTCGTCGATCACCTCGCAACGACCCACTTCGGCATCGACCTGGATCGGCCTCCGATCGCCGCGGCGGACGTGGTCGAGACGATCGTCGACGCGCTGGCGCTCGCGCCGGAGCTGTGGCATCAGCGGGCGTACCTGGCGCGGGTGGTCTCGCTCGATCCCGACGAGGGTGCCCGCGACGAGGGGATCGTGCCGCTCGCGGCCTTCGTCGACGGCAACGCCGACGGCGAAGTGTCGGACGCCGTCGCGCTGACGCTCGAGGCCGACGGATCGGGAGCGATCTATCCGGTCATCTATGCCCGCCGTGGGGGTGCCATCAGCGAGCATGGCGTGGAGCCCGATCTGCTCCTCCGCTACGACACCGCCGACGTCAGACGCCAGGTCGCGGAAATCGTCGCGGGGTTTGGCGTCGGAGCGGCACGCTCGTGATCGGTTAGGCGTTTCAGGCTAACCATATCCGATTAGCCATTGACGACTAACTACCGCCGAGTTAGCCTGCACAGATGAACGCGATCGTCCTGTTCGGCGATGTGATCCGGTCGAGGCGGAACGCGAGCGGTTCGACCACGTGGCTGCGGACCCTGAGCGCCGAACTCGAGGCCGCCACGCCGCCCGAGTCGCTGCTTGCGCCCTTCGAGTTCACCCAGGGGGACGAGCTCCAGGGGCTTCTCGCTTCCGACGCCGACCCGCTCGATGCCGTGCTCCGGGCCTCGTTCAACCCCGATCGCAGCCCGATGCGCTGGGTGATCGTCGCTGGCGAGGTCGATCCAGGGACCGGTCCGGCGACCCAGCGCACGGGCCCCGCGTTCCTGCGCGCCCGAGAGCGCCTCGCGGAGGCTGGAGCGCGACGCGACGATCTGCTCCTCTCGAGCGGCGATCCGGCGACCGACGCGCTCCTCGACCGGATCGCTCCGGTCCTCGCCGAGATGCTCGGCGACCTGACCAAGCGTCAGATGGTGATCGGTCGCCTGCTCGTCATCGACGGCCTTCGCCGTTCCGAGGCGGCCGATCGCCTCCACATCTCGCGGGCGACGGTATCCGTCGTCGCCGATCGCGCCCACATCCGCTCGATCACCCGGCTGGCGAGCGCCCTGCGGGAGCTCTTCGCCACTGGGCAGGACGCTGCGGCAGCAGGCGAAGCCACCGAGCGCCCGAACACGGCGCGCGAGGTCGCGGTATGACCGCTGACCCGATCCTCACCCTCGCCTGGCTGGTCCTCGCCCATCTCGTCGCCGACTTCCTCCTCCAGACGAGCGGCGTCGTCGCGGCAAAGGCGGCGGGTGGCGGCCGGGCCCTGCGCGGATTTGCCATTCACGGACTGGGCGTCGCCATCTGCCTCGTGCCGGTCGCCGTGGCGTTCGGAGGTCCGGGCGTCATCGTGCTGGTCGTGGTCGTCGTCAGCCACGTCGTCATCGACCGGATCAAGATCGTCGCGACGCGTCGGACCGAGGCCGCGGCCATGGCCGAATCGCGACGACAGCACGAGGGCGCCGCGCCCGCCGCCGGGCTGGGCCGAGCGTGGACGCCCCTCCCCGCCGCGTGGTTCGTCTTCGATCAGGTCGCCCACCTGGCGATCATCTGGCTGGCCTGGGCCATCTGGCTGGCGGGCACCGCACCGACCGCCGGCTGGGCAGCCGCCGTCACGACGATCGTCGGCGGTTCCGACCCGAAGGTCGTCCACGAGGCCGTCCGCGCCTTCGTCGTCGTGACCGCACTGCTCATCGCCAACGTCCGCGGTGGCGCGATCCTCGTCGCGATCCTCGTCCGTCCGCTCGAGGTCGGCGATGAGCTGATCGGGCACGGAGCGGATGGCACGACCGACGTCGTGGCCGCCCATGGTCCTGGCGGCGCGGGCGAGTCGCCTGGCGCCGGGATATCGGCTGGGCCCGCTGCCGGGCGGGGCTGGTCGATCCGGATCGGGCCGTTGACCGGCCGCGTCGTCGCGGATCCGGCGCCCGCCGCGGGCCTTCGCGACGATGGCCAGATCCGCGGCGAGCGGGTCGTGCCTCCGCCGCCGGCCCGTGTCGGCGCGACGATCGGCGTCCTCGAGCGGTTGCTCATCGTGACCTTCATCCTCGTCGGCGCCGAGTCCGCGATCGGCCTGGTGGTCGCCGCCAAGACGATCGCCCGCTTCCGCCAGCTGGACGATCGCGACTTCGCCGAGTACTACCTCCTGGGAACGCTTGCGAGCGTGTCGGTCGCGATCGTCACGGGGCTCGTCGCCCGGGCTGCGCTGAGCGCCTGACGGTCATCCGGCGTGGTCGCCTCACCGTCACCCAGCGCCGACCCGCCCGGTCAGGCCGGCGTCGCCAGGCGACTCAGCCGCTCAGCGGCTGCGGCCAGCGTCTCGAGGCGCTTCGGGAAGGCGAACCGGACCTTTGTCGCGCCGAGCTCGGGCCGGGAGAAGAACGACGAGCCGGGCACACCCGCGACGCCGGCCTCCGAGATCAGGCGCCGGGCGAAGGTCACGTCGTCGTCGCTCGTGAGGTCCCGGATATCGGTCATCACGTAGTAGGCGCCGGCCGGCTGGTGGATCCGGAAGCCGGCAGCCGCGAGCGCCGGAAGGAGCGCGTCGCGACGCTCGCGGTAAGCGGCCGCAAGCGCCTCGTAGTAGGCGTCCGGAAAACCAAGGGCAACGACGGCCGCCTGCTGCAGCGGAGCGGCCGCCCCAACCGTGAGGAAGTCGTGAACCCGCCGGATGCCGATCGAAAGCTCGGGGGAGGCGATGGCCCAACCAACCCGCCAGCCGGTCACCGAGTAGGTCTTCGACAGCGAGTTGATTGCCACGGTCCGCTCGGCCATTCCCGGCAGGGTCGCGAGCGGGATGTGTTCGCCCTCGTACACGATGTGCTCGTAGATGTCGTCGGTCAGCGCGATCAGGTCGTGCTCGCGGCAGAGATCGGCGATCAGCTCGAGCTCGTCCCGGCGGAAAACCTTGCCTGTCGGGTTGTGCGGCGTGTTCACGACGATCGCCCTCGTCCGCGTGGTGACGGCCGCGCGGAGCTCGTCCGGATCGATCGCCCAGTCCGGCTCGTGGAGGGTGACGTAGCGGGGAACGGCGCCCGACAGGATCGCATCGGGCCCGTAGTTCTCGTAGTAGGGCTCGAATACGATCACCTCGTCGCCCGGGTCGAGCAGCCCGAGCATCGCCGCGATCATCGCTTCGGTCGCCCCGCAGGTCACCGTGATCTGAGTCTCGGGATCGATCCGCCAGCTGGGGTGGAATCGGGCGGTCTTCGCGGCAATCGCATCGCGCAGCGGCTTCGAGCCCCAGGTGATCGCGTACTGGTTGATGTCGGCCTCGACCGCGGCCGCGGCGGCCGCCTTCAGCTCCGGCGGGCAGGCAAAGTCGGGGAAACCCTGGGCGAGGCTCACCGCGCCGGCCTCGACGGCCAGGCGGTTCATGTCGCGGATGACCGACTCCGTGAAGGACGCCGCCTTGCGGCTGATCGAGCGCATCGGGCTGAGTGTAGCGGCCGACCGCGAGCGTCCCGCGGCGGCCAGACGTGCGGCCGACGACCCGGCGCGCGGTCGCGACCGGCCCATGCGACGATTGGGTCGATGACCGAGACCGACCCCGCCGCGACCCCGAACGGCCCGTGGCTGCGCCGCTCGAGGCGGATCGCCTACGAAAACCCGTGGATCACGATCTGGCACGACGAGGTCTCGCGGCCGGACGGAAGCCCCGGCATCTACGGCCTCGTGCACTTCGTCAACCTCGCGGTCGGGGTCGTCGTCCTCGACGAGGACGACCGGGTACTCCTCGTCGGCCAGCATCGCTACGCACTCGGCGAGCAGTCCTGGGAGATCCCGGAGGGTGGCGTTCCGGCAGGAGAGACCCCAATCGACGGCATGAAACGGGAGCTGCGCGAGGAGACCGGTGTCGAGGCGTCCGAGTGGCGGGAGCTTGTCCGCCTCCACCTGTCGAACTCGGTCACCGACGAGGCCGGCGTCCTCTATCTCGCTCGAGGGCTCAGCCACGGGAGGTCCCAACCGGAGCCGACCGAGCGGATCGAGGTCCGCTGGGTGGACTTCGACGAGGCGCTCGCCATGACTGTCGACGGCAGGATCACCGACGCGATGTCGCTCGTCGGACTTCAGCGGGTGGCGCTCGAGCGAGCATGGGGGCACGAATCATGACCGAGCTCCATGTCCTGCGCGTATTCGTCGGGCCGGATGGAGGGGGTGGCAACCCGCTCGGTGTATTCCTCGATGGGTCGGCCGTGCCGGCCGACAGGCGGGCTGGCGTGGCGACCGAGCTCGGCTTCTCCGAGACCGTCTTCGTCGACGACCGGGCGCTGGGCGCGATCCGGATCTTCACGCCGGCGGCCGAGCTGCCGTTCGCCGGCCATCCGACCGTGGGCACGGCGTGGCTGTTGCGCGAGACCGGGACACCAGTCGACGTGCTTCGCCCGCCGGCCGGCGAGGTCGGCGTCCGTCACGACGCAGAGCGAACCTGGATCCGGGCCCGAGCAGAGTGGGTCCATGGGATCAGGATCGAGCAACTCGCATCGGCCACCGACGTCGAGGTACACCCGAGCCAGCCGATGGGCACGCCCGGCCTGTACGTCTGGGCCTGGGAGGACGAGGCAGCCGGCCGACTTCGCTCGCGATACTTTGCGACCGACTACGGGATCCTCGAGGACGAGGCGACCGGAGCGGCAGCCGTGGTCATGGGCGACCGCCTCGGTCGGCCCCTGACCATCCGCCAGGGCGTCGGATCGGAGATCCTCGTTCGACCTCGTACCGACGGCATGGTCGAGATCGGCGGGCGGGTCGAGCTCATCGAGCGCCGCGAGTTCTGAGCCGGCCTCCACCGGCATCACCCCCCGCCATCAGCGATGGGCGTTCGGGCCCCTCGCGTCAGCCGATCCGGCGATCGTCGTCGTCGTCCCTGTCGAGCCCGTGCGCCCGAGCGTAGGCCCCATCGAGCTCGCGCTGCCTGGCGGCCTGCTCAGCGGCACGTTCGCGGCAATGCGGGCATTCCGGGCATGAATCCGGCGTCAGCGACAGCCGCATCTCGATCGCCGTCACGATGAACGCAACGAAAAGGGCCACGAGGGCCATCGGCAGCAGCATGGTCTGGTCCATCGGCGGAGCGTGCGCCGGATCGCATTCGCCACGTACTTCCGTGGCATTCAGCGGAGTTGCGGTCTTATTGCGAAGTTCCGCGACCGCTAGGATCGGTGGATGGATCCGGTCGAGGAGCCACTGGGGCGCAACCACGACTTCCGCGCCCTCTTGTCGACACAGGGCGTCTCGTCGATCGGCGACGCCGTCAGTTTCACGGCTCTCCCGCTGCTCGTCTTCGCGCTGACCGGCTCGGGTGCCGCCATGGGCGCGGTCGGCGCGCTCCAGACGCTGCCGGACCTCTTCTTCGGCATGGTCGCCGGGGCCCTCGCGGATCGCAGCAACCGCAAGAAGATGATGTTCATCGCGGACTCGGGCAGGGCGGTCCTGACCGCATTGATCCCGATCTCCGTCTGGCTGGGCGGTCCGACCCTGGCGGTCATCCTCGTCGTCGCGGCGCCGATGAGCACCCTCCGGTCGGTGTTCCTTGCCGGCTACACGGCATCGGTCCCGGCGATCGTCGGCCGATCGCAGCTGGCCCGGGCAAATGCCCTGTTCGAGGCGGTCTACAGCACCGGCTACATCATCGGGCCGGGCATCGCCGGGATCCTGTCGACGGCGATCGGTCCCGGTCCGACCCTCGGCATCGACGCGGTCAGCTTCCTGCTCTCGGCGCTCGGGCTCGTCCTCGTCCGGCGCCCGCTCATCGCGCCTACTGACCGACCGCCGAGCCACATCCTCGCCGACATCCGCGAGGGGATCGAATTCATCGTGAGGCGCCCGGCGCTCCGCTCGGCGATCGCGTTCTGGGGCGTCGTCAGCGTGACCACGGCGGCCCTCGTTCCCGCACTGACGGTGGACGTCATCCGCGACCTCGGTCTTCAGGCCTGGGCGCTCGGATTGCTCCTCACCGTCTACGGTGCCGGCACGGTCACGGGCGCCCTGCTGATCTCGCGACGCCGGCGCGGGTCGGCGGGACCGCTCCTCCTCGGCGGGAACCTCGCGCGAGGCCTGATGCTCATCGCCATCGGCCTGTCCGGACGGCTCGAGCTCCTGCTACCGCTCGGGTTCGTCGCCGGCATCGCCGATTCGGCCGTGCTGATCACGTACCTGACGCTGCGGACGGCCCACTCACCGGACGAGCTGCTTGGCCGGATCGGCAGCACCGCTCGAACGATTTCGCTCGGGCTCCAGCCCGTCGGGATGCTCGCGGGCGGGCTGCTGATCGATGCCACGAACGGCGCCACGACGATCGTCGCCATGGGCGTGGCAGTCGCCGGCCTGTCGATCGTGTTCGCGCCGATCCCGTCCCTGCGCCACGCCCAGCTCAACCCGCGCTGACGGGTCTCGCGAGGGCGCGGCCGTCAGGCCGCGGCCGGAAGCTGGATGGAGTCGTCCGGAGCGATGTCGAGGCTGATCCCGCAATCCGGGCAGTCGACGCTCACCGCGTCGATCGCCTCGAGGGCCAGCTCACCGTCGCACCACGCACATTCGATGATGATCATGGCGCGAGCCTGCGACCTCGCTGTGTCAGCTAGCGTGTCACGGCTTCGGCGGCGCCAGAAAATCACCGTCGGGATGCGATGCCGTTCTCTGCATCATCGAGAGATTGGGCGAGGCTGACCGCGCAGCTGACACGCTCGCCGACAGGTCGACGCCGGACCTCCGCGATATGCAATCAACGGCATCGCCAGTCGGGGCGAACTTGTCGTCGGACCTCCGCGATATGCAATCAACGGCAGCGCCAGCAGGGGCGAACTTCCCGCCTGCCATGACGACCGCCCACCACTCGATATCGCCTCACCCGCGATAGCGAAAGCAGCCGGGCAGGTGGTCGTCGACCAGCCCGACGCTCTGCATCATCGCGTAGACGATGGTCGAACCGACGAAGCCGAACCCCCGCCGGCGAAGGTCCGCCGACAGGCGGTCGGACACGGGTGTCGTCGCCGGGACATCGGCCATGGTGGCGCCGGCCGGCAGCGGTGAAGGCGGCCCCGGCACCATCTGGGCGAGGTAGGCATCGAACGTACCGAATTCGTCGGCCACCCGCAGGGTGGCCCCGGCGTTGCTGATCGTCGCGTCGATCTTGGCCCGGTTGCGGACGATCCCGGCGTCGGCCATCAACCGGTCCCGGTCGGCCGGACCGAAGGCGGCGACGACGACCGGATCGAACCCGGCGAATGCGCGCCGGAACGCCTCTCGCTTGCGGAGGATCGTCGACCACGACAGCCCGGCCTGGAACGACTCCAGGGCGAGCCGCTCGAACAGCTCGACATCGTCGTGAACGGCCACGCCCCATTCCTCGTCGTGGTAGCGGGTCATCAACTCGTCGGGCCGCGAGCCATCAAGGGCCGCCCATGGGCAACGTGGCAGATCGGCAATCACGTTGCGACGATAGCGGATGGCTCGCTGGCCGGGCACCCTGGACTGCGTGGACCGATGTGGAGAGGCCGCCGCTCCGGCCCCGCCACGCGGCCCCGCCGCCTCTACGGGATCGGCTGCGTGTCGAAGAGGCTCGAGCGTAGTTGCGGGTCGGTCGCCGGCCGCCACGCGTTGAAGACCGACCGGAAGACGTCGCCCGACACGGTCTTCGACCCGAGAGCCCCGACGAGGGTGACCCGGATGAGTCGCCCGGACACTCCTCGGTTCGACAGGTCGAGCGTCGTCAACGCCCCGACGCTGGTCCGGGCGTCGTTGGCGAAGATGGCCGACAGCTGGTCGCCGGTGTATGGGGCCGTCTGCCACGTCGCGAATGGAGCGGCCGCGTCGTAGGACGTTCCGTCGAGTGCCCGATCCGACGAGCCGCGGAGATAGCTGACCGGTCCGGCGACGATCGCTCCGGACGCGGCGACGAACACGTTCTCGTTGTTCTCGGTCGCACCGCCGCCCGTCGAATGGAACAGGGCGTTCGCGATCGAGGTGCCACTTCTCAGGACGATCCCGGCGGTCGCCGCGATCGCGACATTCGTGGCGCGCGTCTCGCCTCGGACGCCGAGGTAGACCTGGGCTCGCGTGTCGTCGACAACATCGTAGTTCGAGATGCCCGGCCGGAGCCGTCGGGCGGCATATGACCGGGCGGCGATCGCCTGGGCCTTGAGCGCCTCGGTCGGCCAGGTTGCCGGCATCTCGGCCGGGACGACGCCGCGAAGGTAGGCATCGAGACCGACTTCGTTGACGACTCGGACCGTCGTCCCGAGGTAGATCCGCACGACGCCCCGGTAGAGGTCGTACGAGGAAGGTCGCGCATAGACCTGGAGCCGAGTTGCCGCTGCCGCCGGGCGCATCGCCAGCGCGCCCCGGACGGTCGCGCGGTGAAGGACCGTGCCAGTCGATGAGGTCACCTTCAGGTTCCACGTCGTGGAGCCGAGGGCGGTCGGCCACAGGCTCAGCCGAGCGTCGGCCGGGAAGGTCTTGGCGATTCCGTCGATCGTCCAGCTGCCGCGCCGACCGAAGAAGATGGCCTTCCCGGCGGCGGTGGCGGCGTACCCCGTCAGGACGAGGACCCGGATCTGCCTGGCCGGATTGGTCGTCCCGAGCGTCGTTCCCGCGTAGTAATGGGCCAGGATCTCGGTCGAGGTCTCACCGGCGAGGGCCCGACCGCGCGCACCGTACTGCGACATCCCGACGCCGTGCCCCCAGCCACGACCGAAGAACGTGGTCGCAGTCGATGGATCGATCGGCGTCGGCGCCGTCCCACCGTCGGCCATCGCCGCAGCCGGCCCGAGCAGTGAACCGACGAGGGCGGCCAGGAGCGGCAGCACCACCAGGGTGCGGCGATGGATCGTCGCCGTGAGCAGCATGGATGACCTCGTATGAGCGGCCAACGATGGTGCGTCGACGCGCCACCTGCCATGGCTCGACGGGACCAGCGGGTCGCATCCGTTCGGGCCACGTCGGCGGTGCGGCGTCGGCGATCCCGGCTACCCTTGTGAGCGATGGGCATCCGGATCTTCGTCGGCCACGGCGCGAGTGGTTCCGCAGCCAGTATGGCCCCCCATGTCGAGGGCCTCCGACGGCGAGGAATCGACGCGCAGGCGATCGATCTGCCGCTCAAGAAGGCCGAGGCGGCCGTCATTGTGCTGCGGGCGATCGTTCCCGACCGGCCGGGCCCGGACGGGACGCGGATAGCCGTCGGTGGGCAGTCGTACGGCGGCCGTGTGGCCAGCCTTGCGGCGGCCGAACCGGACACCGACTATGCCGCCCTCGTCCTGTTCAGCTATCCCCTCCATGCGCCGGGCTCACCGGATCGCGCCGCCGACCGGACGAGTCACTGGCCGGCGATCCGCTGTCCCGTCCTGCTGCTATCGGGCGAGTCGGACCCATTTGCCAGGATCGACCTGCTCCGGGCAGCCGTCCCGCTACTCCGCGATGCGGAGCTCGTGACGTACCCCCGCCTTGGCCACACCCTTCGGCCGGTTCTCGAGGACGCACTCGATCGGACGGCCCGGTTTCTGGCCGCGCTGGCAGACTGACCCGGTCGATCTCCTCGGACCGCCGGAGGCGACGTCCGGACCGCGATTCCGGGTCGGGCAGCCGGTGGGTATGGACAAGGCCCGTATTCTTGGTCACTATCCCCCAGGCGCCGCCGCGGGACGGGGGTCGCGCGGAAAACCGAAGACGTCGCCGGAACGCCCTCGCCGGCGAACGCGCTCACCGCGTTCGGCAGCCGACCAGGAGTTCTCCGGCACCCGCGTTCCACCGCTCGGCGCGCTCACCGCACCGTTCGGCAGGAAGGAGCTCCATTGCCAGAATCGGCCGGCCGCCGTCGTGCGGTCTCCGTCGCCATCCTCACGGCGGCACTCATCCTCACGATCATCCCGACGACGGCGACCTCGGCGACCGCCCCGCCCGGAATCGACCGATTCCTGTACGCGCTCGGCGAGATCGAATCGGGCGGCAATTACACGGCCCGCAACTCGATCACCGGGGCCTACGGCAAGTACCAGATCATGCCGTCGAACTGGCCGGCCTGGGCGAGGCTCTACATCGGCAGCTCGACCGCACCGCAGACGCCAGCCAACCAGGAACGCGTCGCGCGCGGCAAGGTGACCGCCCTGTATCACTGGCTCGACACGTGGCCGAACGTCGCCCACTGGTGGCTGACAGGATCGGGCGAGACGAACCACGCTCTCTGGTCGAGCTTCTCGCGCTACTACGTCAACAAGCTGATGGCGATCTACGCGGCGACACCTTCGGCGCCCGCGACGGCGCCCGCGCCTACAACGGCGCCCGCGCCCACAACCCCGGGCTCGACAACGGTGGCGGCCATCCACATCGGCCAATCGGCCCCGGCCATCGCCTACGCCGGCGGCTGGTCGCCGGCCCGCTTCGGCTCCTACAGCGGCGGCCAGGTCAAATACTCCGTCCGAGACGGGGCGACGGCAACGCTGACGTTCACCGGACGATCGGTCTCGTGGATCGGTCCGGTGGGTCCGACCCGCGGTCGAGCCCGAATCCTTGTCGACGGTGTGGCCGTCGCGACCGTCGATCTCCGCCGCTCGTCGTTCCGGGCGCGGGCAACACTGTTCCACAAGATCCTGGCCGCGGCCGGCCAGCACACGTTGACCATCAGGGTCATCGGCAGCGGCCGGCCGGTAGCCGTCGACGAGTTCGTCGTCGGGAGCTGATCCCCCCGAGGCGGGCTACTGCACTGGCGGCCCGCCGAACACCCAGGACCGGCGGGCCGCCCCAGAGGCCCGCCGGCCCCACACCCGTTCCGGGGGCGCTACGCTTTCCGACATGAGCGCGATCGCAACGGCCGGCTTGACGAAGGTGTACGGCCGCAGCCGGTTGCCGATCCGGCCGCCCGGCCACGGCGCGTCGATCGTGGTGCGCGCGCTCGAGGATCTCTCGATCGAGGTCACAGATGGCGAGATCTTCGGCTTCCTCGGGCCGAACGGCGCCGGCAAGTCGACTGCGATCCGGCTGCTCCTCGGCTTCCTTCACCCGACGTCGGGCTCCGCAACGGTGTTGGGTCTCGACGCGGTTCGCGACAGCGTCGAGATCCGCCGCCGGATCGGCTACCTGCCAGGCGGCATCGCCCTCTACGACAGCCTGACCGGCGAACGTCTGCTCGACTATCTCGTTGCCCTGACTGGCCGGCCGCCGAGCCGCCGGGCCGAGCTGTGCGAGCGCCTCGAGCTGCCGCCCGAGACGCTGCGCCGGCTCGTCCGCGACTACTCGCGCGGGATGCGCCAGAAGATCGGGATCGTCCAGGCGCTCCAGCACGATCCCGAGCTGGCGATCCTCGACGAGCCGACCGAGGGCCTCGACCCGCTCATGCAGCGGGCCTTCTACGGAATCCTCGAGGACCTCCGTTCGGCCGGTCGGACGATCTTCTTTTCGTCCCACGTCCTGTCCGAGGTCGAGCGAGTCTGCGATCGGGTCGCGATCGTGCGGCGCGGTCGTCTCGTCGCCGTCGAGGATGTCGAGGCGCTCCTCGCCCGCCGCAAGCGCAACGTCGAGATGCGGCTGACCGGACCTGCTCCGGACCTCACGGGCGTCGCCGGTGTCTCCGGCTTGATCGTGACCGACGGCCGGCTGACGTGCCAGCTGGCGGGCGACATGCAGGAGTTCCTTGCCGCCATCGCGGGAGCCCCGATCGCCGACCTGACGATCGAGCCGGCCCACCTCGAGGAGGCATTCCTCGAGCTGTACCGCGACGCCGAGGAGATCCCGGCGTGAACCGGGCGCTGCTCGCTCATACGTGGCGCTCGCAGCGGCTCAAGCTCGTGGTCGTCTGCGTGGGGCTGGCGATATGGAGCGCGCTCCTCCCGATCGTCTACGGCACGTTCGGCCAGACCTTCAGGTCGATCATCGACTCGGGCTTGATCCCGAAGCAGCTGATGCAGTTCGGCGGGGGAGACATCTTCAGCCTGTCCGGTGCGCTGGCCCTCGGCGCGATCCACCCGATCTCGCTCATCCTCAACTCGATCTTCGCCGCGGGCTTCGCGACGAGCGCGGTCGCGGGCGAGCGGCAGCGCGGGACGCTCGAAGTCCTCCTCGCCCGACCCCTCTCCCGACAGACCGTCTACGTGACGCTGCTGGTCGCGGTCCTCGGCTTCGTCGGCATCGCCGTTGCGGCGTCGATCGTCGGGGCCGTGATCGGAGCGGCGATCGCGGGCGTTTCCGGGGAGCTCGTGCCGGCTCGGCTGCCGTTCTTCTGGCTGAACGCGGTCCTGCTCTTCGGCGCGATCGGGGCTGTCGGCCTCGCCGCCTCAGTCACCTTCGACCGGCTGACGCCGGCCATCGGGCTCACGGTCGGCTTCACCGTCGTGTCGTATTTCCTCGAGGTCCTCGGCAGCCTCTGGCCGGATGCGCAGGGACTCCAGCGCTACTCGGTCTTCCACTATTTCGACGCCAAGCAGGTCCTGGAGGGGAACGTCGCGGCGGGCAACCTGGCGATCCTTGCCGCGGTCGGCGTCGCGGCGATCGCCTGGGCTCTCGCGGTCTTCCCGCGACGCGACCTGGCGGCGCCGAGCTGAGCTCCGATCTCGTGCCCCTTTACGGGCCGGGCCCGGCCTCGGGCCGATACTCGCCCCACGAGTCTATGCGACCCGATTGACCGCCCGACCCACGCTCCCGGCACAAAAATCGAGGGATTCCGCTCCGAAACGGTCACTCCCAAACGTGCCACGAGTATCTGCTGCAGCGGAGCCACGTGACCGGTCCCATGTACTCGCCGTACGAGTATCGCCGCCGGTGGTGTGGCTCCGCCGCATCCTCGTGCTCGTCGCCGACGGAGGGTCCGGTGCTGTAACGGAAACAAGATGACCGCGTCGTAGCATCGTCAACCCCTTGGAGGACTGAGATGCAGAGCACGGCAGCGATCTTGGCGACGAGGGCTTTCGCATTGCTTGGCGTATGCATCCTGGCCGCCGCCTGTGCCGCGGGACCAGCACCCCGCGGATCGGGACCTGCCGGATCTGCTCTCGCCGGAACCGCCACCCCGATCTCGACCGCCGCTGCCATTGGCAATCTCACTCCGACCACGGCTCCAAGCACGGTCGGATCGTTGAAGCACGATTCGCCCGAGTTGGAGGCAATGCTGCCGGCCGTCGTTGTGAGGCGTTCGCTCTACAAGTGGTCCGTGCGAGGCGCCAACTTCTTCGCCCTGACATCTCCACTCACGCCGGAGGACCTCAAAAGCATCGAGGATGATCTTGCGATAGAGGGCCTCCAGCTCGACGATGTCGCCCAGGCCGTCGCCGGGCGATCCGCGCCGACCGATCCGCCGTATTTCGTGACGGCTTACCGATTTGGGGACATCCAGGCGAAAGCGTTGCCTCGAGGGTTGGGCGTGGACAATCCCGAAGCAGGAGCATGGAGCCAATCCACGGTCGGGGGCAAGCTCGTGTTTGTCGGTACTCAGGCGATGTTCGACCAGACCGAACACGTCCGTGGTCGACCGTACGTTTACGACTCCGCCAACACGAGGTTCCTTCTTGCGACGGAGGATGAGGCCTGGGCCGCCGACGCCTTGAGCCAATTGCCGTGAGCGGGCGGGTCAGCGCAAAGCTCGGTCAGAGGATTCGTTCGGCGGATTCGAGCGCTCGATCGCACCACCAGGCCAAATCGTCCGCGGCCGAGGCGCCCGAGGCGAGCGTCAGTCCCGCCTCGGCATCGGCGCCTTTGCGCCAGCCGCGCAGGAGGAGCCCGACGAGGATCGCCGCATCGGTCTGCGCCTGCCACGCGGCACCCGTCAGCTCCCCGGCCACTCCCTGGTTCACCGTGGCAGCGTGATAGCGAGTTAATACGTCATCAGGGCGAAATGGCAGCGACGCCACGTTCGACACAAGGAACCAGCCGAGCTCGACTGCGACCGGCGCGACCGTGACCATCTGCCAATCGACGAGAGCGATCGTGCCGCTTGGCTCGATCCCGACATTGGCGAGCTTGAGATCGCCGTGGATGAGCGTCGACCGCATCGTCGCAAGCGCGTCGAGGAGCGGTTGCGGCTGTTCGCCCAATGAATTGATCAGGTCGCGCGCAGCCGGCGGAGCCTGTCGATCGAACGCATCCCAGCCCGGCAGGATTCGGCTGGCTACGGCCCCTCGTGCGGGGCCCGGCCGCTCGAGCGACGCTCGACAAATCAGAGTCACGCGCTCTCGCAGAGGGCACCACATTCCTCCGTCGAGCTCGCCGGACGTCGTCCACGGAGATGCGTGCAGCGACGCGAGACCGCCCAGCACGTGGTCCAGCTTCTCCACGGAGATCGGGGCGTCCCAGTCGAACAGGACGCCGGTCAGGTCCGGCATCAGGATCCCGAACTCGTCGCCATCGACACCGGCCCCGAGATACGGCGCCCGGATCGGGGAGGGGAGCGGCGGGCCGTTCGCCGCGAACCAGGCCTCGCGCAGGATCGGCCCGTCGGCGGTCGCCTGGGCGATCCAGTCGCGGGCCAGCGAATCGCGCTTGAGGATGAACCGGTCGCCGCCGCCCCGACGCAGGAGGCTCAGCGAAGCGCCGGACCAGCCGTCGTTCGGGAAGGGCACCTCAGGTGTGCCCTCAAGGCCGTGTCGGCGGAGGAGATCCCCAAGCGGCTCGAGAGCTTCGGGCGGCCAGCCGCTCACTCCTCGTCGAGGTAGTGGACGACGGAGCCCGGGCAATTGCGTGTCAGGACCACGACGAGCGGGTCGGTCGCCGACGCGTTCTCCTCGACGTGGACCTCGCCGGCCGGGATGTAGACGAAGTCGCCCTCGCCGGCCTCCATCGAGTCCTCGAGACCCGTCGGGCCCCACGTGTACCTCGCTCGCCCGGCCAGGATGAAGATGCTGGTCTCGCACTCCCCGTGGTGGTGGATCCGGGTCCTGCCGCCCGGCCCGGTCGTCACGACCGAGGAGTAGAGCCCGACCGATCCCACCATCTCGGCCGAGACGGCGATCGATCGCTCCATGTCGCTGTTCTGGCCGACCGATGTCGATCGCTCGGCGGGTGTGATGCGGATGGCCATGAGGCAGCCTAGCATCGGGTGCCGGTGGCGATTGACACCCGCTAGGATCCACTGGTGACCGAGCCTCCCGCGATCGCCGCCCTGCCCCGGTTCCGTCTTTTCGACGGGCCGTCACCGCTTCATCGACTGCCGCGCTTCTCGGCCGTCCTCGGCGGCGGCGCCGACGTCTGGATCAAGCGGGAGGACCTTCTGCCCCTGGCATTCGGTGGGAACAAGCTGCGGAACCTGGAGTTCCTCGTCGGTGCGGCCCTGGCCGATGGCGCCGACGTCCTCGTCACGTCCGGTCGGCGCTGGTCGAACCATTGCCGCCTGACGGCGGCTGCCGGCGCGGCGGCCGGCCTGCCCGTTCACCTCGTGCTCTCCGGGCCACCTGTTTCCCCGCCCGGCGCGAACGAACGGCTCGATCGACTCCTTGGCGCGATCGTCCACGTCGCGGCGACCGACGCCCGGGCCGATCGCGAAGCTCTCGTCGAGGAAGTCCTGGGGACGCTTCGCGCGGAGGGCCGCCGGCCCTGTGTCGTCTTGGTCGGTGGAAGCGGTGCGATCGGCGCCGCAGGCCAGGTTCTCGGCGGTCTCGAACTGGTTGCCCAGACGCGGGCGCTCGGGATGGAGCCTCGTGTCGTCGTCCTGCCGTCGGCGACTGGCGGGACCCAGGCCGGCGTCCTCGTCGGGCTTCGCCTTGGCGGCCTCGCTTCTCGCGTCGTCGGGATCGCCGTTGCGAATCCTCCGGCCGAGCTTGTCGCCGTTATCGCCCAGCTGCTGAAGGACCTGAGACCGCTCGCCGGGCTCGGCGTCGACGAGGCCGAGATCGATCTCGACGGAGCGTTCCTCGGGCCGGCGTACGGCGTCCCGACCCCGGCCGCCGCCGAGGCCGCCGAGCTCCTTGCGCGCACGGAGGGGATCCTCGTCGACCCGATCTACACGGCCAAGGCGCTGGCCGGGCTCGTGGCCGGCGTCCGCTCCGGCCGGCTTACCGGGAGCATCGTCTTCTGGCATGCGGGCGGGACACCCGGGTTGTTCGAGATGCCGCCCCTCGACAACGCTCGATAGCCCGACCACACCGAAGGCCCCGAGCCGGAGCCAGGGGCCTTCATTCGGGACCGCCGCTGCCTATTTGACGACGATGGTTCCCGTCATGTTCGTGTGGACGTCGCAGCGGAAGAAGTAGGTGCCCGCCGCGAGGGCCGGCACGACCTGGTCGGCTTTCGACGAGCTGACGACGTCGCCGATCGAGATCTTCTCGGACGCGTTGGCGTCCTTGTAGATCGCGACGTTGTGCGGGGCGCTGTCCTGGTTGTCGAAATGGATCGTTACGTTCCTGTTGGCAGCAATCTCGACGGTCGACGGCGCGAAGGCCATGTCCTTTGCGACGATTGTTGGTCCGCTTGGATCGACCGGACCGGTCGCCAGAGGCTTGGCTGCCGCAGATGAGCAGGCCGCGCTGATGGCGGCAATGGCCACCAGGCTGAGGGTGAGAAGAAGGCGCTTCATGATCGGGCGGTCTCCGTGATGCAGGACGAAGTCGGGGTTGATCGGGGTCCGGTCGAACGTGAGGGCGGGACCCGTCGAGGCGGATCCCGCGACGAACGAGGAGCTAGGCGCCCGCCGAACCGGTCGCCGAGCGGCGACCGAGCCTGGACGACAACAGCGCGAGCTCGCTCTTGACGACCGTGAGCGGGTTGCCGTCGATCCGGGCGAAGTCGATGGCGACGAGCGCGATCAGGGCGACTTCGATGGCCTTGGCGACGTAGGCGGTCATGAAATACGGCCCCTGGATGGCCCAGGCGATGATCGTCGTCGCCGCGTAACCGATGAGGCCGAGGCGGACGAGCCAGCGGAAGCGAACGGCGATGCCGAGCGGGATCATCATGGCGACGGCGGCGGTCAGGTAGCCGAGGGCGTTCAGGGTGAACAGCACGCCGCCGAGCGTCGAATGGATGTAGCCGGTGCTGAGGGCGAGGGCAACGATGGCCAGTCGCAGGGCGACGTCCACCGGGCCGAGCGTGCGATCTGCGCTTCGAAGACTCATGTCGTGGAAACCTCGTTGGCTGATGGATCGGGTCGCGCCGGGCGATCGCTCGGCGTCTGAAGGCATCGTCGTCGGCAGGCGGCGGTGGGTCCGTAGGCGAGCGTCCACGACGACCGATGGTCGATGGCCTGCAGCCACTCGGCCCCTTCGTCGATCCGCCGGCGCGACAGATGACGTAGCAATGCGGCATCGGTCGTCGATGTTGCCTGTGTGGCGGGTACGGCTATCCTCCGACCGTGGCCACGACCCGTCCGCACCGTCCGGTGGGGCCCATCGCGGGCTCCCCGGACCCTGAGATCGATCGCACCCCTGCCGGCGCGCTGAGTCGCCCGCTCGCGCCTCCGCCCGTCACGGGCGACAGCGTCGACGCGATCCTCGCCCGCGCCGTAAGTGAGACCGCGCGACTGCTGCAGACGGACGGCGCGATGTCCTATCTCCTCGACGAGACGACCGGGATCCTGCGCTTCGCACATGACGCGGGCATCACCGACGATCGCCGTCGGTCGTGGGTCCGCTCGCTGGAGGTCGACGTCGGTGTCGGTATGTTCGGGCGGTCGGTAGCCGACGGCGTCGTCGTCTCGACCGGCGATTACCCGTCGGACACGTCATTCAGCCACTTCCCGGAGGCGGATCGCCTCATCGCCGAGATGGACATCCACTCGTTCGTCGTCGCCCCGATGATCAGCGGCGGCCGGACATTCGGCGCAATGGGTACGTTCTCGAGCCGGATCGATGCCTTCGACGAAAGCGAGATCGCGCTGATTCGGGCGCTCGCCGATCACGCCGCTGCCGCAATGGCCAATGCGGACCTGATCGAGGAGCTTGCCCGCTCGCGGGTCGAGCTCGAACGCCGGGCCGACGCCGAGCGCGCCCTCCGCGAGATCGGTGGCCGCATCATCGCCCTTCGCTACCCGGCGGAGGTCCTCCAGCGTTCGGTCGACGAGGCGGCCCGCCTGCTGACCGCCGACGGCGCAAGGATCGACCTCCTCAACGACGACGACGGCGCTCTCTACTGGGCGTACGACGCGACGACCGGCCGGCGACCCGGTCTCGGACCCATCTCGGGCAGTGGCGAGGCACAGGCGGGCGAGGGGATCTCCGGACGGGCCGTTCGCGAGCTGCGGCCGGTCTTCACCGGCGACTACCTCGCGGACGACCGCTTCGAGCATGCGAGTGGCCCCGACGAGCATGCCCGCAAGAACGACATCCGGTCCGCCGTTGCCGTCCCGCTCATCGGCGACCGCGGGCCGCTCGGCACGCTGACCGTCTACACGCGCGATCGCGACGCGTTCGGCGAGGACGACGCCCGCCTGATCGAGGCGCTGGCCGGCCAGGCCGCGATCGCCATGACGAACGCGCGGTTGATCGAGGAGCTGGCCCGCTCGCGGGCCGAGTTCCGCCGGCGGGCCGACGCGGAGAAGGCCCTCCGCGAGATCGCCGCTCGCATCACCGCGATCCACGATCCGTCGGACCTGCTCCAGGACGTCGTCGACGAGGCCGCCCGATTGCTCGGCGCGCAACGCGCCAGGATCGACCTCGTCGCGCCAGCCGCAGGCCGAGTCGGCTTCACCCACGTGCCCGGCGCCGGCGAGACGATCGGCGGGGCTGCCGTCGACGAGACCGGCAAGCCGTTCCGGTACGGGGCGGCCGGCAAGGCATTTGCGACCGGCCGGACCATCGTCAGCACCGACTACCAGGCCGATGACGGTTTCGAACACGACCCCGGGCTGGACGAGGCCGTCCGCCGCGACGAGATTCGGTCCCTCATCGTCACCCCGCTCAATGGTGAGGAGGGGCTTCTCGGCGTCCTCCAGGTCGGTTGGACCGAGCCGGGTGCCTTCGAGCCTGACGAGGTCGACCTCGTCGAGGCCTTCGCCCACCAGGCGGCGATCGCGATCCACAACGCCCGCCTCATCGAGGCCCTCGCGAAATCCCGCGAGGAGACTCGCCGACGGGCCGACGCCGAGCAGGCACTGCGCGAGATCGCGGCGAGCATCTCCGCCATTCGCGATCCGGACACCGTCCTCCAGCAGACCGTCGACCAGGCTCATCGCCTGCTCGACTCGGACAGCGCCAGGATCGACATGCTCGAGGGCGACATGCTCGTCTGGGCGTTCGCCTCGGGCGCGGATGCCGTTCGGACCCAGGCGGCCGGGTTCGACAGTTCGTTCCGCGTCGGTGAGGGTGCGGCCGGGCTGGCCGTCCAGATCGGCGAGGCATTCCGGACCGGCGACTACATGGCCGATGCCAGGTTTCCGCACATTGCGGTGTCGGACGCATTGGTGGTCGAGACCGGTTACCGATCCGTCCTCTCGACGCCGCTCCGTGGCGAATCGGGTCCTCTCGGCGCGATCTCGGTCAGCAGCCACCGGCCCGATGCCTATGACGACAACCACGCGGCGCTGCTCCAGGGTCTCGCCGACCAGGCCGCGATTGCGATCCAGAACGCCCGTCTCATCGATGAGCTGAGGCGGTCTCGGGCGGCCCTCGAAACCCGCGCCGAGACCGAGCGCTCGCTGCGCGACATCACCGCGCGCATCACGTCTCTCCGCGATCCGAGCGAGATCCTCGCCCGGGTGGTCGAGGCGTCACGCCGGCTGCTTGGATCCGACGGCGCGCACCTGACGACCATGGCGGAGGACGGCACCTACCTCGTTCCGGTCATCGTCGCCGGCGGCATGGACGCCGAGACCGAGGGCTGGCTGAAGGCGATGACCTTTCCGCTTGGGAGCGGGATCAACGGTCTCGCCGCAGAGGAGGTCCGTCCGGTCTGGACATACGACTACGAGATCGACCCGCGGATCCCGCACGAGCCCGACGACGTCCTTGCGGCCAAGCGACTGGGCCTGCGCGGAATGGCAGCCGCTCCGCTCCGCGCTCCGGCCGGCGAGGTCATCGGCACGCTCGCGATCTCGTACCAAAATCCGCGCGAGATCGCGCCAGACGAGCTCGACCTGCTCCAGGGGCTCGCCGACCAGGCGGCGATCGCCCTGACGAACTCGAAGCTGTACGAGCTGCTCGGCGATTCGGAGGCCCGCTACCGCCACCTGGTCCAGAACTCACCGGACCTCGTCTGGTCGATCGACGCCGACGCCCGCTTCAGCTTTGTCTCGGACACGTGCGAGCGACTGACCGGCTGGCGGCCCGAGGACCTGCTCGGCAAGCACTTCGGCGCGCTCGTCCACGAATCGTCGCACGAGGTCGCGGAGATCGACTGGACGGCCGGGATGACGGCGGAATTCCAGGAGGTCCGGGGCCGGCTCAACCTTCTCCATCGCGACGGCCGGGCGATCCCGGCCGAGTTCAGCGCATTCGGCACGCTCGATGACGAGGGCCGGTTCGCGGGCGCCAACGGCTCCGTCAGGGACATGAGCGAGCGCGATCGACTCGAGCGCGAGCTTCGCGAATCCGAGGAGCGCTACCGGTTCCTGGTCGAGAACTCGCCCGACGTCGTCTTCGCCACCGACGATGCCGGCAACTTCACGTACCTGTCCGACACCATCGAGCGGATGACCGGGCACCCGCCGGCCGAGCTGGTCGGTGGCCACTTCTCGCGGATCGTTCACGAGACCTCCCTGCCCATCACCCTCGAGCGCTGGAATGCTCTCGTCGCCGAACCGCATCGCGAGCAGGTCGTCCGAATCGACCTGGTCCATCGCGACGGGCGGAAGGTCCCCGTCGAGGTCAGCTCGCTCGGGACCACGGTCGACGGTCGGTTCACCGGCATCCACGGCTCGACCCGTGACGTCAGTGTCCGCGAGCGGCTCGAGCGCGACCTCCTGCGCCAGGCCGGTGAGCTTGCCTCGAGCCAGGAGCGGGCACATCTTGCCCGCGAGCTCCACGATTCGGTGACCCAGGCGCTGTTCAGCATGAGTCTCGTGACCCGGACGACGGAGCTGCTCGTCGATCGCGACCCTGGAGCGGCCAAGGAGAAGCTCGGTTCACTGCGTGACCTCCAGCGCGAGGCGCTCGCCGAGATGCGGGCGCTCATCTTCGAGCTCCGGCCGGGCAACATCGAGCAGGACGGGCTATTGCCGGCGCTGAAGACACACAGCGCCGCCCTCCAGGGCCGGATCGGCCTTCCGATCGTCGTCACGAGCGACGTCGTCGATCGACTGCCGCTCGCCGTCGAGGAGGTTCTCTACCGGATCAGCCAGGAGGCGCTCCACAACGTCGTCAAGCACGCCGCGGCGCGCCAGGTGACGCTCTCGATCGAGCGTGCTCGCGGCGGGATCCGGCTGCGGATCGTGGACGACGGCAAGGGCTTCGAGACCGCCAGCGTGCCCGACGGCCATCTCGGCCTGGCGGGGATGCGAGCGAGGGCCGAGAAGATCGGGGCCTCATTCGAGGTCGAGTCACGGTCCGGGCAGGGGACGACCATCGAGGTCATCGTGCCGGACGGGGCGATCGCCGCGGCCGGCGCGGCCGGGGCGGCCGACTCGGCGTCATCGGCGGAATGACGTAGGGCCGGCCTGCGCTTCGGCGTAGGCCGATGGCGCCTCAGGACGGTGTCGGTCGGTTGCCGGCCAGCCGACACTGCAGCCCATGACCGATGCCGCCACGCTCCAACCGGCCCCTCTCAGGGTCCTCGTCGTCGATCCTGACGATCGGATTCGCGAGACCCTCGCCGGCCTGCTGTGCATCGACGGGCAGTGCGCGGTGGTCGGCACTGCCGGCGGACCAGATGACGCGATTGCCGTCGCCGTCGCCATGCGACCCGACGTCGTCCTCCTTGATCCTCGCACCCCAGCGATGGAAGGTGGCCGGGCGATCATCGACTGCCTGCGCGAGGCCGTGCCAGGGGTGCGCGTCCTCGTTCTCAACTGGTCCGACGCACCGGGCGGTCTCGCTGCTGGAGCCGCGGACGGTTACATCAAGAAGACCTTTCGCCCGCACGAGCTCATCGACGCGGTCGTCGCCGCGGCCCGAACGTCCGTCGCCTAGACAGCTGGAGGACCCTACCTTGCTAGACTCGATCGCAGGCCCCGTCAACCGCCGCATCGCGGTGCGGCCGGCCCCCGGAGGAGGCGTCGTGGAGGAGAGCACCCGAATCCGGGTCCTGATCGTCGACGACCACGCCGTCGTCCGGATGGGACTTCGGGTCTTCTTCGATCTCCAGGACGACATCGAGGTCGTCGGCGAGGCCGCCGACGGCAGCGAGGGTGTCGCCATGGCCCGCCGACTCGAGCCGGACGTCATCCTCATGGACCTCCTCATGCCGAACATGGATGGCATCACCGCAATCGGCCGGATCAAGGCCGAGCGCCCCGAGACGGAGATCGTCACGATGACGAGCTTCATCGAGGAGGACAAGGTCACTGCCGCGCTCGAAGCCGGCGCCTCGGGCTACGTCCTCAAGGATGCCGAGGCCGAAGAGGTCGCCGCCGCCGTCCGGGCCGCATTCGCCGGCGATGTCCATCTCGATCCTGCTGTCGCCCGGCTGCTCGCCCAGCGGATGCGGGCGAAGAAGTCCGGTCAGGACGAGCCCGTGGAACCGTTGACCGATCGCGAGAAGGACGTCCTCGGGCTCCTCGGCAAGGGGATGAGCAACAAGGAGATCGGGACCGCGCTCTTCATCACCGAGCGAACCGCGCGGACCTACGTTTCGAACATCCTCGGCAAGCTCGGTCTTGCGTCGCGAACCCAGGCAGCGCTCTGGGCGGTCGAGCACAAGCTCGGCGCACCGGCTCGAGACTGATCAATGCCGCCCGCCGAGCGCCGAGGCGGGGTGATTCTGGGGATCATCCTGATCGCGCTCGGCGGGTTCTTCCTCGCGGAGCGCGTCGTCGGCTTCGATCTCGGCCACTACGGCTGGCCGTTCTTCGTCATCGTCCCCGGCGTGCTGCTGTTCGCCGCGGCGCTCGCGACGGCCGACGTCCGCGCCGGCACCGGGCTGGCGACCGCCGGCGGGATCACGACGATGGTCGGCATCGTTCTCGCTGTCCAGAACGTCACCGGGCTCTGGGCGACGTGGGCGTATGCGTGGGCCCTCGTGGGGCCTGGCGGAAGTGGCGTCGGGCTGTTCCTCTACGGGCTGTTTCGCGGCCAGCCGGACCTCGTTTCGGCGGGGGCGCGCACGATCGGCGTCGCGCTGGCGCTGTTTGCAGGCTTCGGGCTCTTTTTCGAGGGAGTCATCGGCCTGTCCGGCGAGCCGTTCCTGCTCAATTCACAGCTGGCCTCGATCGCGCTCATCGCGGCGGGCGTCATCCTCGTCGTCCTCAGCCTCGTTCGCGGCCGCCGCGCGGCATAGCGAGGGCTGGGGTCGCCGGGTCGCCCGGTCGCCGGGTCGCCGGGTCGCCCGGTTGCTCCCCGATATCAGGCTGGCTCATCGGAATCGCGGCGATCACGCTCGACCCAGCGCGGATTCACGCGCAGCCACGCACGAAAGTGCGGAGGGTCAAACGTGTTCGATGCGATTCTCATCACTGACCCTGATATCGCGCGGGATGTCGGCCGGCGTCGTGGCCGCGACGGTCAGTCGACAGCCACGATCACGAACTGGGCCTCGCCACGCGGCGTGCGAACGAGCACGGTCTCGCCGGCCGTCTTGCCGACCAGGGCCTTGCCGACCGGCGACATGTTCGAGATTCGCCCGGCCGATGGGTCCGCCTCCGGTGGCCCGACCAGCTCGTAGACGGTGATGTCGTCGGGGGTATCCGGATCGGCGATCGAGACCTTTGAGCCCAGGCCGACCTTGCCGCCGGCCTCGCTCGTCGGAGCCTCGATGACCGTGGCATCCCGCAGCAGCGACTCGATCGTCTTGATTCGGCCCTCCAGGAACGATTGCTCCTCGCGCGCCGAGCTGTAGTCGGCGTTCTCCTTGAGGTCGCCGAGCTCCTTGGCGGACTTGATCCTCGCGATCACCTCGGGCCGCTTTCTGCCCGTCAGATCGGCGTGCTCCTCGCGCAGCCGAGCCATGCCGTCCACCGACAGGAAGACCGGCTCGCCGCGCGGCGGACCGGGCGGCACCGGCTTTCGGCCCCGCGGCGACGCAACCGTTGCGCGCTCGCGCGGCGCCGCGCGCGGCGCACGTGCCGGCGTGGCTCGACCGGCCGCGGAACCTCGTCGAACGATCCCACCGCCGGCTCGCGTCGTCGACCCGTTCGCGCCATCGGCGTCGCCGGCCGGCAGCTCCGTGATCGAGCCGACCGGAACTGGCGCGGGGCGATCGTCCGGGACGAGATATCCGGTGAGGCCATGAGCCTTCTTCTCGCCACCGACCGATCGAAGATTGGCGAACGGCAGGACGACCGTCGGGTCGTGGAGGCGGGCCCGCTCAGCTTCGGGGACGGCGGCAGCGAACGCGCCGATCAGGGCGTCCTCGTACTCCTCGGTCGCGGGCGTGCCGGCCCACCACACGCGGGCGCGGTCGAGCCCGGCCAGGGTTTTCAGCCAGCCACCTCCGGGGTACGGCCGGCGGTCGCCGAGCAGCGTCCGATCGATGGCGCTGACCCGGGCCCCGACGTTCTGCTCGCTCGTCCCGATGTAGAGGACGGCCGCCGAGGGGATCCAGAAGGCGGCGAGGCGGGCCGCGATCTCTTTCGACGTCGGCTGCTTGCCATCGATCCGGATCGTTGGAACGTGCTCCAGCCACTTGCCAACCCGGTTGATGTCGATCGGGGCGCTCGGTGGCGGTGACGGCAGCTCGACGATGAAGATCCCGGGCCCCGGCGCCCGGATCGGGCGACCCCAGACCGCCGGCCCGTCGGCGAGCAGCCCAACGGATCGCAGGAGTCCGGCGGCATCGAGCGGCGCTTCGTCGCTCATCCGCCCTGCCGACAGCGGGGCATGTTCTCGAGAGACTGGACCATCCGGTCCTCCGCTCAGACCCGCGCAGCCGAGCTGCCACAGGGCAATCCGGTGGGCGCGGTATCGTGCCCATCATGGCGCCTCCCGCCGATCCTCGCCCCGGACGACGCCCGCGCCGCCGCATCCTGGCGATCCTTCTTGCCGCGTTGATCGTCGGATCGGGTGGTTTCGCGGTTGTCTCGCTCGCTCGATCCGCGGGTTGGTCTTGGCCCGGGGGAGTGGCCGCGATCGTGAGCCCAGGGCCGTCGACGCTCCCGCCTGATCTCGGCTCGCCATCACCGACCGCGCCGGTAACACCGCGGGCGACCATACCGCCGCCCTCACCGACAACCGGGCTGCCGTCGCCACTGCCGTTCCCTCAGCCCGATACAGGGACGTTGTCCGAGCAGCGCGCAGCGGCCGTCCGGATCCAGCTCCAGGCGATTCTCGACAGCGATCGACGGAGGCTCGGCATCCCGGGTGTGTCGGCCACGATCCTCTTCGGCGACGGTACGTCGTGGACCGGAACGAGCGGCTTCGCGGACATCACGGCCCGGGTTGCCGTCACGCCGGACACGGCATTCGCACTCGGCAGCGTCAGCAAGACTTACACGGCCGCGCTCATCGTAGCCCTCGCCGGCGATGGCAGGATCGACCTCGGGGCGTCCGCCCGGACGTACCTTCCGACGGCGAAGATCGACCCGCGCATCACGGTGAGGATGCTCCTCGACCACACCAGCGGCCTCGACGACTTCTTCCTCCATCCGCCGATCGACAAGGCGCTCCTGGCCCACCGCGACGCGACCTGGACGGCCGCCCGATCGCTCCACTACGTCGGCAAGCGCTATTTCGCGCCGGGGATGGGCTGGCACTACTCCAACACGAACTACCTCTACCTCGGGCAGATCGCTGAGCGAGTCACCGGCAGGACGCTCGCCGCGGCACTTCGCGAGCGATTCTTCACACCGCTCGGTTTGAACGCGACCTGGTACCAGGCAATCGAACCGGCCCGCTCCAGCCTGGCCCATGGCTATCGCTTCAACGGCCCCAGGCCGGCGGCGACCCCGATCGACCTTGCCGACGGCACGGGCGTCGCCCCGTTCCGTTCGGTCGTCACTGCCGCCGGTGGGGCCGGCTCGATCGCCGCGAACTCCGGCGACGTCGCTCGCTGGGGCCGCCTCCTCTACGGCGGCACGGCCCTCGGGCCGACCCAGACGGCGGCCATGGTCGACGACATCGCGACGTCGGCGGGCTATCGGCCGCGGGTGCCGTACGGCCTCGGCATCCAGGTCTTCCCGATCGACGGCCGATTGACACTCGGGCACTCGGGTCGCCTGCTCGGCTTCCGCGCCGCGGTTCGGCACATTCCGGGCTCGGCGACGACGATCGCGGTCCTGACCAACCAGAGTCGGGCAGATCCAGGAATCATCGTGCAGCACCTCCTCGCGATCGTGTTCGCGCCGACGCCGCCATGCCATGTGTGCAGCCGTCCGTCCTGATCGAGCTCGGCCAGCATCTCGTCACTGTGTGAACCATCGCTGGCTCCGTTCCCGTGTCGACGCCGCCGGACGATTGCCGCCTCGCGGTCGGTACCGACGGCCTGTTGCAGGCGACGGTTCGCCGTCGACACTGGCGAGACGCTGGAAGGCAGAACTCATGCCCATGAGAGTCGAGGCCTACACGGCCACGGGGATTGCGACCGGCATGGTCGCCGCGCCAGGTCACGTTCGGGCCCACGTCGAAGGATTGAGCGAGCTGATCGTCGAAGGCAGCGAGTGGCTGCCGATCGACGGCTCCGCCGCGCGCCAGCCCGGCGACCTGAAGCTACCCGTCGACGATCTGCTCGTCCTCGTGTCCGACGAGCTCGACGACGTTCCCGGCCATGCCCAGTGGCACGCGATCGACCTCGACGCAGGTCCGTATCGGATCGAGGGCGAGCTCTCCACGATGCCGGGGTTCGACCCGGGACGCGCCCTCGCTCGCCCGAGCGGCCAGTTCGTCCTGCTCCGCGACGTCCGGATCACGCTGCTCAGCGAACCAACCGGCGGTGAGGTGCGTTGCGCCCACGCGCTCGTCAATCGCTACACGGTCGACCGGATCGCCGCCGACATCATGCTTGGCTTCTTCTTCCCGGGCGCGGCGATGAGCATGACCCTCGGCGGCGCAACGACGACCGGCGCGGCGATCCCCACAACGGCTTCACCGGTCGCTGCCGTGGCGCAGGCCGCATCGGGTTCGGCCGGCTCGTCGGCCTCGTCACCTTCCCCCGCCACGCCCCCCGAATCCGGTTCGCCGACGGAGCCCGCCAGGTCCTAGCGAACGGCGCCGGTCCGGTGGTGGACCGGCTTGCGATGGATGCTGCGCGACCCGCTGCGTGGCGCACCGGACGTCATGTCGCCGCCGCGGAGCGGCCGCGGCTCGACGTTCCGATCGGGCACGAAGCCCTCCTCGACGGTCCACGGGATCGCCACCTTGAGCATCCGCTGGATGCCGCGCAGCAGATCCGTCTCGTCGATGCAGACGAGGCTGATCGCGTCGCCGGTTGCGCCGGCGCGACCGGTCCGCCCGATTCGATGGATGTAATCCTGTGGGTTCCACGGCAGTTCGAAGTTGATGACGTGGGGCAGGTCCTCGATGTCGAGGCCGCGAGCCGCAACATCGGTCGCCACGAGGACGCGGATGGTGCCGGACTTGAACCCCTCGAGTGCTCGCGTCCGCTCCGGCTGCGATCGGTCGCTGTGGATGGCGACGGCGTCGATGCCGGCTCGATCCAGCCACGATGCGAGGCGCGACGCCGCGAGCTTCGTCCGGGTGAAGACGAGGACCTGGCGCAGGTCTTCCTTCCGGATGATGTGGGCCAGGAGCGCTTCCTTCCGATCGCGATCGACCGGGTAGACGAGCTGGCGGATGCCCTCGACGGTCTCGTGTCGACGAGCGACCTCGACGGTCTCCGGATCGCGCAGGATCGTTCCCGACAGGCGCCGGATGTCGTCCGAGAAGGTGGCCGAGAACATCAGGTTCTGGCGCCGTGCCGGCAGCAGGGCGATGATTTTCTGGATATCCGGCAGGAAGCCCATGTCGAGCATCCGGTCGGCCTCGTCGAGGACGAGGATCTCGACCTGGCCGAGATTCGCCACCCGCTGGCCGACGAGATCGAGGAGCCGGCCGGGGGTGGCGACGAGGATCTCGATCCCGCCGCGGAGGGCCTTGATCTGGGGATCCATCGGGATGCCGCCGTAGACGACGGTCGAGCGGAGCGGGACCGTCCGGCCATACGTGTGGACGCTCTCGTCGACCTGCATCGCCAGCTCGCGGGTCGGAACGAGGATGAGCGCGCGAACCGGATGGCGCGCCGGCGAGAACGACGTATTCGCGTGTTGCCGGAGGCGGTCGAGGATCGGCAGCGTGAACGCCGCTGTCTTGCCGGTACCGGTCTGGGCTGCCGCGAGGACGTCGCGGCCGGCTAGTACGAATGGGATGGCCTGCGCCTGGACGGGCGTCGGCTCCGTGTAGCCCTCCTCCTTGACTGTCTGGAGGAGATCGGCCGAGAGGCCGAGCGATTCGAAGGTCAAATGTTCTCCTGCATGCCCGCCGCGAGTTTGGGCGCGAGCAGCGGGCCGGATGTGGGGCGGTCGTCGACGGCCAGTCCGCGCACGGACGCACCTCGGCGACAATTCGCTCCGAGCATAGCCGATTTCGCCTCTGGGCCTCGTTTGGGCACGTGCACGGCGCCGACGACGCCACGTGCGTGGAGGCAACGGCACTATCGGCCCACGGGTTGATGGTGCATTTGGGGCGGAGCGTCGAGAGGGTCGTCTGTCATACTCCTGCAAGCCCCCCAGGCAAAAACCTCTAGACAGGCCGAAAAACAGAAGACCGCCGCCCCCACGGCAGGAACCTGTCGAACCGTCGAGTGCTCACCCGCTCGGCGGTCGTTTTCGAGATCGGCTCACCCGATCTTGTCGGGCGCCATTCGAGCCCCCTCGCGATGCGCCCCGCTGCTCTCATCCCCGCGTCCTTGCCATCGCAAGCTCTCGCGCCCTCCTGTCGCCGGCGACACCACCACCGTCACTGCGCCCCTGCGCGGTGTTCCGGGAGAGAGGAGGCAAGAGTCTTGCCCGTTCCGAGACATGGCGCCCAGAGGGCGTCCCGCCAGCGATCGCTGCGGCTCACCGTAACCGTCCTACTTGCCGCCGCATTCGCCGTAGGCGGGCTCGCCGTACAGCCAACCGCTGCCGAGGCAGCCGGTCGGAAGGTCGTCATCGTCGTCGGGCCGGTCGGCTCGGCTACCTCGAACTACATCTACAGCGCCAGGAAACTCGCGGCGCAGGCCCGCTCCTATGGCGCCACCGTGTACGAGATCTACAGCCCCAATGCGACCTGGGCAAAGGTCAAGAGCGTTGCCCAGGGCGCCAGCGTGTTCATCTACCTCGGCCACGGCAACGGCTATCCGAGCCCGTACGGTGCGTTCAGCGCCTACACGAAGGACGGACTCGGCCTCAACGCGTCGGCCGGTAGCACGCGAAACACCTATTACGGCGAGTACTACGTCTCGAGGTACATCCGCTTCGCCCCGGACGCGGTCGTCATCCTCAACCGACTCTGCTACGCCTCCGGCAACAACGAATGGGGCTCCGGCTACCCGACGAAGGCGACGGCCATCAAGCGGGTCGACAACTTCGGCGCGGGCTTCCTGCGGGCGAACGCGCGAGCCGTTTTCGCCGAGGCGATCAACAGCCCTGCGTACATCCTCGCGGGGCTGTTCCAGACGAATCGCACCATCAGCCAGATCTTCTGGAGCGATCCGGTCCGCGACTCGCGCTACGACTTCACGTTCTCATCGGTCCGGACGATCGGCAAGAAGGCGATCCTCGATCCCCTCGGGGCGAATAATCGGTATTGGCGCTCCGTGATTGGCGACCTCGGGATGTCCGCGAGCACCTTCCGGGCGGCATCGACCCCGTAACTTGCCGCCAAGACTCGCCACAGTGGCGGACGGTCGCTGAGACGATCCGCCCTAGCCGCTCGATCTAGCCGAATGCACATCGGGTGAACGTAAGCGGAGTTCCGGCGGCGGTCCGCGAGCCAACGCTTCGTGCGCCCGCTGCACCGAGCGTGGATCCGGGTCGGAAGATCGATCTTGACGGCCGCGTACCTCCGCCAACGCTCACGGGATGTGCATTTGGTTAGTTAGCCGGCGGCTTCGCTGCGGCGGAACGGTGGCGCCGCAGCGTTCCCGCCTGGCGTGATCCCGATGGGACGCGACTATCATCCGACCATGACGATCGATCGACTTCCCTTCACCGGCGACGCGGAGGCGGACCGCCTCCTCGTCAGCGACCCTCTGGCCCTGCTGATCGGGTTTGTGCTCGACCAGCAAGTGCCGCTCCAGAAGGCCTTCTCTGGACCGCTAGAGCTCGGCCGCAGAATCGGCGGTCTCGATGCACAGAGGATCGCCGCCATGGAGCCGGAGCGACTCGACGAAGTCTTCAGGGAGCGACCGGCCCTTCACCGATTTCCAGGCAACATGGCCCGCCGGACGCAGGAGCTCGCCGCCGCGATCGTGGAGCGTTATGACGGCGACGCTGCCAGGATCTGGACCGAAGCAACGAGCGCGCGCGACCTCCACGAGCGACTCCTCGCGCTACCGGGGATCGGCCCGATGAAGGCCGGGACGCTGGTCGCGATCCTCGGCAGGCAGCTCGGCGTTGCGCCGGCCGGGTGGGAGGAGTTCGCGCCCGATCACATGACCCTCGGCGATGTCGACAGCGCCGAGAAGCTCGCGACCTACCAGGCGGGCAAACGCGCCTGGAAAGCGGAGCAGCGAGCTCAGGGCCAGAAGGTCTGACTGACCCGAACCGGTACCGTCCGGCCGCTTGCGTGTAACCTAGTTGCATGTTGCAACGAACCATAAACAAGCGACCAGAGGACACCATGGACGAGGCTATTCAGCGGGCTCTGAGTCGTGGCCACACGATTGACATCACGACCACGGGACGCCGCAGCGGTCTGCCGCGCCGGATCGAGCTCGTGTTCCACAACTTCGACGGGCGGTTGTTCCTGAGCGGCGTTCCGTCGCATCGCAAGCGATCGTGGATCGCCAACATGGAGGCCGATCCGAACTTCACGTTCCATCTCAAGGGACCAGGCGCATCGGCGGACCTCCCGGCGACCGCCCGAGTCATCACGGACGAGTCGGAGCGGCGGGCGATCATGCCGCTGGTCGCCAACGCCTGGGGACGCCGCGACCTCGAGGCCATGGTCGCGAACAGCCCGCTCGCGGAGGTCAGCCTGGCGGATCAGGCAGCCTAAGGATCGCGTCGGACGACCCGCCCGGGCGAGCCACGGTATCCTGTCGCTGTTCCCCCATCCGGCTTTGGCACGGTCGGAGCAATCGTCCACCAAACCCGAGACGACATCCCCCAATGCCCGACGATCGATCGCACCCTGACCGACCGGCGCCTCGTCGCGCCCGCCGCTTCGTTGTCCGAGACGCCGAAGATCACCGCACGACGGAGAAGATCGAGGAGTTCCTGACGGGTCCTCGGACTCGCGCCCGGCCGCAGCGCGCGCGACCGGCGGACGTGGGCGGGTCTCGGCCGGTCGCGGACCTGGATACCCGGACCGACTTCGTGGCGGCAGTCCGTCGCGAGACCGTGCGGTCGGCACGGTATGGTCACCCGGCGACGATCGTCGCCGTCGAATTCGCGATCGCGGCCGCGGGCGGCGTTCCTGCTGACGACCGCCAGATCGATCGTCTCGCCGCACCGATCGGGTTCACCCTGCGGCGCGAGGCCCGCGAGACCGATCGAATTGCGCGGGTTGCGCCGAACCGCTTCCATGTCCTGATGCCCGAGACCGTTTCGACGGACGCGGCCGACTACATCGAGCGCGCCCGGAATGCCTGCGAGATCTGGTTCGCCGGCGCGGGCCTGCCGGTCGGCATCCGGTTCGAGGCGGCGAGCTCGAGCCCGCGCCAGTCGCTGACCGCGGCACTCGAGGCCGTCGAAGAGCGACTCACCGCCTGAGCTCGCGGGTTGGCCCCCGCCCGGCGCCCATAGGGGCCGAAGACACCGCAGCCGCCGACTAGATCGTTCCGCTGAACGTGTCGCACTGACCCGGCGACCCCGAGTCAAGGCCGACGCTGAACCAGTGCTGACGTTGCGCCGCCGATCCGTGAGTCCAGCTCTCGGGGTTGACCTGGCCCTGGGTCTTCGCCTGGATCCGATCATCTCCCACTGACGCGGCGGCATCGAGCGCCTGCGAGATCTGGTCAGCGGTGGGTTGCTGGAGGAAGCCGGTCGACGCGGCGTGATTGACCCAGACACCCGCGAAACAGTCGGCCTGGAGCTCCGTCCGGACGGACTGGCTCTCGGCTCCGGTCGCTCCGCCTGCGCCCGAGTTCAACAGGCCCTCGAGATCCTGGATGTGATGGCCGTACTCGTGGGCGACGACGTAGCCCTCGGCGAGCGGACCGCCCTTGGCGCCGAACCGCGTATGAAGGTCGTCGAAGAAGCCGAGGTCGAGATAGACCGTCTGGTCCGGCGGGCAATAGAACGGTCCGACGGCCGACGTGGCATCGCCGCAACCGGTGCTGACACCGTCTGTGTAGAGCACCGTCTGGGCCGGCTGATAGGTCTTGCTCTCGGCCTTGAGTTCGTCGGTCCAGTAGGCCTGGATGCTGTTGACGAAGCCGACGATTCGGCAGTCGGCCCGGGCGTTCGCGTCGGCCCCCGACTTGCACGAATCGAGAGCCGATGAGTTCGGTTCACTGACGCCGCCCGCCGGGGCCTGGGTGATGAGCGCACTCGGGTCGCCGCCCAGCAGCAGATAGACGATGGCGATGACCAGGCCGATGCCGCCACCGCCGACCGCCAGGCCGCGCCCGCCCCCGTAGCTGCGCCCCCGGACGTCGGTCACCTGGCCGGGGTCGAGCTGGGAACCCTGGTTGAACGTCATCTCGGATCCTCGCGTTCGCCGCCGTTCGAACCAGGCGGTCGCGTAACGCTGCCACACCCGCCGGTTCGGCTATCTGCGAAGGGGCAGTCGGCGGTGTCGCAATCTCGTTGCGGAGCGACCCGGAACGCGCTTACCTGACATGAGTTGGCACGTACGAACGGTACCGTGAGGACATCAGATGACGGTGGTGCAAACGACGGGGAAAGGGGCAGATCATGCTCGCGGAACATTGGCTGGCGGTGATCAACGCAGAGCGCGAACGGGAGATCAAGGCCGCACAGCGAGCCCATCTCCTCGATCGAGACGAGATCGAAGACGAGGCCGGCGACGATTGCCTGACGGATGCTGACCGGTCGCCCGGGCGGCTGGCCCGACGAATCATTCAGCCCGGCAGGGCGACCGCCGATCCCTCGCTGTAGCGGGCAAGGATCCTGCGGGCCGAATCGACGATCGCCTGCCGCAACCAGGCCGGCTCGATGACCTCGACCGCATCGGGCAGCCTGAGAACGGCGGCGATCGCCTCGTCGGCCCAGTCGAATGCCAGGCGGAGGCGGACGAAATCGGGATCGGCAGGGTCGACCGATCGACTCGAATCGGCCATCGCCCGGTCTCCTGCTGCGTCCCCGAAATGGGACAGCTGATCGGCCGGGAGTCGGACGAGGACGTCGATTCGCTGGACGCCACGCTCGTACGCGGTTCGCGACTCCTCCCAGTGGGCGGCCAGCTCGAACCCCTCGGGTCGGACGAAGCGTTCCGCCAGGAGCGCGGCCTCGAGCACGCGCGAGACCCGGTACGTCCGGATCGAGTCCGAGGTCCGGGCGACGACATACCAGACGCCACCCTTCAGGACGAGCCCGAGGGGTTCGATCGTCCGTTCGACGGCTCCAGCTCGCTCGCCCCGTTGATACGTGATCTGGACGCGCTGGGCTTCCCAGACGGCGCCGGCGAGGAGCTCGAGATACTGCACCTCATCGGACGACTGGAACCAGCCGGGGGCATCGAGGTGGAAGCGCTCGGCGACTCGGCCCGCCCGCGTCCGGAGCTCGGGTGGCAGCGCTGCCATGACCTTGAGGCGGGCGGCCGCGACAACCGTTCCGAGGCCGAGCTCGGCTGCCGGACCCGGCACGCCGGACAGGAAGACCGCCTCGGCCTCATCGGCGGTCAGGCCGGTCAGGCGCGTTCGATAGCCATCGACGAGGCGAACACCACCGTGAGGACCACGTTCCGCGTAGATCGGGACGCCGGCCTCCGCGAGCGCGTCGACATCGCGATAGATCGTCCGGACGGAGACCTCGAGCTCCTCGGCGAGCTCGCCCGCCGTCATCCGACTCCGGGTCTGGAGCAGGAGGAGGACGTTGACGAGTCGACTGGCGCGCACGATTGACAGGATACCGACGTTCATGACATGCGCTGTCAGGTACATCGGGCGAGAATGGATCCAGCCGCAGCGAAGGAGATCCGGATGGCCGAAGCCGGAGTCATGACCGTCGACCACGATCCGGGGCCCGATCGCGCTGCCGCGCGGGTCGACGACATCGCAACCGTGGCCGCCGAGCCGATCGGTCTCGCGGACGGCGGCCGAATCCTCGTCGGCACCGCTTCCTGGACGGACCCGACGATGACGGCGGCCGGTGTCTTCTATCCGAACGGCGCCGATACCGCCGAGGAGCGGCTCGCCTACTACGCATCGACCTTCCCGGTCGTCGAGGTCGACGCGACGTATTACGCGTTGCCTGCCGAGCGGACGGCCCAGCTCTGGGTCGATCGGACGCCGCCCGACTTCACCTTCGACATCAAGGCCCACGCGCTGATGACCGGCCAGGGGACCGAGACGAAGCGACTGCCGAAGGCGATCCGCGAGGCGCTGCCCGACGAGCTCAAGGCCAAGACCAGGATCTACGCCAAGGACCTCCCGGACGAGCTCCACGACGAGGTCTGGTCGATCTTCCGCGACGGGCTGGCGCCGCTGGCCGACCGCGGCCAGCTGGGTTCGATCCTCCTCCAGTACCCGAGGTGGGTGTTCCCGTCGTCGGAGAACCGGGCGATGATCGAGGACGCGGTCGAGCGGCTCGACGGCTGGAAGTGCGCCGTCGAGTTCCGCAACGGTTCGTGGCTCAACGAGAAGAACGCGGAGCGAACCGCGCGTTTCCTGGCAGAGCGGAACATCCCGTTCGTCATGGTCGACGAGCCGCAGGGGTTCAAGAGCTCGGTGCCGCCGGAGGTCCTCGTGACGTCATCGGAGCTCGCCCTCGTCCGCTTCCACGGCCGCAACGCCGAGACCTGGGAGAAGAAGGGCATCACCCCGGCCGAGCGGTTCCGCTACCTCTATTCCCGGGACGAGCTGTCGGAATGGGTCCCCCGGATTCGCGAGGTCGCGAAGGAGGCCAGGGAGGTCCACCTCATGTTCAACAACTGCTACGCCAACTACGGGACGACGAACGCCCGCGAGATCGCCGACCTCCTCAACGATCTCGGCTGAGGGCGGCGACCTCCGCGGGTTGACCTCACCCTCCGGAGCCGCTCGAGCCTCCGCTGCCCGGTCCGCCAGCGGTGCCGCCATTGCCGCGGTCGCGCAGGAATTGCTCGATCTCCGAGATCAGGTCGTCGCCGGACGGCAGGCGCTCCTCGTCGACCATGGCCTCGAGTCGCTGGACGTAGGTCCGCGTCGTCTCCTCGAGGGCTGTCGCGGCATCGAGCCGGGACCTGAGAGCGGTAGCCTCCTCCACGAGCGAGCCGACAGGCACCTCGCTGCCCAGATGGCGCCCGACGGCGCGGAGAAGCTCAACTGCTGCCGCCGGGTAGGGCCCGGACATGTAGTGGGGGATCTGGGCGTAGTAGCCGACCGCGGCGATGCCGGCCTCGGAGACGGCGTGCTCGAGGATCGAGATCGCGGCGGCGGGCACCCGGAGGGTCCCGGCCGGTCCCGCCTGGACGTCGCCTCGGAGCAGATCCGGCCTCGACGCGGTGCCGAGGACATGAACCCCACGCGTATGCGGAACGGCTGCCGGGATGGCCCCCAGGCTGATCCACAGCCCGACACCCAGCTGCCCCGCGAGCTCGACGACCGCGGCAGCCAGCTCGTGCCACCGGAAATCCGGCTCGGCGCCCGTCAGGACGAGGAGATCTCGATCATCGATCCGGCGGTGCCAGAGGGTCAGGTCGGGCCACGTCAAGTCGGCGATCTGGCCGTCGACGATCTCGAGGGTCGGACGCCTCGCTCGATAGTCGAAGAGGATGTCGCCGTCGAACGTGGCGACGGCGGTCCCGCCGTCAGCCAGGCGAGCCGCGGCGACCGATGACGCCCCGCCGGCGTCGATCCAGCCGTCGAACGCGGCCACGAGGATCGGGCTGGCCAGCTTGCCGGGCTCCTCGAGGTGGTAGAGGCTCACCGGGCAAGGATAGGCCGACGCCTCGAGCGAGGTCGACCCTCGCCCGGCGCCGGCCGATGTGGTGGCCTGGAAGCGGTCCGCCCGGACCGTCCGGTTACTCCGTCAGGCCAATGATGTTCCCCTGCGGATCCGCCAGCAGGCCGAGCTGCGCGGTCCCATCAGGGCTGAACTTCGGCATGACCACCGTGCCACCGAGCTCCGTCCCCTTGGCCAGGGCGGCGTCGACGCTCGCGACCCGGACGTACCCGGTGACGCGGCCGGCAGAGCCGTCGGGCGTGTCGCCGATGCCGACGACGACGCCGGTCTGGCCGGGATCGGTCATGCCGTAGCCGCCCGGATTGTCCGTGTTGACGGTCCAGCCGAAGAGCGCCGAATAGTAGCGCTGCAGCGCCGCCCCATCCTTGCCGACAATCTCGAAGTGGATGACCTTGTTGTTGTCGCTCATCGTGTCGTCTCTCCTGCCGTCTGGGGCCCGGCGTGGTTGCCAGGTTGGCCCTCACAGTAGCGACGAATGGGATCCCGCGAATCGACACCCAACCTGCCGGTCAGTCCGAAACCTCGGTGAGGCGATCGACGAGCTCGTCGATGGCGCCGGTTCCGATCCCGTGCCGACCGAGGAGAGCCGCCGCGCCGCCGTGTTCTCGCTCGAGGTGCTCGATCGTGGCGACCATGTATTCGGGCCGGCAGTCGACCTCGACCGCACCGGCGCGCCAGTCATCGAGGCCGGCACCGGCGCCATCCGTCGCGTAACAGGCGGAAGACAGCGCGTAATCCGCGGCAACGACCTCGAGAGGAACGCCGACAACGCTCAGCAGCAGCCCGACGGTCACTCCGGTCCGGTCGATCCCACCGGCGCAGCCGATGATCGCCGGGAGCCCGTCGGGTGCCAGGAGCGCGCGGACGACGATCGCCAGCTGTTCACCTCGCTCGTCGATCATCCGGCGATAGAGGTTGGGCAGGCTCTCGACGGGAAACGGCGGGTTGTCGAGGAGCGGGACGCTCACGTAGCGGAGCGTCGCTGAGCCGGCGAACACGCTCGGCCTCTCGGCCAGCTCCGTCGCCCAGCGCAGGTCGATGACCTGGCGGATGCCCATCTCGATCAGCCGCTCCTGCGAGTCCTTCGGCAGCTGGTCGTGCGCGTCGGTTCGCAGGAGCGTGCCCCAGCGCGTCGCCCGGCCGGGCCCGGCCGGATAGCCGCCGAGATCGCGCAGGTTGCGCGTGCCCGGGAGAGGCACATGACGAGCGCGCTCCGTGGCTGTCACAGCCCCGGCCTAGGGCAACGCGGCGAGGGCGCTGGCGGCAACGGTGGCATCGGATGTCTGTACCTCGAAGACGATGTTGCCGTGCTCGTACCAATAGCCCTCGAGGCTCATGCTCGGGATGGCTCCCTGCGTGACCTTCTTGCCGCCGACCGTCGCGGTCTTCGTCACGAGCGTCGAATCATTGGCCTTCCAGGCCTTGACGACGGTCTTGTCGACGTCGGCGGCCGATGTGCCGGTGACCTGATAGGCACCGATCGTGAGGTCGGTCGCACCGCTCGGGTCGTACGCCTGGGCGAAGAGCAGGTCCGTCGGGGTCTTGCCGGCGCTCGCGAGGAACGTCGAGAAGGCGTTGCTCCAGCCGTCGTCGGACAGGAGGGTGTCGCCCGTCACGCTCTGGCTCGTCAGGGTCGTCCCGTTCAGGGTCTTCGGGAGGAGCGCTTCGAGGGCCGGCGCGTCGTGGCTCTCGGGCGGCGGCGAATCGAGCGCGTCGGACGGCAAGCTCGTGTCGTCGCTTGGCGAGGCCTGGGCGACCTGCCCCGGCGATGGGCTGGGCGCTCCGCCCCGGCCGCTGAGCGCCATGACGGCAACCGTCGTCCAACCGGCGGTCGCGATGACGATCGCGATCATCGCGATGGTCGGCCACAAGCGATCGCGGCTGCCGCCCGATCCCAGGGGCGCTCCGAAGTTGCCCCCGTCGCGCCCTCTGCCCGGTCGTCCGCCCTGCTGTGTCATCCGCGCCCTCCATCGATCGTCGCCGAGCAGCGACGCCCGGTCAGCCTGGCCATCGCCGCTGAGAACTCGGTGAGACCCGGGCCGCCGATCGGTGCCATTGTCGCCGGTTGGCGACAATCCGGCGGTCGACCGGCAGTCGGTCCCCGTCCGGAGCGGGCGATCGGCAGGCCTATGCCTTTGTCAGCGGGACGTCGACGAGGTGCTCCGCCACGAACCACACCTGGAGCTCGTGGCGACGGAGGACGTCACCCATGAGCAGGTCGTTGGTTCCGAAGTCCTTGTTCTTCTCGGTCGCGTCGAGCCCTTTCCGGACCTTCTCGATGATGGTCTCGTGGGCGTCGAGCAGGCGGCTGATCATGACCGGAACCTCCTCGGCGCCATCGGGTGGCCGGGGGATGGTCGTCAGCTCCGCGGCGTGGCGCGGATCGCCGACGGCGATGCCGCCAAGGCTCTGGATGCGCTCGGCGATCAGGTCGATCAGCTCGAGCTGCTCCTCGGCGTGCTTGTCGAAGAGGAGGTGGAGCTGGTAGAAGGTCGGGCCGGCGACGAGCCAGTGATGCTTCTTGTAGAGCGCGTAGAGGATCGTCGTGTCGGCGAGGATGCCGTTGAGGATCTGGGCGCTCTGCCCGCGGGCTTCGGCCGACAGGGCGATCGGGAGCAGGCGGAGGCTGCCAAAACGCTGGAGCTCGGGTGCCTTCTGCACGAGGAGCGGTTCCGGCGATCGGGCGCTGCCCCTGCGTCCGTTGGCCTGGGATCCGCCGTTGCGGTTGGGGATGGAGGCGCGTCGTGTCGTGGCCATGTCTCTCCTTCGGCTCCGCGGAAACGTGATCGTCGCTCCGCCGCGGGGTCGAATGACCCGGCGCGGGCCGCGGCCGCGTTGCAGCCATGTTCAGGATACCGGTGTTCGAAACCCCGAGTCGCGGGCGACTGACTGCTCGCTGCGCGCGCCCGCGAACGGTCATTTACCGACCCCGGTGGTACTGAGTCCGTCCGCAGAACCGGTGGCCAGGGTTTCGGCGGCACCGGGTCGCGAATTCACGCTTGCCTGAGCCGCATCCTTCGCGACGCGCGGCCCGTAGGCCTGTAGCGGCCGACTTATCACTACCCCATTGGTAAACGGCACAAAACGGCGAGCGTCGGATCAGGTCACTGGGGTCCGGGCAGCACGCCGCGGGCCCCGGCCGGACGCGCCGGCCTTCAGCCGGCCCCGGCGCGGACCAGCCGACCCTCAGCCCGATTGTGCGAGTGTCCCGGGCGGCATCCCCAGCTCCAGCTCCGCGGCGCTCGCGGCCCAGCGCGCGACATCGTCGCGACCGATCGTCGTGCCGTGGGCGACGACCTGCAGGGCGAGGCCGTCGACGAGCGACAGGATCCGCCAGGCGGCGGCCGCCGGATCCGCCGACGCGAAGACGCCCGTCTCCACGCCGGCCCGGATCGTCCCCTCGAGGAGCGCCTGCCAGGCAAGGTTGAGCCGGCGCGACGTCGCCTGGACGGCCGGACGGCGGGCCGCCTCCGCCCACGCGTCGAGCCACAGCTGGAACGCCCAGTCCGAATCGGCCGGGGCATAGGTCCGGAAGAACGCCGCGAGGGCGGCGACAGGACCGTCGGAGCTCGCCATCTCCGACACCGACCGTTCGAGATCCGCCTCGGCGACGCGACTGAAGGCGACCGCGAGGACCTCGTCCATGCTCTCGAAGTAGTGGTGGACGAGCCCGCTGGAGGTGCCCATCTCGGCGGCGACGTCCCGGACGGTCGTCGCGGCAAGGCCCTTCCGACGGGCCACCGCGAGCGCGGCGGCCACGATCGCGTCGCGGCGGTCCGATGGGCGGAGACGAGCCATGTCCCGCCAGACTAGACGATATTGCGCATTCGTCCAATAGCAGTTATCGTCGCCCGACGTCCAGCGTCCGGCCGCCGCGTCCTTCAGCGGCCCGGGCGAGGCGCGAGCCGGAGACACGCCGTCGATGATCCGAACCTCGCCCTTCCACGAGCGCACCAGCGCCGCGAACGAAACCGGCCTGTGGACCCACTGGGTCGGCTACCTGTCCGCCGCCAAGTACCAGACCTCCGAAAAATTCGAGTACTTCGCGATCCGCAACAGCGCAGGGTTGTTCGACTCGTCGCCGCTGTTCAAGTACCGGATCCACGGCCCCGACGCGGAGAGCTTCCTGAGCGGCGTGCTCGCCCGCGACATCCGGACGTGTCCGACCGGTCATGGCCAGTACACGATCTGGTGTGATGACCGGGGCTTCGTGGTCGAGGACGGCGTCGTGTTCCGCAATGCCGCGGACGACTACCTGCTGACCTCGGCCGAGCCGAACTTCGCCTATTTCGCCGACCTGGCCGGCGGTCACGACGTCGAGATCGAGGACGTCTCCGAGCGCTACGGCGTTCTCGCCGTCCAGGGCCCGGCATCACGGACGATCCTCGCCGGACTCGCCCCGGCAGTCGAGAAGCTTCCCTATTTCGGGCTGACGACGGCGAAGTTGGGCGGCCTGCCGGTGACGATCTCGAGGACCGGTTACACGGGTGACCTCGGGTACGAGATCTGGGTCGCGTCCGACGATGCCGTGGCCCTCTGGGACACCGTGGTCGAGGCATCGCGGGGGAGGGGAGTCATCCCGTTCGGGCTCACCGCCCTGTCGATGGCCCGGATCGAGGCCGGCCTTCTGCTCCTCGACGTGGACTTTCAATCGAGCAGGTTCGCGTGGACGGACGCCCACCGATCGACCCCGATCGAGCTCGGCCTTGGCTGGATGTTCAAGGACCTCGCGGCGTCTGATCGGACCTTCCTTGGTCGCGAGGCGATCGCCCGTGAGATCGCCGACAAGACATCACGCTGGAAGCTGACCGGTCTCGTCCTCGACTGGCGCGAATACGACCGCCACTTCGACGCGGCGGGTCTCATCCCGCCCAAGGACCACACGCCGATCGAGGAGGAGTACTACATCTACGACGATGACCTCAAGCAGCTCGGGTACGCGACGAGCCTCATGTACTCGCCGATGCTCCAGCGCCACATCGCCCTCGCCCGCGTGCCCCTCTCACTGACGGCTCCGGGCTCGCGCGTGAAGCTGGAGCTGGCCGTCAGCCACAAGTACGAGTACTTCGACGCTCACGTCACCCGGTTGCCCCTCTACAACCCGGATCGAAGGACCGCCTGACATGCCGAACACGACAACGCCGAAGGCGGCCCCGCCGACACGCTCATCGAAGACCTCGTCCGATCGGACCTATGACGCCATTGTCATTGGCGGCGGCCACAACGGCCTCGTCAACGGGGCGTACCTCGCCAAGAGCGGTCTCAGGACGCTCATTCTCGAGCGACGCAATGTCGTCGGCGGCGCGGCGATCACCGAGGAGCTCCGGCCGGGCTTCTGGTTCACGTCGTTTTCGTACGCCCTCAGCCTTCTTCGACCCGACATCATCCAGGACCTCGAGCTGACAAAGCACGGCTTCATGCCGCTCCTGATGCCATCGACGTTCGCGCCGATGGAGAACGGCGACTACCTCCTGATGGGCCAGGATCGTGGCGAGAACATCCAGGAGATCGCCCGTCACTCGAAGCACGACGCCGACGCCTATGACGCGTTCGAGCACGACATCCTGAAGGTCCTCCGGATCATCAAGCCGCTCCTCGACCAGGTCCCGCCGGACATCTTCAGCAACGACCCCGAGGAGCTCATCGCCCTGGCCGCCCTCGGTCGGCGGTTCCGCGATCTCGAGCCGAAGGTCCTCCACGACGCCGTCCGGCTGCTGACCGGCTCGGCGGCCGACTTCCTCGACGACTACTTCGAGTCGGACATCCTCAAGGGCTGGCTGGCGTCGGCGAGCATCATCGGGACGAAGGTCGGGCCGTATTCGCAGGGCTCCGGGCTCGTCCTGCTGTACCACATGCTCGGCGAGCACGACGGCGTCTTCGGGACGTGGGCGTTCCACAAGAAGGGCAACGGCGGGTTCACCCAGGTCCTTGCCCGGGCCGCCCAGGCCTTCGGGGCCGAGATCCTCCTCGAGTCGCCGGTCGCCAACGTCATTACGAAGAACGGCCGGGCGACGGGGGTTGCGCTCGCCGACGGCAGCGAGTATCACGCCGACGTCGTCGTCTCGGCCGTCGATCCGCGCCGGACGTTCCTCGAGCTCGTCGACCCGCTCGAGCTGCCGACGGACCTCGTCGACTCGATCCGCCGGTTCCGTTTCCAGGGGACTTCGTCGAAGGTCAACTTCGCGCTCGACGGGCTGCCGAAGTATCCGGCGCTCGGCGACCGCGGCGATCAATACCGGGGCTTCACCAACATCGGGCCCACGATGGAATACATCGAGCATGCCTTCGACGACGCGAAATACGGCTGGTACAGCAAGAGGCCGTATCTCGACTGCGCGATCCAGTCGACGATCGACCCGGACATGGCGCCACCCGGCAAGCACGTCATGAGCTGCTTTGTCCAGTACACGCCCTACAAGCTCCGCGAGAGCGACTGGGACACGGAGCGCGAGAACATGGCCGACAACGTCCAGGCGGTGCTCGAATCGCACTTCCCGGGCTTCGGCGATCTCGTCCTCCAGCGCGAGATCCGGACGCCGCTCGACATCGAGCGGATCGTCGGCCTGTCCGAGGGCAACATCTTCGCCGGCGAGTTCCTCGCCCCGCAGATGTTCTTCTTCCGCCCGGCGCCGGGCTGGTCGCAGTACCGGACGCCGATCGACGGCTACTACCAGTGCGGCTCAGGGACGCATCCCGGTGGCTGCGTGATGGGCGCGCCCGGCAAGCTGGCGGCCGGCCAGATCCTCAAGGACCGCAGCAAGGTCAAGAGCTGAGGCTTGCCATGCGCTGGCGGTCCGGGCTCAGCCCTCAGCGGTCGCCCAGGCGGGTTGCCAGCCAGCGAATCAACGCGACCTCGTGGAACCCCTCGCCGCCCTCGTGGTCGTTGAACGCGTACTCGCGGATCTCCTTCGGCCCGCCGTAGTGGTTGTAGGCCGCGTAGACAGTCGATGGCGGACACGTCTCGTCCATCAGCCCGACGGAGAACAGGGCGGGAGCCGTCGCTCGACGCCCCAGGATCGCGACGTCGAAATAGGCGAGCGTCGCGAAGACCCGCTCGACATGGTCCCGGTGGGCCTTGAGGTAGCGCCGGATCTCCCCGTACGGATCGGTATCGACGAGGGTCGTCGCCCGCGGGAAGTCGCTCAGGAACGGGACCTCCGGAGCAACCGCGACGAGGTCGTCGACCAGGCCGGCGACGGCGATGCTGATCCCGCCGCCCTGGCTGCCGCCGGTGACCGCCACTCGCGCCGGATCGACGGCCTCGTGTGCCCGGACGGCATCGACCGCCCTCACCGCATCGCTGAACACGCGCCGGTAGTAGTAGGTTGCCGGATCCAGGATGCCGCGGGTCATGAAACCGGGATGAGCGGGAGCGCCATCCGCGCCGGGATCCGGCGTGTCGCCCACGGACCACGTCGAGCCCTGGCCGCGGGTGTCCATGACGAAATGGGCGTAGCCGGCGGCGGCCCACAGGATCCGTTCGTGGGCCAGGCCTCGGCCGCCGCCGTAGCCGAGGTATTCGACGACGGCGGGCAACGGCCCGGACCGCCCGACGGGCAGGTGCAGCCAGCCCCGAACCGGTGATCCGCCGAACCCGGCGTATGTGACGTCGAACGTGTCAATCAGCGTCAGCCCACTGTCGACCGCCGTGAACGTGGCATCGAGGTCGTGTTCGCGGGTGGCCGTGAGCGTCGTCGACCAGAACTCGTCCAGGTCCGCGGGCACTGGCAGCGCGGGCGCATATGAGCGCATCTCCGCGAGCGGCATGTCGAACTGGGCCACGACCTAATCGTGGCAGATCGGCGGACCGAGAGGAACCTCGCGCGCGATGACCGTCGGGGCGCCGATTGGGCGCATGATGGCGTGGTCACCTGGAGCAGGGTGACTCGCACCAGGCGCGAGCCGCACGCGAGGAGGGGAACTCATGCGAGTACGACGAGGCCTGCTCTTTTGGGGCCTGTTCCTGATACCGCTCGGCGCCGTGCCGCTGCTCGTGAGAGCCGGTGTCGTCGACGCAGCCACCGTGGCCCGAGCTTGGCGCCTGTGGCCGGTCATCCTCATCGCCCTCGGGCTTGCCATCGTTGCCGGCCGGAGCCAGTTGGCGGTGATCGGCACTGCCGTCACCGCGGTCATCCTGGGGCTCGCCGCCGGCGGCGCACTTGCCACGGGCAGCCCGTGGTTCGGCGTCCTCGGTGATTGTGCAAACGGCCGCGACGTGACTTCTCACGAGGACCAGACCGGCACGTTCACGAGTACCGCTACTGTTCGCCTCGACCTGAGCTGCGGCGACTTCCAGCTTGCCACCCAGGGTGGCTCCGATTGGGCCCTCCACGCCGACTTCAACGGGCCTCCGCCGGTCGTCGCTGCCGCCCCGAACGCGCTCGAGGTCACGTCCCCGACCAGCGGCAACGGTCGCCGCCAGTCGTGGAACGTCAAGGTTCCCTCCAGCGCCATCGGGGGCCTCGACATCCATGCCGCCGCCGGGAGCGGAACCGCCGATCTCGCCGGCGCCACCATCACCAGCGTGACGGCGGGCGGCGATGCCTTCGACCTGACGATCGACGCCGGGTCCGCGACGATCGGCAGGATCGACGCGACGATGAATGCGGGCCGCTCCCGAATCACGCTCGGCCCGGGTCGCGTCAGCGGAAGCCTCTCGGTCAACGCCGGTGCCATCGACCTGTGCGTCCCGGCCGGTTCGCAGTTGCAGATCCGCCTCACGGACCAGCTCACGTTCGCCCACAACCTCGACGATCGCGGCCTCGTGAAGAGCGGCGGAATGTGGACGAGATCGGGCACTGACTCCGAATCGGTGATCGACCTGACCGTCGATGGCGCCGCCGCCAGCTTCACTCTCGATCCCCAAGGAGGTTGTCGATGAGCCGCCGGTTGTTCCGATCCCGCGACGATCGAATGCTCGCGGGGGTCGCGGGCGGTCTCGCCGAGCTGTGGGACGCCGATCCCTCGCTCGTCCGGGTCGTCTGGGCGATCCTCGTGCCGTTCACGGGCGGCTTCGCCCTGCTCGCCTACGTGATCATGGCGTTGGTCGTCCCGGAAGAAGAGGACGAACCGGTCGCCTACGCCCAGCCTGCCGCGCCATCCTCGTCGCAGCCGCCGCCGTCCCCGCCGGCTTCGCCGACCGATGTCGGAGCCCCTCCGCCGGCTGAAGCTGAGAGCCTCGCTCCGGTCGAGCCCCTCGCGGCATCGAGCCCGCCGCCGGATTGGCGGTCCGCTCGCCGAGACGCCCGAGCCGCACGCAGGGCGGCCCGTCGTGACCATCGCGCTGGCCCCGGCAGCATCGGCCTGCTGATCGGTGCGCTCCTGGTCGTCGCTGGCATCTACTTCCTTGTCCGCGAGTACATCCCGGACATCGACCTCAACTGGCTCTGGCCGGCCGCCCTGATCGCGCTCGGCGTCGTCGTCCTCCTGGCGGCATTCCGGCGGCCGCCGCCCGACGCTGCGCCGCCGGACGACGGCCCGTCCGCCTGATGCCCTGCAACGACGCCCCTCAGCCGTCGAGCTGGAGGATCGTCTCGCCGCCGAAGGCCAACGCCTCGCCGACCTGGTATGCGTCGGCGATCTTGTTCCAGGCCTGGAAGCCCGGATGGCTGTCGTGTTCGTGGTGGCCCTCATCGGTCGCGAAGACCGCGACGACGAGATACTGGGTCGAGCCGGCCACCGGCCGCGTGGTGATATCCAGCCGGGAGAGCGAGGCCCGGATCAGCAGGCCGCGCGAGAGGAGATCCCGCCAGACCGGCAGCTCGTGCTGTTGGAATCCGCGTTCGAACTCGTCGACCCGATCCCGTCCGACGCTCAGGACGATCGCGATGGTCTCCACTGTTCGCTCCGCTCAGGCAGTGAAGCAGAACTCCGCGCCGACGGCCGGCCGCCTCGGCCGCGAAATCTCGGGCGGGCCGAACGGCGAGCGGAACGTGAAGGCCTCGGCGGTCGGGCCATGGCGGCGCACGAGCTCGACCCGCCATTTGGCCTCCTCGATCGTCGGCAGTCGATCGGTCGGCAGCCACCAGAGGGCGAGATGTGCCTCGCTCAGTTTCTCGAACCAGTCGCCCCGTCGGCGCAGGACGTCGACGTGGGAGGTGCGGTAGACGAAGTCTCGCAGCTCCTCCAGCGACCGCCAGACCGACATGTTGATGATCATCCGGTCGTCGTCGAAAGCCCTGATCGACGTGGCGTCTCCGCAATCGGTC